>WARQ01000293.1_pt1 | contig 92619 bp, 73 predicted proteins | sample 4769161 | NCBI WGS metagenome assembly WARQ01 (sample SAMN08893024, study PRJNA449175) | gut metagenome | isolation source: rumen sample fed with dry roughage | host: buffalo | place: India: Nagpur | collected 2016 | reverse complement strand
GTTGGTGATGAAGGTGGTTTTGCGCCTGTTCTGGAAGGTACGGAAGATGCTCTCAACTCTATTCTTTCTGCTATCAAGGCTGCCGGTTACGAACCAGGAAAGGATGTAACGATTGCTTTGGACTGCGCTTCTTCCGAATTTTATAAAGACGGTATTTACGACTATTCAAAGTTTGAAGGTGCTAAGGGTGCCAAAAGAACAGCAGACGAGCAAGTTGCTTACCTGTCTGAATTGGTTTCTAAATATCCTATCGACTCTATCGAGGACGGTATGGACGAAGGCGACTGGGACGGATGGAAGAAGCTTACAACAGCTCTTGGCAGCAAATGTCAGCTGGTAGGAGACGACTTGTTTGTAACTAACGTAGACTTCCTTAAGAAGGGAATTGAAACAGGTTGTGGTAATTCCATCCTTATCAAAGTAAACCAGATCGGTACACTTACCGAAACGCTGGATGCTATCGAAATGGCTCACCGTAATGGTTACACTTCAGTTACTTCTCACCGTTCCGGCGAGACTGAAGATGCTACAATTGCTGATATTGCCGTTGCAACCAATTCCGGTCAGATTAAAACTGGTTCATTAAGCCGTTCGGATCGTATGGCTAAGTACAACCAGCTTCTTCGTATTGAGGAAGAATTAGGTAGCCGTGCAGTTTATGGTTATGCCAAATTGAAAAAATCTTGCTGCTAATTTGTAAAAATTTATTTTAAATATCTGAAGAGGGATTTCTTGTAAAAGGGATCCCTCTTTTTTTGTATCTTTTTCTCTTTAAACATCTTACATCATAATATTAGTCTTATAAAAATTCCATTTTTGATATATCCTTGCATAAACTTAATACAATGTTATGCAAGGTAGTGTATTTTAACATTTATTTTTGTAACGCTTTCTAAAGTGCATGCGTCTTATCTCTAGAAACAAGAACAATAAATCGAAGAGATATGAACAAGCTATTATTTACATTCCTATTTTGCTTTTGTTGTGCAAGTTTAATTTTTGCACAGAGCCTTAAAATTAGCGGGCGAATTACAGATGCACAAAGTAAAGCACCGCTCGAATTTGCAAATATCGTACTTACCACTGCCGACACCACATTTGTTGGGGGTACTACTTCTAACATAAATGGAGATTTTCTGGTTGAGAATGTTGTTCCGGGCGACTATAGATTGGTAGTCTCTAGTGTAGGATATAAAACATCCGAAACTGTTCTGCAGGGTGTTGATGAAGTTGTAAACTTAGGTTCCCTTGAACTGGAGGAAAACAGCGTATTGCTTGATGAGGTTACAGTTGCTGCATCCAACGAGAAAAGCAACTCCGACCGCAAGATTGTTTTTCCATCCGATAAGCAAAAGAAAGCATCATCCAATGGAATCGAACTGCTGAAACAGATTGCCTTGCCTCGTTTACAGGTAAATGCCTTGCAAAGAACACTTTCAGTTCCCGGCGGTGGCGAGGTGCAATTGCGTATCAACGGTATTATCGCTACAAACGAAGAGGTTATTGCCTTACTCCCGGAAGATATCATAAAGATAGAATATCACGACAACCCGGGTTTACGTTATGGTAATGCAGCTGTTGTATTGGATTACATTACAAAACGAAAAGTATCCGGAGGTAATGTGTCGGTCGACTTTACCAATGCGGTCAATGCCGTATGGGGAGAAGATCAGTTGTCGGCCAAGGTTAATCATAAGAAATCAGAGTTTTCACTTTCGTATCGTCTTGCTACCCGTGATTTTTATCAGATGTGGCGCGAAAACGAAGAGAAATTCAATTTTGGAGATGGCAAAGTAATTAACAGAAAAGAGGTAGGTCAGCCGGGACATTTAGGAATGTATTGGCAAAATGCATCCATGCAATACAATTATCAACCAGACGATAAAACGGTTATGAATGCGACGTTCCGTTATTTCGGTAACGAACAAGATCATTTCGACTATTACAGCGACCTTTATTTTACGGATCGCCCCAACGATATTCTGAAGCTGACCGACAAAACAACGGCTTCCACCAAGCGTCCATCGCTTGACCTGTATTTCCAGAAAACACTTCCGGCCAATCAATTACTTGTGGTAAATGTGGTAGGCACTTACATCGGTTCCAAATCGGGACGTTTCTATCAGGAAAATCAAAACGGAAGTTTAATTTCCGATATTCAGAATAACGTGGATGGAAAAAAGTATTCAATCATTGCGGAATCCATTTATGAAAAACAGATGAAAGCCGGAACATTCAGTGCCGGATTGAAGCACTCACAAGCTTTCTCGGACAATACCTATACAAACGGAAAAAGGTATGTAACCGAAATGAGACAAGCAGACACCTACGCTTATATTTCTTTTAAAGGAAAACTAAAGAATCTGGAATACAATCTGGGTATCGGCGGGACAAGAGCCTGGTCGTTTCAGGAGGGTGATGGCGATGGTTACGAGACCTATACTTTCAATCCACGTCTTACACTTCAATACAATTTCCCTTCCAACGCCTATTTAAGACTTCAAGGGAGTGTTAACAACAATCAACCCTCTTTGTCGGAATTAAGCGCCGTTGACCAGCGGATCGACTCCTTGCAGATAGTAAGAGGAAACCCATTGCTCCAGCCCTATACATCGTATCAGGTAAATCTGTCGGGAGAAGCCCGCAAAGGTATCTTTACCGCCAATTTATGGTCCTCATACGAATACAGACCCAAAGCCATCATGGATGAGAAGTTTGTTGAAGGGAACCGGATTATCAATACATTCGACAACCAGAAAAGCTGGCAACGTCTTTCCGTGGAAACAACCTTAAAAGTAAAGCCTTTGAAAGACCTTTTGCAAGTATCGGCAACCGGTGGGGTAAACCATTATCTGAGTGATGGAAACACTTACAACCATGAGTATACGAACTGGTTCTACAGAGGAGATTTATCCTTTGTTTACAAAAAGGTGATGCTGGCGTTTCAGATTCAAAGTAACTGGAACTGGTTCTGGGGTGAAAATGTATATGGTGGCGAAAACTATCATCTGCTACAGGCAAAATATAACATGAAGAACTGTTCAATCGGACTGGGTGTATTCAATCCGTTCTCCGACAACTACAAAGTGGTTAACGAAAACTGGTCGCAGCATGCCACCATTAAGAAAGCCAATTACATCAATGAATCTTCCCGATTGGTTATGGTTCAATTTTCGTGGAACCTAAGTTTCGGAAGAAAATATGCCAGTGCTCAGAAGAAACTTCAGAACAGCGATAGCGACTCGGGTATAGTTACAAACAGCAAATAAGATTTTTTAAGTTGTAAATAATTTTTTGGAAGAGGCTGGCCAGTGATTGGTCGGCCCTTCCTGTTAAAAATAACACACGCTGAAATGACGTCAGATCGGACTGCAAAAACAATGCAGCCAATCGCTGTCAGGTAAGCAGCAACGATGGGTTTACCAGGTCTCTGTTCAGGTTGTCTGTAACCCTTAACTGCATCGGATAAATAAGAATGAATCCCGTTTTATTATGCTGATTGTTTAAGAAGTGATGAATCCGGTTCATGGCCGGGTGATAAGACGGATTCTCTTTACGACTCATTATAATAAGGAAACTATCATTCACTTTAACCTCTGCATTTAATGTATTGAAGTTATCCCAGTTTTCAAATTCTTTGTATTCGGTACCAACCGACTGTTTACTGCAAACTTCTTTCAGGTGATTCAAGGTATGTGCAGATGAATAAAAAACAATTTTAGTACCGGTGTTTTTTGCCAGACTCCATACTTTATGAAGCCAAAAAGGGAATCCGAGCTCTTTTTCGGCCTTGTCTGGTACGATAACCAAATACCTGCTTACAGTGCCTAAGGGTTGCATCGGTTTAAAGATTAAGGTTGTGGCATTGCTTTGCAGCAACAAACGTTCGGTAAGATTCCCCAGGAAGGATTCGGTAATCTGCTTCTTTTGATGCAATCCCATTATCAGATAGGTAATTTTTTGTTCTTTAATCGTATTTGTAATCGCGTTTACCACATCCGTATCATATCTTAGCAAGTCGCTCAACCGATTGTCCGTAGCAGAGGCATGGATAATAGCCTTCTCCAGAATCTTCCGGGCATCTTTATCCGCCTGATCATCGTAATCGTCGGTGCTGATTACATTCAGCGCAAACAACCGCGATTTTTTCCCCTTCTGCTTGATGGAGGCGCTCAACTGCACCAGATCGTCTACTGTTTCCTCGTTGCTTACGGTTATAAGAATCCGTTCGCGTTCCATAACGTCGGCATCCCCATTGTCTGCCGATTCTTCCAGGGCAATATTCTTTGCCCCTCTCTGCGCAGCAAAAGAGGCGATCGTACATGTAACCAATATCATGAAGATTGTTCCATTTAGCACATCCTCGTTCAATAAACGGATGGGTGCCCCGTTGCTGTCGGTTCCGGTAATTACATTGTAACCTACAATGACAGCCGCCAGGGTAGCGGCAGCTTGTGCATTGCTCAAACCAAAAATAATATCGCGTTCGTCTCTGGTATATTTAAATTGCTTTTGTGTTAACCAGGCTGCCAGAAATTTGGCAAGGGTGGCTATAATCGTCATCACTACCGCTACCTTAATGGTTTCGAAGTTTACGAAAGATCTGAAATTAATAAGCATGCCTACTCCGATCAGGAAAAAGGGAATGAAGATGGCATTTCCAACAAACTCCACACGGTTCATCAAAGCGGATGTACGGGGAATGAGTCTGTTCATGGACAGCCCCGACAGAAACGCTCCTATAATAGGTTCGATACCTGCAAGTTCGGCCAGAAATGCTCCAGTAAATACAATTACCAGAACAAAAATATATTGTGAAACATTGTCGTTAAAGCGTTTAAAGAACCAACGCCCTATGATTGGAAACAATCCCAATACGATGGATCCGAAAATAAGAAGAGAAATAAGGATCTTAATCCAGAAAGAGGGGCCGACTGTCCCTTTGGACATTTCAACAATTACCGTAAGCACAAGTAACGCAAGGGTGTCGGTAATCATAGTTCCACCAATGGTTATGGTTACCGCCCGATTTCTGGTAACCCCCAATTTGCTTAGAATAGGATAGGCAATCAGGGTATGTGAAGCGAACATACTGGCTAGCAGAACCGATGATATCAAGGAAAACTGGAGTATGTATACCCCGGTAATGATGCCTAAAGTCATAGGAATCAGAAATGTGTACATACCGAATACCAGACTTTTACGGCTGTTTTTCTTAAAATCGTCGTGATCTATCTCCAATCCTGCCAAAAACATAATATAAAGCAATCCGGCTGTACCCGAAAGAATAATACTGCTGTCGCGTTCCATCAGATTAAAACCAAAAGGTCCCACAATTGCTCCGGCAATTATCAGCCCCAGCAAATGAGGAATTCTCAATCTGTTGAGCAACAGAGGGGCGAATAATATGATAAGTAATATTAACAGGAATTTTAGCACAGGATTATCAATGGGTAGTCCTGTTACCAGCAGTATTGAAAGGTTCATATGGAGTCCGGTTTATTATTTGATGTTATTGCAGAACAATGTTACAGAAAAAAACTGAAATATCAAAACAAGCGAGCCGACCAATCACTGGCCGGCTCGCTCCCCTATTGAACCTATTATTATATGAAAGTAAAAATGATTACTTTATGATAGATATACGGTGAAATTGAAAATTAATACTCAACAAACCGGTTATTTCATGTATTTTAACCACGAATTATTCTTTTCGGCCTGATTATAAGCTATTTTTTGTAGACTTTTACATAATCTATTTTGAATGTATCGGGAGCTACGGCCTTTTTGAAACCTTCCAGTTTATCCCTTATTTCCATGCTCAGGATTATATATTGATCTATTTTGGAAATCCCTTCGTTAACTTCAAAAAACTTAAGACCATCAATGTAAAAGGCATAATTCTTTTCGGTCCACTCAAACCCGAAGGTATGAAAGCCTTTATCCAGTCCTTTCAATCCGCTTTTAAGCGGTCCCACCGATTGCATTTCGGGACCATAAGCCCAGTGTAAGGCATGCGATAAGGTATCCGGACCTAATTCGTTAAAGTATTCGAATATATCCATTTCAACACCGTATTCAGCCGGATCTGTTCCCTCCGATATTTTGGGCGACTGCATCCAAAATGCGGCCCAGGGGCCTACTGATTTCTGCAGCTCGGCACGGCACTCAAAATAACCGTAGGTAGTTTCAAACTTACCTTCCGAACCAATCATGGCTCCCAGTATGCTGTCACCTTTAATGTCGTACATCAATAATAGATTGCCATTTTCCACTTTAACCATCGACGAGTCGTTGTATCCGATCCTGCGGCTGCCCAGTCCGCGCAGGCTCCATTTGGTGGTATCCAGTTTTGTGCCGTCAAAGCTATCCATCCAAACCAGTTTATATCCATTATCTGTTGGAACAAAGGGTGTTTGCGACAAGGCATTGTTATCAGGAAAAGAATTTCTTGGGTTTGGAGAGCAAGACCATCCTGCAATGAAAAGAATAAGAAGGATGGGAGTAAATCTGAATATTTTCATATGAATTGAGTGTAAGGATTAAACAAAGTGAACAATAAAAGTGAAGGGGGAGAGCTTGCTCTCCCCCTTGATATCCATATATTTAATTATAGCGGTTCGTATCCCACCATACACGAACATTTTGTCCGTCGCCCTTTCCCTGGTTAAGGGAACTTTCCTTTGAGTAATGATTCAGATTCCGTTCGTCATCGATATAACGGAACTTCTTGATAAACTCGCCAGCTTTAATAAGCTCATTGTCGCTTTGAACCACCGGAGCAAGAGCCGGATAACCTGTTCTGCGGAATTCGGTCCACGCCTCTGTACCATTTGGATAGATGCCAATCCATTTCTGGGTGATGATTTGCTTCAGCTTGGTTTCAAAACTTGCTGCAGCATCCCATTTTACATCTCCGCCGTTAATATAAGCATCGTCGGCAGCTGTAGAATAGAGTGAGGCACTTACACCGGCGCGAGCTTCGTCAAATGAAGCACGGATACCTGCTATGTAATTTTCTTTAGCATCTCCGGCGCCTGCCCAGCCACGTAAGGCAGCTTCTGCTTTCAGCAAACAAACCTCTGCATAGTTCATGATTACCTGAGGTTTCACGATAGTACCTTGAGGAACGCTTCCTTCCTGTACAGACCCTTTAGCTTTCTGATTCCATTCGGGGTAAACATATAATCCCCAGATGCAGGAATTATTTACAGGTGCATATTCCGGTTTCGTTAATTCGGAAGCAGGTAATCCGTTGGGAACCCCACGGTATTGAACCTCAGAAGTTCCGTAGGCATATCCTTGAGTCTGACTGAACCAAAGGGGTAGTCTGGGGTCTTGTACAGAACTTTCAGTCAGCATGATATCGATCATTGTCTTACTGGCTCTGAATTCGTTCCAGAAACTGATGGTCCACAGGGAGTGACCTGCATTTGCTTCTGCATTTTTGATGGCGGCATTGTCGCTGTTGCTGCTCATCAGGTTCTCTTTCAATGCAGCTTCACCTTCGCTTTTTGCTTTGGCCGGATCAATGAATGATAAGCGTAAAGCATAACGTAAACGCAGCGAGTTGGCTAATTTCACCCATTTGGTAAGATCCCCTCCAAAAAGAATATCTTCGTTGCCGTACGAAAGCTGGTTCGCTTTATTGCTTTTCAAGGCAGTGGCAGCCTCAGTAAGCTCTTTAAAGATATCATAATAAATATCTTTCTGAGCATCGTATTTGGGTTCAATAATACCTTGTCCTGCTTCAAAATAGGGTACATCACCGAAACAATCGGTAGTCCGGGCAGCTCCCATGGCCGAAATAATACGCATTACCTGATACATATTATCGTATTCGGGGTGTTTGTCCAACATAGCCTGCACTTCATGCAGGTTCTTTGAAAGGTATACGTAGTATGAACGCCAAAAACCATCTTTCACCCAGCCATCTTTCCATTCATAACGGTCGGATGGGAAGTAAGAGGCTGTATTGGCGAAATACTGTGCATACAGATTGGTATGCAGATTGTCTCCCACCTGGTATTCCCATGAGCGGCAATTGAACCCATAGTCAATCATTTTAGGGAGAATCAGGCTCGGACTTACTTCGGTAGCAGCCAACGGGTTCCTGTTCATTTCTTCAAAATTACCCGTACAACCTGCTGTTAAACTGCCAATGAGGCAAATAACACTTAATTTTTTTATGGATAGTTTCATTGTTGTATCACGAATTAGAATTTAACATTTAGAGTAAAGCCATAGGAGCGAGTAGGAGGTAAAGAAGAATATTCAAATGCTTGTGCATAATCTTCGCGGGAGAATGAACCTTCCGGGTTTACAGGAGCATTTTTGAATATGTAAAACAGGTCTCTACCAACGGCTGATAATTTTACACTCTTGATCGGGAGATTTCTCAACCATGAAGCCGGAAGCGTATATCCCAAAGAAAGTTCGCGTAGTTTAGAATAAGAGGCATCGTACAGGAATTCTTCTCCAATACCATAGGCACCGCCAATGGTTGCGTAGTAATCTTCCGCCTTAACCGCTTTTGTGTTTTCGGCACCGGTTGAGTTTAGAACACCATTTATAACCATACCTTCTGCTCCACGGCCTACCAGGGTTTTAGCAGAAGTACCTGCAGTACATGCATACATATCTGTTGTAGAGATGAAGCTGCCTCCGGAACGAATGTCTACCAATGCATTGAACGATACATTCTTGTAGCGTAATGCAGTAGAGAATGATCCGGTCCAGTCCGGTGTCATGTTACCGATCACCTTGTCCGATTCCGAAATCGGCATTCCGTTGTCGCCAATAAGGATACGGCCTTCTGCATTCCGTTTGTAAGCTTTGGATACGATGTCTCCAAAACGTCCGCCTTCGTCAACCACCACTTTTCCAACACGGGTTTCACCCAGCACAAAACGTTTCAAGGTAGGATCAAGTTCAACGCATTCCGTACGGTTCATACCCCAGTTCAGCGTGATATCCCAGTTCCAGTCTTTTGTCTGAATCGGTGTACCGGTAAGCATCACTTCGATACCCTTGCTGGCCATTTTACCGGCATTGATACTTTTTAATTCGTAACCAGACGATCCGGGCATCGTAACATTCAGAATCTGATTCACCGTGTTTGAGTTATAGTAGGTAACATCAAATCCCAAACGGCCGTTAAACATTTTCATTTCAACTCCACCTTCTGCAGATGTAGTCTCTTCTGGTTGCAGATTATACAAAGGATAGGTAGACGACGTGGTAGCATTCAAGATATTACCGTTTGTTTTACCCAGGGTATACACGTTGTACAAAACGTACGGATTGGTATCGTTACCAACCTTGGCCCACGAACCTCTCACTTTCAGGAATGAAATCTGTTCAGGCAGGTCAACCATTTCCGAAACAATACCCGATAAACTTACCGACGGATAGAAATAAGACCAGTTGTTTGATGGCAAGGTAGACGACCAGTCGTTACGGGCTGTTACATCCAGATAAACCACACTCTTATAACCTACTGTAGCATTTCCCAATACGGAGTTGACACGTTGTTTTGAATAACCTTCAGATACGGTCTGATTTCTACCATTGGCCAATGCAACCAGGTAAGGGATATTAAATATACCAGACGAACCGGAAAGATTGTTCCATGTAAAATAAGTGGTTGCAGTTCCTACGTTGGCAATTACACTGAAATCATTGAATTGTTTGTCGAAGTTCAACATAAGGTCGGCATTGAACTCCTGGTTTGTAGCTTGTGTATTCCAATACTGACTACCGTCCGAAGTCTGAGAAGACTGAACATACGTGCTGTAGTTCTTGATCTGGTCGTTGTACCAGTCAACACCCACACGGCCGGTAAGTTTCAGATAATCTGTGAACTTAGCGCTCATCTGTACTTTACCGATCAAACGGTTGCGGATATCGCGGTTTCCGTTGGCAGGTAGTGTAAGTGCATAAGGATTCAGATATTCATTGTTCGGTCCCGACCAGTTTACAATATGTCCGTCCGGACCAACCGGATTCTGCAGGTCTTGTAAACGGATGCTTCTCGGCATGTTGATCAACATCTTCATAACGCCATATTCTCCCTGAGCCGGACGATTATTGGCTTTCTGACGCATAAAGTTAACTTTTGCACTCAGGTCGATAAACTTGCTGGTAAACTGGGTATTCAAATCATAATACTGACGGTTCAGCGAATGATTCGGAGTGATACCCTGGTTTCTGGAATCAGAAAAAGAGAATCTGGCTGTCAGGTTATCAGAACCTCCCGAGGCCGTCAGCGTATTTGTGTAATTAGATCCGGTTCTGTAAAAATCTGAAATATAGTCTTTCTGCGGTGCATAGGCATAATCACTGTAATTGGAGTCTCCGTAGAATTCATTACGCCAGTTGGCTATAGTTGTTTTTCCATCCATTTTAGGTCCCCAGCTACCCTTCGCATTGGTAGAGAACACCCCGGCAGAACCCTGTCCGTATTCATTCTGATATTCGTACGGGTTATAGGCTTCGCTGAAACTCAGGTTTCCGTTGTATTCGATTACCATCGCACCGCTTTTACCTTTTTTGGTGGTAACGATAATAGCTCCGTTCTGAGCTCTTGATCCATACATAGCAGCCGCGTTGGCTCCCTTCAGAACCGAAATACTTTCTATATCTTCCGGATTGATTTCGGAAGCAGCTCCGGAATAGTCCACGCCACCCCATTGATTGGCTTTGTCTGTTACATTATCACTTACGGGAATACCGTCTATCACCCACAAAGGCTGGTTATTACCGCTCAAAGAGCTGGTACCACGTAAAACAACGCGGGTAGATCCACCCATACCGGTTGTAGATTGGTTAATCTGTACCCCGGCAACTTTACCCTGCAGCATGTTGGCCACACTTTCGGAACGGTTTTCACTCATACCATCGGTCTTGATTTCCTGCATGGCATATCCCAACGCTTTCTTTTCGCGTCTGATACCAAGAGCCGTAACAACAATCTCGTCGAGCTCTTCTACAGAAGAAGCCAATACGAATTCAATAGATGAGCGGTTGCCTACCTCACTTTCCTGAGGTTTGTATCCAATGTACGACACTTGTAATACGGCATTGGGATTAGCCACTTCAATTGAAAATTTACCATCAAGATCGGTTATTACACCGTTTTGCGTACCCTTAACCACCACGTTGGCACCAATGATGGTTTCGCCGTTTCGGTCTTTCACCACACCGGTCACTTTTTTGGACTGCTGGGCTACAGAAGGCACATTGTTTTTGTGGCTCAGTACGATTTGTTTGTTACTGATGGTGTAGGCTACATCCTGTCCTTCAAATAATTGATCCAGGATTTGTGTGATGTCTTTCTTTTTTACAGAAATGGATACCTTGTTGCTTACATTTACCATCTTTTTGTTAAACAGAAATCTGAAGTCAGATTGCTCTTCGATCTGGTTCAGCACCTCTTCAATCGATACATCCGATAACTTCATGGATAGTGTGGTGGTCTGTGCATACGAGCTGGAGGCAAATCCCTGTAATACACCACATAAAAGGAATAACAAGCATAATTTCATAATCCGAAATTGTTTGGCGGCAAATCCTTGCCGAATGATTTCATTAATCAGAACTGAATTCATATTTTTGTATTGTTTAGTTGAAAAAACAGGTTAACGAAACTTAAAAGCTAAACAACCTGAAGGGAGGGTGTACGAGGCCTTCCCTTCTATCTGTTAAGCTTGCTAAAAAATAGTGCTTTGTATCATGTCATAGGCTAAAAAGTTTAAATAGTAAATAAGGTTAAAATTCTTTACTTCTATAAATAAGACAGTCCAGCCCTAAAAATCCACAATAAGAAATGATTTTTTTTATTTTTTCAACTTATAAACTTCTACTTTCCGTCTTTTAAGAGCCAATTCGTTGGCCGTTTCCTGATTATAATTCACATATCGGATGGGTGCCGATAGTTGGAGTAAGCGTAGAATCTCGCTGAGCGACTCCTGTTTGAAGGTTGCCCGGTAGGGTTGGTTGGCAATTTCCTTGTCCATCACCACTATTTCAACATTAAATGTTTGTCCCACGCGTTTGAATACATATTCCAGCGGATCGTCCCTGAAAACCATCAGACCGTCTTTCCATGCATACCATTTGTATGGATCGGTCTTTTCAATTTTACATTGAAGGGTATTTTTGTTGAAAGAGGCCCTTTCTCCCGGAAACAAATCAAAACGTTTCTGCTGATTGATAGCCATTCCGATCCGCCCTTTTACCATGGTGACCGAAGTCATCGAATCTTTTGGATAGGCTTCCACATTAAATGCGGTACCTGTGGCCCTTACATCTACCCGGGCGGTATGTACGGTGAAAGGATTTTCTGGATCCGACTCAACCTCAAAGAATGCCTCACCCTGTAACGTAACTTTTCTTGAACCCTTAGTGAAGCGGGTAGGATATTTAAGCGAACTTCCTGCATTAAGCCAAACCTTCGAATTGTCTGGCAGATTAACTTCCACAAAAGTACCGTAGGGGGCGAACACCTCTTGCAGCGTAATATTTTCCGGTTCTTTTGAAACGAGCAGATAAATAAGAGACAAAAGTAACGGAAGCAACAGTATGGCAGCAGAACGTTGCCAGTAAACAACCACAGGGTGCTGAGACCAGTGTAGTTTGTTTATCTTATTTAATACGGAATTCAATGCTTTCTGATCGTCTATCTCTTCGGGGTTGAAGGCCGGATTCAATCCTTGCCAGATGTTTCTGAGGGCTTCGAATTGAATGCGGTTATCCTCGCTTTCCTTTATCCAGGAAAGAAGAGCCTCTTTTTCCTCCTCCGTACAATGTCCGGACAAGTATTTAATTACCAACGATTCTATGTAATTGTCTGTGTTCATTTATATACGCTTAATAATAAGACAGATCAGTTTATTTTTTTCCACAAGGAAATAACATTATTTAATGATAATATAATGAAAAATAAACCGGGAAGATAGAATTCTTTCAGATAGCTCCTCAAGAACTTGATCGCGGCGGCAATCCGTACCTCGATGGTTCGTTCGGAAACATTCAGACGAGCGGCTATCTCTTTATACCGCAGCCCTTCAAATTTATTTAATAGAAATGTCTCTTTTATTGCAGGCGACAGTTTATTTAATGCCCTTTCGAGGTGTTGATTCAAGTCGGAATACAGCATGTAGTTGTTGGTGTCGTATTCACTTGTAATTTCGTTCAGCTCAACATCTGCTGCCGACAAATCTTCGTGATCCGATCCTTTTCTGCGGATTTCGTTGAGGCACCCGTTGCGAACGGCTGTAAGTAAATAAGATTTCAAATAGGTGTCGATCTGGATTACATCCCTGTCATTCCATAATTTTAGAAAAATGGATTGCACCACATCTTCACAGTCCTTCTTGTCTGCCAGAAAATTTCCGCCAAACAAGACCATATCCCTGTAATAATGCGTAAAAATAGAAGAGAAGGCTGTTTGATCGCCTTTCTTCAATTTTTCCAATAGTATTTTTTCGTAAGGCAGATTCTGTTCTTTCATACGAAGTAACTTTATTATGAAATATAGCGAACCAGCTGTTCCTGTGTTTATCACTTTAGCTCGTTGCAAAGATACTTTTTTTCTTTGCAGAAGTGTTAGATAATGATATAAAAAGTGAATAAGTCTAAAATGAGAAGGCCGACTATCCCCTAGCCAGCCTACCCAGTATAGAACCTTATATTTAAAAAAGAGAGAGTGTGTGTGTAATCTCTTCCCGCGTTACAGTGAAATTTTCGTGATTTCTCACTTTGTTCAGAACGATATTCCCCACGGCTTTAGCCGCTTCTTCAGAGGGAAATGCCATTACAGTATCAATTGCCGGAATGGTGGGTTGATGAATTATTATCTTTTTATCGATAGATATATTGTATCCCCATCCATCGGAAGTGCGTACCGTCTGCAACGCAGTCCGAGACTTTTCCGGAGTTCCCATTTTTCCGGAAAAAAGATAGAATGATAGAAATGCAAACGGAAGCAGTAACAGACCCCAAAGGGCCTGTTTACCCTTAATATTCATCATCATCGTATTCATATGGGTGTAATTCCCAAATGTCATCAAAGCGGTATGTACTGCTTTTACCCGTTGTCACATAACCTCTTTCTCCGTTGGAGAAGGAGACTGTTGCCGTTCGCGCCGTTCCCTTAAATTTAGCCACATTCTCCCATAAATCGGTTGTGGGATAATATTTCCAGCTATCACTGCGCACACTTCCGCTTTCACCACAGCTTAAATAAGCAGCACCATCTATCACGAAAGCCACGCCATTGGTGCGAACGATACTATACTCATCATCGTAGTCGTCGTCCGAAGTATCTGCGATATCCCTCAGCTGGGTCCACTGACCGCTTTGGGCATCGTACTTCCAGAAATCGTCTACATATTCACCGTTATTCTGTCCACATAAAACATAAGCCACATTGTCAATTACAAACGAGGTTGCCCCCATTCTTTTGGATCCGCCGATACTCACAATCTGCTCCCACGAGTTGCTTGCCGGATTAAAAGCATAGAAATCCTTAAGGTAGTTGCCATCGTATCCGCATCCTATATATCCCTTGTTCCCCACACCGAAAGCAACGGCTCCATAGCGACCCGACCCCGGATAGTCGGCCTGCTGTGTCCACTGGTTTGAAGTTGGGTCGTACTCCCAGAAATCTTTCAGGTAATTCTCTCCGTCGTAACCGGTTCCCAGATATCCTTTGCCGTTTACAGTAAAAGCAACGGCCGAATTTCGGGCAGTTCCCGGCATAGAGGCTTTCTGTGTCCAGAAATCCTGTTCCATATCATATTCCCACAAGTCAGACAGCCTTTTCTTCCCATCGTATCCGCAAACAAGATATCCTTTGTTGCCGATTGTAAAGGACGATGCATCACTGCGCGCCAGCCCGTCAAAGTCGGATACACGGTACCAGGTACCTATTAAATCTTCGTCTTCATCACTGCCGCAAGCTCCCATAATAAAAGGAAGCATCACCAACAGGAAGGTCACTAATTTTTTGTGTGTCATATACGTTTTATATCAATTTTCTGTCGCAAAAGAATGGAGATATTATTTTGCAGCCAAATTAAATCGGCAGTCAGGGTAGTTGAATCGTTCAAATACGACGAAGCATCGGTCAACGGCGTACGAAGCATGTTGGGTCCGTTTACCAGCCCATATATCAGTTTGGTGGATTAAGTGGGGGAATCTGTAAGTTCAAGTTGCAAGCCGCTGCCTAAACTTCGTTATTTGCGTTCAAAAAAGTAAAATATACGTATATGCGCACATTTTTTACATTTGCAATACTGATGCTTTTGTTTGCCTCGTTACCCTCCTGTTACGATGAAGGTGCTACCTTTGGCGAGAATCTGGTTGATTCATCCTTTCGGAATGTCACGGCAGACACCTCTTCGGTTACAGTTACCAATGTCCGGATCGATTCGCTGGAGACTTCAGGAACGGAGACAATCCTGGTAGGTGAATACTCTCATACTCTGTGGGGTACGGTTGCTTCGATGAGCTATATTCCGTACAGCAGGCCCTCATACAGTACGGATATTGAAGAGTCGGTAAAGCTCGATTCGCTGGTACTTAAACTTTACTACAACGGATACTACCTGGGGGATACTACCCAATGGCAAACCCTTTCCGTGTATCCTTTAAATGAAAAAGTGGTACTGAATGATAACGATTATCTGTACTCCCATTCCTCGTTTTCCTATGGGAAGAATGCTTTGGGAAAGAAAACATTCAAGCCACATCCGGGTAGGGGGGAACCGGTTGAGATCCGTCTTTCCGACCAGCTCGGACAAGAATTGCTTACCCGGTTCCATAACCGTGACGAGTCTGTTTCGGACGATATGTTTGAGGAATATTTTAAGGGTATCGCCCTGGTAGCCGAATCGGGAAGTAAAAACCTGCTGGGTTTTTCGGTTGGAGATACTTTGTCTGCCCTTACGCTGTATTATCATGTGGACGACGAGTTAAGAAGTCCCCAGTCGATGGTGATATCACCCAATACCTCCACCCAGTTTAATCATTTTGATCACAACCGCTCCGGTTCCCTGTTGCCGGTTACGGCAAGCCCGAAGGAGGAGATTCTCTCGGCTCAGGTGGGAGACAGAGGGCTGCTGGCTGGTGGACTGGGTTGGTATACCCGTCTGGAATTTCCCTACCTGAATAATATCCTGCAACAAGGGGTTCAGGTAGAGATACAGAATGCGATGTTGCGTATTTATCCGGAAATAGGAACCTATTCAGAGTTTAATGCCCTACCGGACAGCATATATCTTTACATCGCCGACGAGAACAATGTGGTTACCGAAGCCGTAACCGACTACCTGGGGACCCAGGTACAGGGCGGAGTGTTGGTGAAGGATGAGACTTTCCGCGAAAATACCTATTATTATTTCGATGTAACCAGTTTCATGCAACAGGAATTGGGAACCTTCGGGATGAATAAGCATAATCTGCAGCTGGTATTGCCCTCAAGCCACTATACCTCTTCGTTCAAGAATCTCACCTTCTCGAGTCAGAAAGGGAAAAACCCTCTCAAATTACAGTTAACATACACCATTTATGAAAGTTATTGATAAAATACATTTCCTGATCGCCTCTATCTGTCTTTTGTATACCACGGGTATCAGCAGTCAGAATATGACTACCTCTCCCTATTCAATGTTTGGAATCGGCGAGCTCACCGACGGACAATACGGTCAGCATGCTGCCATGGGCGGAGTGTCTGTCGGTATGCGCGATCCCATACTTATCAACAGTGTGAACCCTGCCGGATTGACAGGCCTCGATAGTCTGCGTCTGGTAGCGGATGCCACGGCATTTGTTAAGAACGAGTGGTACAGTTCCAGAGGAACCCATACGAATGCCACTTCCGGTAATCTCTCCTCCTTTTCCATGGGCGGACGGATTATGCCACATTGGTATATGTCGGCAGGGGTCTATCCCTACAGTACGGTAGGTTACTATTTCAGAACCAAAGAGCCTGTAGAGGGGACGGACGGAAGTTACTATTACAGTACATTTGAAGGTAGCGGGGGACTGTCCACCGCTTCGCTGTCAAACGCCATCTTGCTGAACCGGCACCTTTCACTGGGTGTAACCCTGAGCTATGTTTTCGGGAACATTACGCAGACCGAAACACAGGAGTCTATGACGGTTGCCCAGAAAATGTACACCAACGCATTTAATGCCCGCTTTGGGTTGCAATATACAAAGCAGCTGGCAAACGATCTGGGTGTAACTGTGGGGCTGACCTTTGGATATAAACAAAAGCTGGTATTGGATAACACAACAACCGTGCAGACCAGTTCGGCCTCAACGGAGCGATCCCGGAAGTCCCTCACCCAATATATTCCTCCCTTTGTGGGAGTAGGGGCATCGGTTACCCATAAACGGATTGCTTATGGAGCCGATTATACCTTCAGAAAGTACAGTACGCTGGTATCGACAGATAACCGGGTTACATTTCGCGATGTACACGAGGTAAAGGCCGGAATCAGCTATTTGCCGGCTACCTATCAGTCGGAATCATACTGGCGCCGCGTATCTTATAAAGCCGGCGTAAGCCTGTCCAATCCCTACTTGTCTGTTTCCGGTAAAGACGGCTTTTCGTGGCGGGTGAGTGCCGGACTGGGTTTCCCTGTATCCAACGGACGGATCCATACAGCCCTGTTTTACGATAATACGCAGCTTACCGGTAATACCTTGCGGTCTTCTGCCCTGGGCTTATCCGTTTCATACACACTAAGCGAATTATTCTATAAGGTGAAGCTATAACAAAGACAAAGGGATGGAACCTCTGTATGGTTCCATCCCTTTGCTAACATACGGAAGACAGCCTTATTCCTGCAGAGAAAGCCGGTCCAGGAATGCCGGCATATACGATTCGCTTATAGGAATGAGATCATTGCCTATTTTGATACGTTTGCGTTCAATGTAACTAATCTGAGGCAACGACACGATGTACGAACGATGTACCCTGCAGAAGGAGCCATCGGTGAGGCTCTCTTCAAATTTTTTCAGACTTACCTGGGATAGCAGCGGTTTACCGTTTGTGCGGTGCACTTTAACATAGTCGCCATACCCTTCCAGATAAAGAATCTCCTCTTTTTTAAGACGGATGATCCGGGTCCCCTCTTTTACGAAAACAGGCAGCTCTGCAGTCTCCTTATGTAATACCTCGTGTACGTCGGCAAGGGCCTTGTCCAGTTTCTCGAAATAGCTCATAAGTGTGTCCAGGGTGGACGCATCTCCGTCGAATGTAATACATTTAAGCATGATCCTATGATTTTAAGTTCTGCTGCAAAAAAAGCGGATTATTCTGTAAAGAAAGGTTAACCGGCGTTCAGAGAGTCTATTTTAAGGGTGAATCGCCCGGGTATAGCGGCGAAACGGAATAGAGGATAGGATTGATTGCCCTTTTTTCTTGTATTTTTGTGACGAGCTTAATTACTACTCTATGGAATCAAAAACAAACGATCTGCTCGTGGGGATTGTGGTATCCGGATTACTGAGCCTTTTTGTGAATTTCCCCCTTCTTACAAGGAGTTACGAAATGCTTACCGGTTTTACCAGTTCATTTCCTTCGGCACCCGACAGGCAATATATGTTGTTGTTTGCCCTGGGATGGTTCTTCTTTTTTGCATTTATCCTGTTCATACTAAGCGGACAGACCTATCTGTTGGGGAGCAGGTTGTTTAAGGGGGCCGAATATGGAGCAATCATCACCATGCTGATAGTAGGTTTGCTGGCCGGTTGGGGAATGAGCGAACTGTTCCCTACAGCCAGGCAGTTTTTTCTGAACGATTTATTTGGATTGGATACTTTCCCTTCCGAGAGGGTTGTCTTCCACCATGCTCCTCCGGCAGATCTGGCTGCTACTGCTTCCATGCATTCTGGACCGGATGGAACGTTGCTGCCTGAAGGTGGTAACAGGATGCCTTTTCCGCGCAAACCATTTTTTATGCCTTTGCTTACGGAGCATCTTTTTGTGATGTTGGTAACCATGTTAAGTGTTGTGCTTATCCGCTCGCTCCGCAGCAAACAGGAAGTGCAGCTGGCTTACGAACAACTTAAATCGGAAAAACTTCAAACCAGTTACAACGCATTGATGGGACAGATCAATCCGCACTTTTTTTTCAACTCGCTTAACGGGCTTAGTTCGCTGGTAAGACAGCAGAAACAGGAGCAGACCCTTACCTATCTGGATGAGCTGTCGGGTATATTCAGGTACGTCCTTCAAAGCAACACCAAAGAGTTGGTCACCCTTGCCGAAGAATTACAGTTTGTAAAGGCCTATACCTATCTGCTGCAGGTCCGGTACGAAGGTAAGTTTTCCAGCTCGATACAGGTAGATCCGGCATTGTTATTGTACAAACTACCCATTTTGAGTATTCTTCCGTTGCTGGAAAATGTAGTGAAACATAATGTAATTAGTAAACAATATCCCCTGCAGATTGATATTTATACCACATCGGATGCCAAAGTGGTGGTTTCGAACCGTATCCAACCTAAACGGGAACAACCCGAACCGGGAGGACTGGGACTTAAAAATCTATGGGGGCGCTACCGGATGCTTACCGGCAAGGATATTGAAATCTCCAACCGGAAGGAATATTTTAAAGTGTTTCTGCCACTGGTAAGTACGGATCCCAAATGTAAAGGAAATTGATAATCTATGAAAGCTGTTATTATTGAAGACGAAACTGCTGCCGTAACAAGTCTGAGGGCTATGCTGACCGAAAATCAGGTGGTTCAGGTAGATGTAATCGCCGAGCTTGAAAGCGTGGAGGAGTGTGTGGACTGGTTCCGGAACAATCCGGCTCCGGATCTTATCTTTATGGACATACATCTGGCGGATGGTTCGGCCTTCGGTCTCTTTGAACAAGTGGACGTACCATCGCCTGTTATTTTTACAACGGCCTTCGATTCCTATGCTCTGCAGGCTTTTCAGGTAAACAGTATCGACTATCTCCTAAAGCCGGTTACTACGGCCTCTCTGGCCCGGGCGCTCGAAAAGCTGAGGCGGCTTACCAGTGAAGAGCGCAACAGTCATATCGAACACACCAACGATAGTATCCGTACCCGCCATCTGCTGAAGAATTTGCTGATAACCAAAGCAGATAAGTTTTATCCGCTGCCCGTTGATGAGGTCTGCTTTTTCTATACATTAAATGAGAAGGTGATGGCCTACACGGCCGATGGAAAAATGCATCCGGTAGACCGCACCCTGGATGCACTGGGTGAGCAGCTGGACGGAGATACTTTTTTCAGGGCCAACAGACAGTTTATCATTGCCAGAAAGGCAATCCGCGACATCGATCTATGGTTTGGAAGCCGGTTGTCGGTCAATCTCCAGATTCCCCTTCCGGAACGGATCATAATAAGTAAAACCAAAACACCAGTCTTTAAGAGATGGATTGCTGCCGAACAATAGTGAAGATAACTAATTTACCCTTAAGTGTAATTTTTTTTATACTTAAGTCTAATTTTTATTTTACTTAAGTAAAGTTTTACGCAGAGGGGGTCTAAATAACAAAAGAGGTTGCATCCGTATGGAGCAACCTCTTTGTATTCTTCAAAAAGGGAGTGATTCTTATACTCTCTTTTCTTTGATTCTTGCCTTTTTACCGGTAAGAGCACGCAGGTAATACAATTTCGCTCTGCGAACTTTACCAACTTTGTTTACGGTGATGCTGTCGATGAATGGAGAATCCATTGGGAAGATTCTTTCTACACCGATGTTGTCAGACATTTTACGAACTGTGAAACGTTTTTTGTCACCGTGTCCTGAGATACGGATAACTACGCCGCGGTAGTTCTGGATACGTTCCTTGTTACCTTCTTTGATACGGTAAGCAATGGTAACTGTGTCGCCACTCTTAAAAGCAGGATGCTCTTTCTTTGTAGAAAATGCTTCCTCTGCAATTTTAATTAAGTCCATCGTGTTATAGCTTTTTGAATTGATTTTTAACGAAACGCAATTTAACGGGCTACTTTTCCCGACAGAGATTACGTAAAGCGGTGCAAAGTAACGAAACATTTGCGAGTTAACCAAATACAAGAATAAGTTTTTTGAAGAGAGTGAAGTTTTATCTATATTTGAAGGTATGAAAAGAATGAGTATGATGAAGAAGTTGATAATTGCCTTGTGCTTAGGAACTTTAAGTCTGCAGGCAGGGGCGCAGACGGAACCTGCGCTGTTTCAGGCAGCAGATAAAACGATGATGACCCACTGGGTGGATTCGGTATTCGACAGCTTGTCGCCCGAAGAGCGAATCGGCCAGCTGTTTATGGTCATAGCAGATCCCTCCTCCAACACACGTAATATGAACCGGCTGCTTACCTATGTAAAGGAACAGAAGATAGGAGGTATCCTCTACCATACCGGGAATCCCGTCACTCAGGCAACGGTTACCAATAAATTGCAGGAAACGGCCCGCGTCCCTTTGCTGGTGGCGCTGGACGGCGAGTGGGGCTTGTCGATGCGTCTCACGGGTACCCCGCGTTTCCCACAGAATATGATGTTGGGAGCCATCGAGGATATTTCTCTTTTACGCGCTTACGGTGAGGAGGTTGGCCGGCAATGCCGGGAGATGGGTATCCATATCAATTTTGCTCCGGTGCTGGATGTAAACAGCAACACCGGAAATCCGGTTATCGGATTACGTTCATATGGAGAAGATCCGCAGGCTGTAGCCGAACGGGGGAGTGCCTATGCCGCCGGAATTGAGTCGGCCGGCATCATCTCCGTAGCCAAACATTTTCCCGGTCACGGTGATACGTTTGAAGATTCGCACTACACCCTCCCCTCGGTTTTTCACGACAGGGTGCGGTTGGACAGCATTGAATTGCCTCCGTTCAGAAGATATATCAGCGACGGATATGCCGGGGTGATGACCGGCCATTTGTACGTACCCGTTCTGGGAAGGCGGTCGCCGCTCCCTACCTCTCTTAACAAGGAGGTGGTTACCGGATTGCTTCAGGAGGAGTTGGGGTTCAGGGGGCTGACCTTTACAGATGCTCTGGCAATGAAGGGGGCCTCTGTTGCAAGTAAAGACACCAACTCGTGTGTACTGGCCTTGCTGGCCGGAAACGATGTGCTGCTGGCTCCGGCTAATCCTGCCAGGGATTTTACAGCCGTTAAAGAGGCTATTGCCAGCGGGGTGCTGGATGTAAGGGATATCGAGTCGAAGTGTATTAAGATTCTTCAATACAAATACATAGCGGGGCTGTCTAATTACCGGCCGGTGGAGATTGCGGGTCTGCAGAACCGGATCAACACTTCCCATGCCGCCTACCTGGTGAACCGGTTGAATGCCGAGGGACTTACCTTACTGAAGAACGACAACGATATTTTGCCGGTCAGGGCACTGGCACGCAAAAAGATTGCTGCACTGGCCATTGGCGAAAGCGAAGGAAATCCGTTTCAGACCATGTTGAACCGCTACGATTCGGTGGCCTGTTTCCAAATCTCCCGCACGTCGAGTCCGGCCGAAATAGCTAGGGTGTACAAGCAACTCAATACCTACGATCTTATTTTATGCAGCGTACATACGGTGCGGATACCGGAGAACGATGCGTTTCGTAAGCTCACGGCTGCCAAGCCGGTTGTGCTCACTTTCTTTACGCTTCCCTACTATTGTAAAGAGTATGCAGCATCCATAAACAATGCCAAAGGGATGCTAGTAGGATACGAAAATACGGATGCAGCCCAGACTTATGCAGCCCAGTTGATTTTTGGAGGTATAGCGGGTAAAGGCAAATTATCGGTTACCATACCCGACCTATATTTTGCCGGATCGGGACTCGCCACCGAACCGGTCCGCCTGGGTTATCAGGAGCCCGAAGCCGCCGGTCTCGACCCGGCTAAGCTTGCCGAAATTGACAGTATTGTGCAAGAGGGACTTCGAGCCAAAGCCTTCCCCGGATGCCAGGTGCTGGTGGCAAAAGACGGACAGGTCATTTACAACAAGTCGTTCGGTTATTATACCTACGACAACCTGCAGCCTGTAACCGAACGGGCGGTATACGACCTGGCCTCGTCGTCCAAAGCGGCCGGTACTGTTACCGCGCTTATGAAGGCTTACGAGAAGAAGGGCTTCACCCTGAACAGCCGGTTGGCCGAGTTTGTACCCTCCATGCAGAACTCCAATAAAAAAGACATTCGTATTCGCGACCTTCTGTATCACGAATCCGGACTGGTGCCCTCCATTACTTTTTATACTTCGGCCATCGACTCCTCCTCTTTCCGGGGCAGCTTGTACAGCCCTAAGAAAGATGCGGCACACCCCAGACGCTTCGATGCCAATTCGTTTGTGAATACAACCTTCCGGTACCGCTCCGATCTGGTCTCCGATACATTACGCTCCGGTTTTTCCACCCAGGTGGCACGTAATTTCTACTTGAATAATACCTTTCGGGATACTATTTTCCGTATAATAGCCCAATCGCCGTTGCAGACTCCCGGTAAATACCTTTATAGCTGCATTAACTTCATTTTGTTACAACAGGTGGCCGAGCAACAGATGCAGATGTCGTTGAATGAAATCCTGGGACGTTATTTCACCGCTCCATTAGGTGCAGGAAACACCCTGTATAATCCGCTTACCCGGATAGACAGTCTGTGGATTGTACCTACGGAAGACGACTTTTTTGTGCGCCGCCAATTGCTACGGGGCTATGTGCACGATGAGGCTGCCGCATTTATGGGGGGCGTTTCCGGCAATGCGGGGTTGTTTTCCAATGCAAACGATCTGGCCAAGCTGCTGCAGATGTTGCTGAATGAAGGGGTATATGGCGGCGAACGATACCTTCAGCAGGAGACACTCCGTCTCTTTACCCAGAGTAAGACGCCCAATTCGCACAGGGGATTGGGATACGATAAGCCCTGGCCGGAGAATCCCAGACTTTCTTCCTGCGGACTACTTGCTCCACGGTCGGTGTTTGGCCATACCGGTTATACGGGTACCTGTTTCTGGATCGATCCGGATAACCGGCTCATCTACATATTCCTGAGCAACCGGGTGCATCCAACCCGAGCAAACAACTCACTTGCTTCCATGAATATCCGTACACGTATCCAGGATGCAATCTATAAATCTTTTAATGGGAAAAGTAAAAAATAACTCGTACTTTTGTTGCCTGGATTTTTACTCCCGGAATTTTTAATTACAAAATATAAAATTATGCTATTCGGTCACGGTGACGATTATTTTAACTCTCAGACAGAAGTGAAGATCAACTTCAGTTCCAATGTCTGGCATGGCGCAAATCTGGAAAAACTAAAAGAGCATCTGAACACACAGTTCGACAAGCTTTCCCGTTATCCCGAGCCCGATGCTGCCACACTTAAGCGATTATTGGCCCGCCGGCACGAAGTGAATGAAGAAAATGTGGTGGTGACCAATGGGTCTGTCAGCGCCTTTTACCTTATTGCCCAAGCCTGGAGAGGTGCCAGTTCACTTATTGCAGTTCCTTCTTTTTCTGAATACGAAGATGCTTGTTGCTTGCATGAACATAAGGTAAGCTTCTTCTCGACAGGAGACGATTTGCAGGAGGTTTCTTTTGAAGGACAGGATTTCTGCTGGATCTGTAACCCGAACAATCCGGATGGAAAGATGATTCATCGTTCGGAATTATTGGCTTTGATAGCAGCGAACCGCAATACTATCTTTGTGGTGGACCAGGCCTATGTAGCCTTTACTACAGAAGATCTGTTAAAACCAGCAGATGTTAAGAACAATCCGAACCTGGTTATCATACAGTCTATTTCCAAGGCATATAATATCCCGGGACTTCGAATCGGTTACGTTATTGCACAGTCTGACATAACAGAGCGAATCAACAAATACCTGATTCCATGGTCAATCAATGCATTTGCGATCGAAGCCAGTAAGTATATTCTGATTCATCCGGCTCAGTTTACTTTGCCTGTACGTAAATGGCAACGTGAAACAGCCGAATTTATTTACCAGCTGAATAAGTTGGATGGGATTGAAGTACTTCCTACGGCGTCCACCTTCTTCCTGGTGAGACTGAAGACCGGTGTAGCAGCCGACCTGAAAAACTGGTTGTTGTCTACCTATGGAATCCTGATACGGGATGCTTCGAATTTCCGTGGACTGGATGAAACATATTTCCGTATCTCTACGCAAACAGCCGACGAGAACAGACAGTTTACAGAAGCGTTGGCCGAATGGCTGAGTCTGCAGAAATAAGCTGAGATATTAAAAGAAAAACGGGCTACATTTATGAATGTAACCCGTTTTTCTTTTTTACCAACTTAAAATCCTATTCAACCTTTTTGTTAAGGAAGATGTGGAACAAAAAGCCACCGATAATAAGACCTAAGCCAAGTAATAAAGCAGAATTTGATGCAGCTCCTGTGTACATGCATCCAATTAGTACAAGTACGCCAATCAGGAGTACAATCACTCCCAGTGATTTAATGAATTCATTCATGGGTATAGATTTTTTATAATTATTTTCTTTCTAGGTGCAAATAAAGTAATAATAAAGTTACTGCAAAAATATTTTAGAATAAAAATAGCAAAAGCCCGAAAAATTGCATTTATATTTGGCTAACTAAACGAAACACCATGAAGCGCATCCTATACATCCTCTATACATGGCTCATCTTTGTGCCTGTCTTTTTAGTGCTTACTCTTCTTACAGCCCTTGTTACAATGGCGGGATGCTTCCTTGGAAATGAATCTGTTTTCTCTTATTGGCCAGGTAGAATCTGGTCACGACTTACCTGTTACCTGGCTCTTTGTCCTGTAACGGTTCGCGGCCGCGAACATATCCCTGCAGGTAAATCGTGTGTATTTGTATCCAACCATCAGGGGGCATTCGACATCTTCCTGATTTATGGATTTCTGGGTGTTCCCTTTAAATGGGTGATGAAGGAGGGGATAGGCAAGATTCCTTTTGTAGGAGCTGCCTGTCGTGCTGCCGGCTTTATTTTTGTGGAGAATAAAAAAGGGGGTGGTTCGGTCCAGGTGATCCGTAAAGCCGAAAGATACCTGGCAAACGGAACATCCATCGTTATTTTTCCGGAAGGTTCGCGTACATATGATGGTAAGATGATCCGATTCAGAAAAGGAGCCTATCAGCTGGCTGCCGATCTGAAATTACCATTGGTGCCCATTACCTTAAACGGTCCTTTTGAAGTATTACCCATCGGCAGCCTGAACCTGAAGCGCCATCGGATGGAGCTTATCATTCATCCTCCGGTGTCCACCGAAGGCCTGGTACCCGATCGTAAAGGCCTTGAGCTGTTAGCCGATCAGACACGCCAAACCATTGCATCCGCTCTTTGGGAAAAATACAGGTAAAATCCTTACCAGTTTTTCAAAATCCCCGTCTTGGTAATTTTGATTCCTACACCCAAGCTACGTCCAAATAGTTCGCGGGCATCTCCAGCCACTGTTCCTGTAAATTGCCAGTCTTCAAGTTTAGGATGTTTGTATGTAATATCCAGTAACCCAGATACTCCCTGTTTGATGTCGCGAAACGGCCGCGCATGACTTCCGTAGGTGTTCATAGCCGTTGCAAGAAGCCGGTAAGATACTTGTGTTGAAAGTTCGCCCGATATCCCCACATGCCAGTCACTCATGCGGTTGTTGGGAAATCCAAGTGTTCCGTCTTCGTTGTATTCAGGTGAAGGAATTAACGGAGATCCTATACCTCTGTTAAAGTAAGAAACACCCGTGGTATATTCGCCGTTGTTGTAATAGCTGTCGCCACCGCCGCCCCGTCCGGGATACTTGTCGTGATCAAATTCAAGGAAATGGAATTGTCCGCTTTGGTTGCGTGTAACCACATGTTCCACCACCACTTTCTGCACCCATCTACAGGTGTGAAGGTTCACCTCAACACCCCACAGACCGTCGGTACCGTTGGCCAGCTCCATCCCCGATTTATCTTCGAAATACCACTGATGATACGCCCTTGCCGACAGCTTCTTTCCCTGATAGGCCAGCTCCATGTCGTACGATCCGTAATGATTCCCTAATACATTAATCTGGTCGGACAGAGTAGCCCCTTCGCCACCCTCACTACCGGTAACCACACGAATGAAATCGCGGAAGGATTGGGGCTGTTTCCCAATTTTAGGATTACTGGATGTTCCGCCCCACTGTACCCAGTGCTGCAGACCAACAGTTGCAGAAACGGGAAAATTTCCTTTGGTATCTTCCAGACGCAGATAGCCGGATTTGTGATGCCATAACACATTGTCTACATACGTAGTGCCGGAGCGTACAGTCTGTTTCAGGTAGGCTTCATCGAACGATCGCCCTACGGCAAAATCACCTTTTACCAGCATCCAACCCTTTGTATAAGGAACCAGGGTGAAGTGCGGCATACTCAGGTTAAGCTCCGGAATAGGCCGTGCATTACCCGAATGAACCATGTCGCCGGAACTTAATGCATTGTTCCATAAGGAGGAGTGATTCTCTTTGCTGCCGATGGTTAGTCGTAAATTTTTATAGGATACTCCGGCGAAGAATTCCTGGATCAGTATATTCCGGTAACGGGGTTCTACGGCTGCCAGACTGAGACCGGCCTGCCAGCTCCAATCTTTATTCAAACTTTGATGATGCGCGATACCTGTCAGTCCATAGCCGTTGCCTGCATCCAGCGGAACAAGTCCGTATCGGTTGCTGGCAAGCCAGAAAGGAGTATTTGTTCCACTAGCTGCCGATGCAAAAACTTCGGCTTTCCATGAGGTTGTATTTTCCAGGGTTTCTTCCTGTGCAAAAACCGTCCAGGCAGGAAGGAGTACTGCTGCACAGAGAGCAAACAATTTATATGTTTTCATTGATCTTCATTATTAGTCTGAAGTACAAAGATACATTTTATAATGTAATTTAATAAACATCAAGCTTCAATTGCTGTTATATTTATAGATGAGAGGTTGTTATTCCTTACTGGGGGTGACCATCTTTTTAAGTGTCTTTTTTACTATTTAGTATATATAATTTAATAAATCAGTGAATGCTATTATTCCCTTCATTACTTTTTATCTAAAGTAATAATCCCTTTATTTTCTATTCAGTTGATATTTTTACGGTTGATTCGGGAAGAATAATAACGTTGTTTTCTACACTACGGAACTTTCTGTTCCACCTTCAGCTCTAATCATTTTATTTAATTATTTCCATTTGAAGGGTATACATTTATGTATTATCACCAGTGGGTTACCTGTGTTTAGTACCAACTTAAAATCAAGAAAGAACAAGTATGATTCGTGTAGGCATTACCGGACAGTCCGGATTTATAGGTACTCACCTATACAACACGTTTGGGCTTTATCCCGGCGAATTTGAGCGTATTTTATTTCTCGATGACTTTTTCCACGACGATGCGGCTTTGAGAAAATTTGTCAGGCAATGTGATGTTATAGTTCATTTATCGGCATTGAACCGTCATTCTTACCCCAAAGTTTTGTACGATACGAACATGCGTTTAGTCTCTCAGCTTATTGCTTGTATGGATGCCGAGAAAGTGACTCCCTATGTATTGTTCGCTTCATCCATTCAGGAAGAAAAGGATAATGCTTTCGGTAAATCAAAGCGGGACGGACGGCTGATGCTGGAAGAATGGGCTGTTAAACGAGGAGCTTCCTTTACCGGCCTGATAATCCCCAATGTGTTTGGTCCCTTTTCCAGACCATTCAATAATTCTTTTATAGCTACATTCTGTTATCAGCTTACACATGGCGAAACTCCCCAATTATTGCAAGATTCGGACGTTAAATTGGTGTATGTCGCTAATTTGTGTGAATTGATAATTCAGAAAATCAGAAAACAGGCTAAAAAGACAGTTCACTTAGTATCTTGCTATGAAGTCTCATGGGACTTTCAGCATAGAGTGTCTTCCATTCTTAATCTGCTCCAACAATATAGGGAGCTTTATCTGCATAGGGGGATTATTCCTGAGCTGAACGATCCGAACGACTTTAATATCTTCAATACTTTCTGCAGCTATATTGATTTTAAAAGCCACTATCCCGTTAGACTCGAACAGCATCCGGACATGTTGGGAATGCTGGTGGAGACTTCACACATGGGGGTGGGAGGGCAGCTGTCATTCTGTTCTACTTTGCCTGCTGCCACCCGGGGAAATCATTATCACATCAGAACGTTAAGCCGATTAACCGTCATTAAGGGGCAGGCTCTTGTGAAAATGCGTAAAATAGGAACGAAAGAGATCCTGGAGTTCAATTTGGATGGGAACACGCCTTCGTATATTGATATTCCTGTCTGGTATGTTCATAACATTACCAATGTTGGTAGTGAACCTCTTTATATCCAGCTTTGGCAGAATAAAATCTACCTTGCAGAATTAGACGATACCTTTTATGAGCAGGTCTAGAATTTTATGTGTTACCGATAGTCTTCATTCGGGAAGCTCGCAAAGTCAGCTTGTCGAAATAGCCTTATTCCTCTGTCAGATAGGATACGATGTAGAGTTTCTGGTTTATAAACCGGACGATTCTTACGAGTATGTGCTTAAACAACAAGGGATAGCGGTAACACGTATTGCTCCCTGTAATCTTCTGCAACGCTTTTTCAGGATTCGGAAATTCATCCGGAACGGAGGGTTTAATCTGGTGATCGCCTTTCACCGTACTCCTTCATTTATTTGTGAACTTGCAGGGTTACCCCGACGCAGCTGGAAGCTGGTTGTTAGCGAACGTAGCTCCAGACGCTATAAACCTCACTCGTTTCTGGAATATTTATATGCCTATTTTCACATCTATGCAGATAGTATTGTATGCAACACTTTTAGTAATTGTAATCTTATTTTGCAGTCCAACACAAGATTAGATCCGGATAAAGTACAAGTAATCTATAATTGTCACGACTTTTCAGGCTGGAAACAACCATACCCTCTTCCAACCGCTACAGCAGGTAATAAATTGCGGATGGTAATAGCAGCCAATGTTTCGGATATCACTAATTTAAATGTTTTTATAGATGCGATGCTCAGGCTAACGCCGCAGGAACGCTCAGTTTTGCATGTAGAATGGTATGGATGCGGCTCAAAAAAAAGTTGCAACAGTGAGGTGTTGGAAAATGTGAATAAGGAAATTCAACAAAAAAAGATTCATCTCATGGCGAGCAACCTGCCTTACGACCTGACAGAAATCATTGCCGAATCTGATATTGTGGGGCTTTTCAGTTATAAAGAGAAGCTGCCACGCGAGCTTTGTACAGCCATGGCTGCTGGCAAACCCATCATATCTGCCAATGTATCCGACTTCCCGCTTTTAGTTGAAGAGGGTAGAGGTGGTTTTACCTGCGATGCCGAGAATCCCTCCAGTATAGCGGATGCTCTTCGAAAAATGATCAGGATCAGTTCTTCTCAGCGGCATGAAATGGGAAGATATAATACACAGCGCGCCCGTTTCCTTTTTTGTAAAGAGCATACAGTACAACGATATGTAGTATTATTTCAGAAGTTGCTTACAATGTAAACAGCATCAATCCCTGATGTGGGTATGCAACAAGATAAAAATCAACCCGCACAACGTGTAGTGCCGGACAATGGTCTCCAACTTAGAGCTGCTGTTCTTAAATACCTGTCTTATTGGAAATGGTTTCTTGTAAGTATTGTTTTTTTTGTTTTTCTTGGCTTCCTATATCTTAAAACACGGGTAAATATATACGAGAACAGTGTGTCGGTTTTGTTGAAAGACGAGAACACTGCTTCCGAAGAGACCTTGTTGTTGCAAGATCTGGGAATGAAAGCCGGAAAGAATAATATCGAAAACGAAATTGCCATATTTAAATCTCCCGATTTGGCTTCCCGTGTAATCATCTCCCTTGAACTGTATACGACTTATACAAAAGACGGCACATGGGGTGTGGCAGATATGGAAATGTATGGGAATGCCCCATTGTATGTACGGTGGGAAGATATTGATCCGGAAACGATCCCTGCTCCGGTTACATTTATATTTACACCGGATGGACAAGGCTTTCGTGTGCACGGAATGTATCAGGGACAACCTTTCGAAGCGCAAATAAAGAAACTTCCTGTTTACCTCAAGCTTTCGATGGGGCGTTTTTACGTCAGCAGAGGATCGAATCCGGACCCGGAATTTAGCCGGACTCCCTACGAATTCTCTGCCTCGATTATTAATCCGGCTTCCATGGCCCGTACATTAGCGTCGGCTTTGCTGGTCACCCCTTCATCCAAACAATCTTCCGTTCTAACGCTAAGTATCCAAAGTCAGAACCGGCAAAAAGGATTGGACTACCTTAAACAACTTATTCATTTTTATAATGAAGATGCCACCAACGATAAAAATATGGTTGCACATAATACGGCTGTATTCATAGATGAAAGAATAAAGGAGATATCAGTCGAATTGGGGATGGTTGAAAAGAAAGTGGAAGACTTCAGACAAGCCAAGCAGGTAACGGATATTGCGGTGGAGGCTCAGCTTTTTTTGGGACAAACCGGCGAGAATGAACAGAAAAGAGTGGAGGTTGAAACTCAGCTTAATCTGATTAGATTTGTGGAGGATTTTATACGGAGGGAGTCCAATTCAAATAAGCTGATTCCCAATCTGGGGGTGAGTGATGCGGGACTAGTTACTGTGATCAACAGTTACAACCAATTGCTGTTACAAAAAGAACGGCTCGAATCATCTTCCTCTGAAAGCAATCCTGCTCTCATTCAGATGAAGGGGCAGGTGGCCAGGATGCGCCAAAACATTCAGGCATCACTAACCAATGTGCGAAGAGCTTCCGAAATTGCCCTGCAGGAGCTGAACCGACAGAATACCGTAACCAATGCAAGAATCCAGAATATTCCGGCCGTAGAACGTCAATACAAGGATATTCTCCGCCAGCAAGAGGTAAAAAACAATCTGTTTGTTTTTTTATTGCAGAAAAGGGAGGAGACTGCACTTACCCAAGCGGCAGTAGCGCCCAAAGCTAAGATTGTATCTAAACCCTATACTTCAGATCAGCCGGTGTCACCCAATAGACCGGTTATTCTGATGGTCTTTTTTTTAATCGGGTCTGTTCTTCCCGTAGGAAGTATCTTTATAAGAGATCTTTTCCATACACGGATCGAAGGGATAAACGACCTCGAGCAACTTCAGGATATCGATGTTATAGGAGATATTCCGGTTTTACGCCCCATTAAAGGCTCCGCTCTTATTGTAAAGGAAAACGATGATAGTCCGGTCGTGGAATTATTTCGTACCCTTCGTAATAATTTGCTTTTCATGCTTAACGAACCACGTAAAAAGGTGATAATGGTCACCTCAACAATTCCTTCAGAAGGTAAAACGTTGATTAGCATCAATCTGGCCCGAAGCTTGTCGTTGATGGAAAAAAGCGTGCTGTTGATAGGAGGTGATATCCGAAATCCTAAACTTTCGCACGATCTGGGTATCGAACGGGTGGTCCATGGATTTTCTTCCTTGTTGGCCGGAATGGATAAAGATTATAAAAGTTTGATAAAAGAAATGTATCCCAACCTTCATATCCTGCAGTCGGGAGCCGTCCCTCCCAATCCCAATGAACTGTTTTCCAGACTCACCCTGGAGCAATTATTCGTAAGGCTTCGACGTGAGTACGATTATATAGTGATCGACTCAGCTCCGGTTGGGGTTGTGTCCGATTCATTCATGCTCAACCGTATTTCAGATCTCACGCTTTATATCATGCGTGAAAAACTTACACAAAAAGACACTGTTCATTTCCTGAATAGTATAAAACGTGACGGCCGGCTTAAAAACCTGGCAGTAGTTTTAAATGGCAGTTCATTGGATGGTAAATACGGAAACTACAAGTACGGGTATAAATACTCTTACAGATACGGTTACAGTCAGCATTACGGTTATAAAACAGTGAAACAGAAAGTCTGAATAATTTCTCAGCCATATAAAATTTCAATTACTTATAATTAACAGGAGCTGTTTTAAATATCTCTAAAATCTCAATCAAAAAAGCCGCTGCGCTGTTTTATATATGCCCCTTTAGACAATGAGTCGCTCTGCTTGGGAGTGACCATCTTTTAAATTGAAATACCTCTCCTTAACCTCTTCTTCAATGTATTGAATCAGTTCTCTCCTAACCCATTTCAATTTGAAGGATTTTCTTTTCAGTAAGGTGTTCCAAACCACCTTCAATAAACAAATTTACTTTCTTATTTTTCAAACCACCCCTTCTTATTAATGATTACCATCGGACCGGCACATCTGTCGTGTTCCTGTCTGGTGCATCAGAGTCGACAGAACAAAGCTAATTGTCAGAGCTATGAAAGTCTTAGTAACCGGAGGCAACGGGCCGATCAGGTTTACTCTGTGTGAGAATCTTCTAGCAAAAGGCTATCATGTGGTTTATGTACAACCTGCCGGAATAAGTCAACAGGACTTCATCTTACCTCTATTTTGTCTCTTTCCACTTACTTTCAACTTGATAAATTGCGACCTGTCCCGTATTGACGACTGTCGTAAAGCGTTAAATGGAAGCATGTATGTGTTTCATGACGTCGATTCGGGTAATTTGCTCAACCTGCTCATTGCATCCCGTGATGCAGGTGTAATTCGTTTTGTGTGTTACCATTCGTTTCTCCGCATCGATATGAAAATATTAAATCAGTTTTTGCCCGATTCGGCCAATCAGGTTTTTATTCTTTCAAAAGGAAATCGTATGTCATACAATGAGCTGATCGGTAGTCTTCAACAATCTGATTTTACTGCCTTAACCAAATAAAACGATACATCCTCAGCCATTGAAATAAGCAGTTACGGGAAGTTACAATGTAAATATATTATACAGTTTATGTTGGTGTTACAGATCAATTCAGTTTGCGGATACGGAAGTACCGGCTCAATAGCGGTAGATCTGGCCAGTGTATTGAATAAGGAGGGACATTCATGCCACATTGCCTATGGTCAGTCGTCCACAACCTATTCCCCAAGTTATAAAATAGGGGGACGTATGGAAAATCACCTTCATAACCTGTGTTCGCGTCTGTTCGGGAATCAGGGATACTACACCCATAACGGCACCTTGCGTCTGCTTGGTTACATCCGGAAAATTGCTCCGGATGTGATACATCTCCATAATCTACATGGAAACTATCTTCATATCGGCTTATTATTTGAATTACTGAGTGAATTGGATGTACCTGTAGTATGGACCCTGCATGATTGCTGGGCATTTACAGGAAAATGTACACATTACACAACTGTTGGATGCACAAAATGGAAGACAGGGTGTTATGAGTGCCCACTTTATAGAGCATACCCTCCCAGTCTGTTTTTTGACAGGTCTCAACAATTGTACGAAGATAAAAAGAGATGGTTTACTTCTCTCTCTAAAATGACAATAGTCGCAGTATCCGACTGGCTATCCAAAGAGGTTTCCATGTCATTTTTGAATAAGTATCCGCAAGAACAGATCTACAATTGGATAGATCATACCATCTATTACCCGCACCCCACTATCCGGTGGCCGCATGCCGTCATTCCAACAGATAAGTTTGTCGTGTTAAGTGTAAGCGGCGCGTGGACAGCCGGAAGTTCCAGATACGAGGATGCTGTCCGGTTAGCCGGAATGTTACCAGACGATATGCAATTGGTATTGGTCGGTAACAGAACGGCCGGGACTCATTTCCCTCCGGGAGTCATTCATATACCCTATGTGAATTCAGGAGAGCAGTTGGCCCAACTTTATTCCATGGCCGATGTTTTTGTCCATTTTTCGACCGAGGATACCTTTGGAAAGGTGATTGCCGAATCCATGGCTTGTGGAACCCCAGTAGTTGTTTATAACTCGACGGCTTGTCCGGAGCTTCTTGCTCCCGGTTGCGGCTATGTGGTTCAGCCACGCAGAGTAGACGATCTCTTCCTTTCCATACAGAAAATCAGAGAATCGGGTAAACCGCAGTTTACAATACCATGTATCGAAAATGTGAGAAGCCGTTTCGGATACCATACAAACACTCATCAATATCTTGATCTTTACCAGCAGGTTGCCATGCTATGATCATACAATATGTCGTTATATTCATTACGTTGGTTGCAGTCTTTTTTTTCAGTAACACCCGATGCGACAGCGAATCCGGACAACAACAGATGCGTAAGTGGTTTGTTTGGATTCTTAGTGGACTGTGTGTGCTTCAATCAGGCCTCCGGCACATCGGTGTTGGAGCAGATACCTATAGCTATTTGCTGCTTTTTGAAGAAGCCCATGAATCTTCGTGGCAGCAAATATTTCACAACTTTCATGAAGTGTATGTAGAGGGTACCGGAAAGGATGCCGGGTATACTTTGCTTGTCAAGATCTTTCAGGTTTTTTCAACCGATTACAGAATGTATCTACTTTTTGTTGCCATTTTCTTCTTTACGGCTTTTGCCGTTTTTATCTACAGAAATACAGAAAATTTCAGAGATATCGTTTTTGCTTTTATTCTTTATGAAGCGCTATTCTATGCCTTCTTTTCCATCACAGGCATACGCCAGACTTTGGCAACCGGTTTTGCCCTGTGGGGATTCGAATGCATCAAGTCTCGAAGATGGATTCTGTTTACCAGCCTGATCTTATTGGCTGCATTTATACATAAATCTATCTTGCTATTTCTTCCCTACTATTTTATAGGGAACATCCGTCGGAGTCGTACAATTTTTATTATAGCAATTCTTGGCTTTCCGGCTCTGATGGTGTTCAGAAGAGCTTTTGCCATATGGCTTGCGTCGCTTTCGTTCAGCGATCTGTATATGATGTATGCAGAGTCTACCTACAAGTCGGGAACCTATACCTTTACTGCTTTGATTTTACTTATTGCTTTTTTCGGATGGATATTCATGAAACCTGTCCTTGAAGCCAATCCCGGATCTTTCCGGTATTTTAACGCGATGGCTATTGCCATTGTACTTACTCCGCTTACCTGGGTAGATCCTTCGTTAATGCGTGTAGTGCAGTATTTCTCTGTTTTTATGCTCGTACTGATTCCCGCAATTGTAAATGCCGTTATAACCTATCCTGTTGCGTTACGCACCTGGACCTATGCCATAATGATAGCGGCATTGATCTATCTGATAGCAAAAGTGGGACTGGATTATAAGTTTATGTGGCAGCCTATGAAGGTGGAAGGAATATCCTATTAAACCAAAAAAAATATGAAACACAAATCATTAATCGATGTGGCCGTATTGTTTATCTTTTTTGTACGGCCTCTCCAAACGGCTAAGGTTTTTGAACAAATCAAAAAAGCCCGTCCGGCCCGGCTCTACCTTTATCAGGACGGACCCCGCGAGAATCGGCCGGACAATTTGAAATCTGTTCAGGAATGCAGACAAATTGTGGAAGATATTGATTGGGAGTGCGATGTGCACCGCTATTATCAGGAGAAGAATGTAGGTTGCGATCCCTCCGAATTCATTGCACAAAAATGGATGTTTGCCAGTGAAGAACAAGGAATTATACTGGAAGACGATGATGTTCCTTCGCAAAGCTTCTTCCCTTATTGCAAAGAACTGCTCGATACCTATGCAGACGACCTTCGGATTAACATTATCTGTGGTATGAATAATCTTGGAACAACAGCTTCTCCTTACAGCTATTTTTTTACCAGAAGAGGTTCGATCTGGGGATGGGCTACCTGGAAACGAATTGTTGACAAATGGGATGGCCAGATGAATTTTATGGACGATCCCTATACAATGATGCAGTTGAGGAATCAATTTCCCCGCCGCGAATTCAGGGATATGCATATCCGTTTCACCAATCACCGCAACAGTGGTAAAGCATGCTACGAATCGATTTCGGAAGCACATCAGTATTTAAACCATCAGTTGAATATTGTGCCTTCGCTTAATATGATTACAAATATCGGATTAGGAACCGAAACCACCCATGCGGTCGATTCGATAAACAAACTGTGCAGGTCGATCCGCAGGGTATTTTATATGAAACGCTATGAAATCAGTCTACCGCTTACGCATCCTCCTTATTTACTCGAAGACAGGGAGTATTTGAAAGCATACGATTGGCTGATGCGGCCCGGAATTGTCCGTTCCAGCTTCAGAAGGGCAGAAAGTCTTTTGTACCGACTATTTCCTTTCTTGGGAAAGTAATCTATATGAATCAGGTAAATCAGATAAAGGCAGGAGCCATCCTCTCTTATGCAACTATTTTGCTGAGTGTGGTAGCCGGACTGTTGTACACTCCCTGGATGGTACGACAGATCGGTATATCAGATTATGGACTTTATGCACTTACCGGTGCATTCTTATCCTACTTTCTGATGGACTTTGGTTTGGGATCTGCTATTGCACGTTTTCTTGCCGTTGCAAGGGCAGAAGGTGACACAACGCAAACGTCCCATTTATTAGGTATTACGCTGAGGCTTTCCCTTATATTGGACGGTGTTATATTTTTGTCAATCGCTGTTTGCTATCTTTTTCTGGAAGATATTTTTGGCGAGCTAACTGCAGCTGAACTGGTTAAGTTTAAAACTATATACCTGATAGCCGGTCTTTTCAGTATTATCACGTTTCCATTCACCCCATTAAGCGGAGCGCTTATCGCTTACGAACAGTTTGTTCCGTTGAAGTTGCTTGATTTGATACAGAGGGTAGTTACGGTTTTATTGCTGATAATTGTTCTTTTGGCAGGATACCGACTCTATGCCCTGGTCTTTGTAACCGGATTAACCGGCTTTTCCGTCACTCTATGCAAATATATCTATCTGATCAAAAAGATGGGTTTAACGATCAACCTCCATTCATTCAATAGGTTTAAGGCCAGAGAGATGCTTTCTTTTTCTTTTTGGGTGTTCCTAATCGGGATAGCCCAAAGGTTATTGCTTAATATTGTCCCCACTTTGCTTGGTATCCTGTCGGGTACGCGGGAAATAGCTCTTTTTTCAATTGCCATGACCATTGAAGCGTATACCTGGAGTATTGCCAATGCGCTGAATGGCCTTTTTATTCCTCAGGTGGCCCGGATGTCAGAGTGTGAGACGGCTAAAGAAGATATCACCAATCTGATGATTCGGGTAGGGCGGTTGCAGCTGCTTGTTTCCGGTTTTATACTTACAGGCTTCATTGTCTTCGGCAAAGCCTTTATTTTACTCTGGATGGGCAGTGCTTTTGAAACTTCCTACTATGTAGCTCTTTTTCTCATACTACCGGGTTTCATTACATTGACCCAGGAAATCGCCTATACCCTTCTGTTTGTAGTGAATGAACTCAAGTACCGGGCGGTTTTATTCATTGGTGCATCGCTGGTTAGTCTTGGTATCGGAATATGGCTGGCTCCCCGCTTTGGGGCCATAGGAGCAGCAACAGGTGTGGGTGTGGCCCTTCTGTTGTGCCATATAATAGGAATGAATGTGGTTTATTCGCGGATACTCGGACTTGGAATCAGACGATTTTTCACCTCCTGTCACCAACCTATGCTGGCTCCCATGCTTATAGCAGGTACAGTGAGTCTACTTATTCAATACCTCTTTCCCATTCAGGGATGGGTGGCATTTATACTTTCCGGAAGTCTTTTTACGGCTCTTTTCTTCCTATTTATGTGGTACGGCCCTATGAATCTTGAAGAGAAAACATTACTTGTTAAGCTGGTTAAACGACTTTCATTGCAGACTGGTCAACAACAATAAACAGAACAGTCATGACCCTATTTAAAGACAAAATACTACTGATTACCGGCGGAACCGGTTCTTTTGGGAATGCGGTTGTGAAGCGGTTTGCCGATTCAGATATCCGCGAGATCAGGATTTTCAGCCGAGATGAAAAGAAACAGGACGATATGCGACATCACATGCAAAATCCAAAACTTAAGTTTTACATTGGTGATGTACGCGATAGGAAGAGTGTAGACGGAGCAATGATGGGGGTGGATTACGTTTTCCATGCAGCTGCACTTAAACAGGTTCCTTCCTGCGAGTTTTTCCCCATCCAGGCCGTACGAACCAATATATTAGGAACCGAAAACGTGCTTGAATCAGCTGTTTTTTATGGCGTAAAGCGGGTCGTGGTTCTTAGTACGGATAAGGCCTGCTATCCTATCAATGCAATGGGAATAAGCAAAGCGATGATGGAGAAGGTCGCCATTGCTAAAGGCCGCTCTCTGGGAGTGGATGCCCGTACCACCATTTGCTGTACACGCTACGGTAACGTGATGGGAAGCAGGGGGTCGGTCATTCCCCTGTGGATTGATCAACTGAAAGAGGGAGGTGAGCTTACTATTACCGATCCGAATATGACCCGCTTTATGATGACACTCGAAGATGCTGTCGATTTGGTTGTGTACGCCTTCAGGCACGGAGAAAACGGCGATTTATTTGTCCAAAAGGCACCGGCAGCCACGTTGGAGCTGCTTGCAAAGGCCCTGATCGATTTGTACAAATCGGATGCTGTTATCCGGATTATAGGTACACGTCATGGTGAAAAGTTATACGAAACACTTGTTACCAGAGAAGAAATGGCAAAAAGTGAAGATCATGGCAACTATTTTCGCATCCCATGCGATTCCCGCGATCTTAACTATGATAAATTCTTTGTGGAAGGGCAACCGCAGGTTTCGCAGTTTCAGGATTACCATTCACACAATACGCATCGACTGGATATAACAGAGATGCAAAGTCTGCTGCTTAGGTTAGAAACAATAAAAGAAGATCTCCTATTATGATACGTATCGGTATAACGGGGCAGACCGGTTTTTTAGGAACCCATCTGTTCAATACACTGGGACTTTATCCGGATCGTTTTATCCGGATTCCTTTCTCCGACGAGTGCTTTACGGATCAGGACAAGTTGCGTAGCTTTGTCTGTCAGTGCGACGTGATAGTACATCTGGCAGCTGTAATCCGTCACCCGGATCCGGTCCTTCTCAAAGAGATCAACATACGTTTGGTGTATAAGCTGATTGAGGCTATGGAGGCTGAAGAGGTAGCGCCCTATGTACTTTTTTCTTCATCTACGCAAGAGGCTTTGCCCAATCCTTACGGAGAATCCAAACGTATGGGCCGGCTATTGCTTGAGCATTGGGCTCAGCGAAACGACGCATCCGTCACCTCTCTGATATTGCCGAATCTTTTCGGCCCATTCGGCAGACCCGAATTCAATTCGTTCGTCGCCACTTTCTGTTATCGCTTAACACACGGACAGGCTGCCTGCATTGAATCAGACAACACCGTATTTCTGTTGTATGTGGGTACGCTCTGCCGCTATGTTGTTGATAAGATACCCTTGGTTATACAGTCGGCCGAAAGAATTACGGAGTGTCTTAAAGTGCCTCATGAAATAGAATGCAGCGTTTCGGATATGCTCGAAAAACTAACATATTACAAAGAAACCTACTTTGATAAAGGTATTATTCCCTCCCTGAAAGATTGTAACGATGTGAATCTTTTCAACACATTCAGGAGCTATGTGGACCATCTCCTCCGGTTTCCGGTCAGGTTGACAGCTCATTCGGACAACCGTGGAGTGTACGTGGAGACTATCCGAACGGAAACCGGAGGGCAGGTTGCCTCTTCTACCACATTGCCGGGCATCACCCGTGGCAACCATTACCATACCCGGAAAGTAGAACGTTTTAGTGTCCTGCGCGGAAAGGCTCTTATCTGTTTACGGAAAGTGGGTACTTCAGAGGTATTCAGTTTTACACTCGACGGAAACGAACCTTCCTACGTGGATATTCCTGTGTGGTATGTTCACAATATCACCAATATCGGCGACGAAGTTCTGTATACCCAGTTTTGGGTGAATGAATGGTATCAGGCAACCGATAGTGATACCTATGTTGAATCTGTTTAAAAACGAGTTCTATGAAGAAGCTAAAAGTGATGACCGTAGTGGGTACCCGACCGGAAATCATTCGTCTGGCCTGTGTTTTACAAAAGCTGGATGATTCGGATGCCATCGATCATGTGTTGGTTCATACCGGACAAAATTACGATTACGAACTGAATGAGGTGTTTTTTGAAGATATGGGATTGCGTCGTCCTACCTATCTTCTGCATGCAGCCGGAGCCAGTGCCATCGAGACCATAGGTCAGCTTCTGATCGGAATCGATCCGGTACTGAACAAGGAGAAACCCGATGCACTCCTTATTCTGGGTGATACCAATTCCTGCCTTTGCGCTTTGGCAGCCAAGAAAAGACATATTCCGGTCTTTCATATGGAAGCCGGAAACCGATGTTTCGATCAGCGTGTGCCGGAGGAGATAAACCGGAAGATTGTCGACCATATCAGCGACATCAATATGCCTTACAGCGACATTGCACGAGGGTACTTATTGTCGGAAAATATTCCACCCGACCGAATTATCAAGACCGGTAGTCCGCTTTACGAAGTTATACACCGCCACTTGCCCAAGGTACAAAGATCGGGAGTACTTGAAACCCTCGGATTGCCCACGGGAAGTTATTTCGTAATTTCCTCCCACCGGGAAGAAACCATAGACAATGCCGTTTGTTTTGGGAAACTGGTTGATATAATTAACCTTATTGCCGAGAAGTTCGGATATCCGGTTATTGTTTCCTGCCATCCGCGTACGCGTAAAATGGTTGAAAAGGTGCAGGTGCGGTTTCATGAAATGGTAAAGCTTATCAAACCCCTCGGTTTTACCGACTATCTGGCTCTGCAGCTACATGCCAAGGCTGTATTGTCCGACAGCGGAACTATTTCGGAAGAATCGGCTATTCTTAATTTCCGGGCACTTAATCTGCGGGAAGCACACGAACGTCCCGAAGCCATGGAAGAGGGAGCTGTCATGATGGTGGGACTTAATTCTCAACGGGTGATGCAGGGGTTGGTTCAGCTGTTGCATCAAAAAATTGGTGCCGAACGTAATTTCCGCATTCCATCCGATTACCAGGTCCCCAATGTCTCCGACAAAGTACTCCGAATCATCCTCTCTTATACCGATTATATACAACGGGTTGTATGGAAAAAAAACGAATTCTGATTATCTCCGGTGAGGCCTGGCAAGACAATACCAACGGGGGAAATGTGCTGACCAATCTGTTTGGCAGTATGTCTGATTGTTTCGAATATGCACAAATATACTGCAATCAGAACCTGCCCAACAACGCTGTCTGCAAACACTACTTCCATTTGTCGGAGGCGGAGATACTAAAAGCATTCTTTACCCGTAAGCCATTGGGACACAGGCTGACGGAACAGGAGCTCCTACAGGCAGCAGTCAGCCCCGAGGTACCCGATACTCCTCTGGCTGCATGGGCCCGTAAACTGAGGTTTGATATTTTTTACACCCTGCAGGATTGTATGTTTTATTGTTCTTATTGGAAGACTCCAGCCCTGGCAGATTTTATCAGGCAATTTAATCCCGACATTGTTTTTGCTCCTCTGTACTACCGAATCCATATGCATTTACTGGACCGCTATGTATCCCGACTAACGGGCAAGAAACTGGTCTCCTATGTGTCGGACGATTATTATAGCTACCGCCAGTTTTCCCTTTCGCCGGTATATTGGTTCAACCGGTGGGTTTTACATAAGAATATCGAAGCTACATCTAAATATATCCAACTACTCTATACCATGACCCGCGAACAGCTTAACGAATACCGCGATGCCTTGCGGGTGCCCATGAAGATTCTCCGCAAGGCCGCCAACTTTGACGATACACCTCCCTTTAAAACAACGCTCAACACACCTCTGAAGCTTCTTTACGGAGGTAATCTTATCTATAACCGGTGGAAAACAATGGCCTATGTGGTTAATGCCCTTCGATCCATCAACCGGAACGAGGTATTGATTCAGCTCTATATCTATAGTCAGACAACTCTTACTAAACAGATGGAGCAAGCATTGCACGATGGACGGAACAGCTTTTTTATGGGGAAAGTAAGTGCACATGATCTTGAACTACAGCAAGCAACCGCAGATATTCTGTTGCATGTAGAATCCTTCGATCTCCGGCAACGACTCGTCACCCGACTTTCTTTCTCAACAAAGTTGGTCGACTTGATGCATAGCGCCCGGTGTATTGTTGCTATATGCTGGAAAGAAAGTTCTCCATACAAATACCTGCATACGCAAGATGCAGCTATCTGTGTTGACCATCCTTCCAGAATAAAGGATGTCTTGCTGAGGCTTTTGTATAATCCGACTTTGCTGAATACCTATGCCAATAAGGCCTGGGCATGCGGGAAACGAAATCACAATAAGAAAGAAATAATTGAAAACCTGAAAAATGAGTTATGCGCAATCCATTAGTCTCAATAATAGTTCCTGTTTACAATACGGCTCCTTTCCTGGTAAACTGTTTAAATAGTCTGGTTGGACAAACATACCGGAACATCGAATTAATTGTTGTAAACGACGGAAGTAAGGATAACAGCCTCGCCATTATCGAACAGTATGCACTGTCCGATATGCGGGTGAAGGTTGTAAACCAGGAAAATAAAGGTATTTCGGGAGCAAGGAATGCCGGAATCGAAAAGGCCTCGGGTGAGTACATCCTGTTTGTGGACAGCGACGACTGGATTGATATTCAAACCTGCGAATACGCTGTGGAAAGGGTATGCGAAACCAATGCCGATCTTGTATTTTGGTCCTACGTACGCGAATACGGCACAAGTAAAACCCTCAGAAAAGATATTTTCAATACAGATACTTTTTTTACAGGAGAATCATTCGAAACCTTGCTGATCCGGATGGTCGGACTAACAGGCGATCAACTCAGACATCCCGGACATGCCGATTCATTATCGTCGGTATGCAACAAGTTTTTCCGCAGCAGAATAATTAAAGAAAACCGATTGTGTTTTACTGATACAAAAAAGGTTGGAACCGAAGATCTTCTTTTTACCATCCAGTATGCATTTCATTGTAAAACAGCTTCGTACATTCATCATCATTTCTATCATTACAGAAAGAATGTGGTAACCTCCCTGTCGTCCACATACAGACCCAACATGCTCAATCAATGGAAAGCACTTTTTGAAGAGATAAGTCTCACTTGTATGCAACATACAAAAGATCCTCGTTTCGAAAAAGCTTTACGAAGTCGTATAGCCTTAAGTATTATCGGATTGGGACTTAATGAGTGTTGTTCGTCGGCTTCCCGTGCACAAAAAATAGCAGCAATAGCATCCATTCTGCGCCAGGATCCCTTCCGCACCGCATTGAAAAGGCTCCCGTTAACCTGGTTCCCGTTGCATTGGAAACTCTTTTTTGCCTGTGCCAGGTATCAGAATCCTTCTTGTCTCTATAATTTGCTCTGTATTATCCAACGTATTATCCAGCGATAAGGATGAAAAAGCTTGTATTTGTAACCACCATCCCTATTTCTTTTCATTTCTTCAAAGGACAGTTGCATTACCTCAAAGACTATTTTGATGTTTTTGCCATCTCCTCACAGAAAGCTGAATTAAAGGAAATAGGCGAGCGGGAAGGAGTAGAGGTGATTCCCATCCCAATGGCTCGCCCCATCTCCCTTTGGAAAGATATTAAAAGCCTGATTCTTTTTGTGTATACCTTTCTGAAGCTTAAACCCGATATAGTTCATGGGAGCACCCCAAAAGGTGGTTTTCTGTCCATGATAGCCGCCTGGGTCACCCGTGTACCTGTACGAATTTACATGTGTCACGGTCTGCGTTATCAAGGAACCTCCGGTTTGTTGCGTCAGGTACTGATAACCGCCGAACGGATTACCTGCGCTTGTGCCAGTCACGTGCTTTGTGTCAGTAAAGGCGTATGGGAAACATTGAAAACCGACCGCATCTGTATAGGCAAACCCACCGTAGTCCTCAACGGAAGTTCCAACGGTATTGATCTTGATTATTACAGACGATCCAAGGTTACCAACCGGGCCCGTCTTATGCGTAAATACCATATCACCTCTTCCAACTTTGTATTTTGTTTCATCGGAAGGGTGGCACAAGATAAGGGAATGAACGAACTGCTTGAAGCCTTTCAGCATTTAAGCCGGAAATACAGTCACCTGCGTCTGCTTATTGTTGGAAACGAAGAAAAGGAAGATCCCGTATCCGAACAAGCCCGGTTAATCATGGAATTGAGCCCCTATATCTACTTTGCAGGTTTTCAGAAAGACATCCGTCCCTACCTATCCATCTCGGATGCTCTTCTGTTGCCCTCCTACCGTGAAGGTTTCGGAATGGTATTGATGGAAGCGGCCGCTATGGGAGTGCCATCCATTGCATCTGACATCATAGGATGTAACAATGTGTTGATTGAAGGCGAAAACGGTCTGTTTGTACGACCTCACGATGTAGCTTCATTGGTAGAGGCAATGGAACGGATGTATACGGATAAAACGCTGCGCGATCATATACGAAATGTTACACGACGTTCCATCGCTGCCCGCTTTGAGCAGAAAATGGTGTGGCAAGCCTATCTGAACAACTATCTACGGTTGCAGCCGCAATAAACAAGTATCTAATGAAGAAAGACTATTTTCCAGAGTATGGGTCCGATTACCATTTTTGCACGAATGCAATCGGTAATCCGGTAACGAATATTACGGCTTGTAAATCAAGTTTTTTTGGAAATTGCAGGCATGCATTGCAGCATCTCCTGTCCAGCCATTCGTGGAAAAGAATCTGGTTGCCTTTTTACTATTGCTATGATGTGGTGGATGCCATCCGCGAAACAGGTATACATGTTAGTTTTTATGCTGACTCGCCTATGGCCGACGATGTGTCTGTTATTTCAAAGATCCGATTTCATAAAAATGATGTTTTGCTGCGGATGAACTACTTCGGACTTCGAAGTTGGCGCGACAACCATGATGTGCCGGTACCTGTAATAGAAGATCATTCGCACGACCTTACCGGACAATGGGCGAGGAAAAGCAATGCTCAATGGGTGGTGGCTTCTTTGCGGAAGACACTGCCTCTCCCCGAGGGAGGAATTCTTTGGTCACCGCTAAACCTTCCGTTGCCACCGTCTCTCATACAAACAACATCCAACGAGCTGCTCTGTTACAAACGTCTCACAGCCATGCTCCTTAAAACATTGTGGTTGCAATCCCATCCCATATGTAAGGATGATTTCAGACAACTATACATGCAAACCGAATCCGATTTCGAGCTATTGGGTAAGTCGGATATGGCTACCTGCTGCAAAAAGCTTTTAAGCCAGATGGATGCCGGTTCGTGGTATCATCAGAAAAGACAAAACTGGAAACGATTTTCTTCTTTTATCAGCGATAAGGTGTCACTGCTTCAACCGGAAAATTTCCGTACCTGCAATCCCTATTCATGGATTCTGCAGTGCAGGAGTAAAACCGAGCGCGATGAATTGAAAGAACGTCTGATCGGCCATCATATCTACCCGGCCATACTTTGGCAGATACCAATAGATGATTTTCCGGAAATTGTTTCGCTTAGTCAGACACTGCTTTCAATTCCTTGCGATGCACGTTACAGTGCAACGGATATACAGTTACTGATTTCCAGGATTAAAGAACAAATAAACCGATAAAGTAATGTATAAGCACGTTTTGAAAAGAGTTTTGGACATTGTTATCTCCTTTACTGCTCTGGTCTTAGTATCTCCGCTTCTATTGGTAGTATCCATTTTACTATTACTGTTCAACGAGGGTGAAGGTGTATTTTTTGTACAGGAAAGACCCGGTAAGGATGGAAGATTGTTCCCCCTTATCAAATTTAAGACGATGAAAGATACCTGCGATTCCTTCGGTCAGCTTTTGCCCGACGAAGAGCGCCTCACCTCCATCGGCCGTTGGATCCGCTCCACCTCCATCGACGAGCTCCCTCAGCTTGTCAATGTGCTGAAAGGAGACATGTCTCTTATTGGTCCCCGTCCCCTTTTACCTCAATACCTGCGTCTTTATAACGAGCGACAAAGACGCAGGCACGACGTCCGCCCCGGCATTTCGGGATGGGCACAGATTAACGGACGTAACCGTATCCCCTGGCCTGTAAAGCTGGAATACGATGTTTGGTATGTAGAGCATATCAGTTTCCGGATCGATCTGATTATTTTCCTGCGTACCATACGAAACGTTTTCCTGCGCGAAGGCATAAATGCGAACGACAATAACACCATGCACCCATTTCTGGGAAATGATTAAAAAATGAATGTTATGAGCGAATTCCGAATTATTACATTTGCAGAGAAAGAGGTGTGGGATAATCTGGTTACCTCTTTCCCCAATCACGATGTTTACTACTTGTGCAACTACGCCAAAGCGTTTCATATACATGGAGACGGTCTTCCGCTGTTGCTCTGCTATGAACAGGACTCGTTCCGTGCCATCAGTGTGATTCTCAAAAGAGATATTGCCTGGAGCGATCCGTTCATCGGAAGTATACATCCCGGAAGCTACTATGATCTGGCCACACCCTACGGATATGGCGGTTTTATCTTTGACGGGAATCCATCCCCCGATGATATCCGACAGTTTTATGAAACATACATTCAGTGGCTGCAACGCCAAAACATCGTTTCCGAATTTGTACGTTACCACCCCTTGTTGCACAATGCCGAATGGTTACGAGAGGTTAGCGCCATAACTGATCTGGGTAGAACTATCGCAATTGATCTGCAATCGCCCGACGTAATCTGGAATAACTTCACGCCTCAGAACCGGAATAATATCCGTAAAGCCCAAAATTCGGATGTAGTGGTTCGTCACGGTAAAGAATGGAAATTATTTGTCGAGTTCAGGAAGATGTACGAAGCAACCATGGATCAAGATGAGGCCGATCCATATTACTATTTCGAAGAGGCCTTTTATCGTTCGATCTGTGATGATCTTACAGACCATCAGGAGATATTTTATGCCGAGCGAGACGGGAAAATACTGGCCATGGTCATCATGCTGTTTGCCAACAAACTGATGCATGCCCACCTTGCCTGCTCGTTGAGCCAGTTCCGCTTCCTGCAACCCTCCAACCTGCTTTTCTATGAAGCCGCACTTTGGGGCTGTACTCAGGGATTCAGAGCTTTGCATCTTGGAGGGGGTGTTTGTTGCGGCGAGGACAACCTTTTCCGATTCAAACAATCCTTCAACAGACATTCCGATAACCGTTTCTCTGTGGGTAAGTATATTGTAAATCAGAAAATATACGAATCCCTAGTCACCCTACGGGAGGAGATCGACCCCGATTTTCAACCCGATTCTCCCTATTTTCCGCTATACCGGGCTTCCCAAGGCAACTATTATCATAAACATAACCTGTGTACCTGCAAGGATTCGACCCATATGGACGGAATCATCCTGAATGAAGAAAGTCAACTTACCAACCCCATTTCAGTATATGGTAACGCTCAATGATAAAATTCTTTTACGAAAACCAGATGCCCGCGACCTGGAGGATTTATATGCTCTTAAGAATGATGAAGAGACTAATGCGCTGATAGGTGGTTTCACTACCGGCTTCAGCCGCGAGATGATCCGGGACTGGATTTTGCTGCATATAAATGCGCCCGATGAGGTGCTCTATGTTATCCAGGACCTTGGCTGTAATAAACTAATAGGGCATGTGGGACTTTATAAAATAGACTACCGTATCCGTAAAGCGGAATTTGCCATCCTGATCGGCGACAAAGAGGCCAGAGGGAAGGGATACGGCAAACAATGTACAGACTATATGGTGCGATATGCTTTCGAGCAACTGAATCTCAACAAAGTGGAGTTATCCGTATTAAGCACAAACGAACGGGCTATCTATATCTATCGTACCTACGGATTCGAAACGGAAGGAGTACTCAGACAGGCACAATATAAAAACGGAAGGTATCACGATGTCATTCTCATGGCTAAGTTCAATCACCTATGTACCTATATGGAGCAAGCGGTCACGCCAAAGTGATCATGGATATATTAAGGGCTACAGGTGTACAGGTGGAAGGTCTTATAGAGGATAACCCGCAGCTCACCGAATTGTTGGGGTACCCGGTCTGTCACCGCGACGAAAACCTGGGTCCGGTTATTGTCAGCATCGGAAACAACCTGCTCAGAAGGCAGATTGCCGAAAAACTACATGTCGATTTCGGAACGGCCATTCATCCTTCTGCAGTAGTGTCACCTTTCGCCCTCGTTGGCGAAGGAACCGTCGTGATGCAGGGAGCCATCATTCAGTCCTGCGCCCAGATCGGTAAACATTGTATTATCAATACGGGTGCTTCGGTGGACCACGATTGCCGTGTAGGCAACTATGCACATATTTCACCCCATGCCACCTTGTGTGGCAACGTACTGGTTGGCGAGGGTACGCAAATTTGCTCCGGAGCCGTGGTCATACCCGGTGTTCAGGTGGGCAACTGGACGGTGGTGGGCGCCGGTGCCGTTGTTATACGCGACCTGCCCGATCACGTGGTGGCTGTGGGCAATCCCTGTCGGATTATAAAAACAAATCTTATCTGAACAACCCGATATGAACAAACGAATCTGGCTTTCCCTCGGACATATGTCCGGTCGCGAACTCGACTATATACGCGAAGCGTTCGATACCAACTGGGTGGTTCCACTGGGTCCCAATGTGGAGGGTTTTGAAAAAGAGCTCACTGCCTATCTGGGGCAAGGACGCTTTGTAGTAGCCCTTAGTGCCGGAACTGCCGCCCTTCACCTCGCAGAAATTCAATTGGGTGTACAACCCGGCGACGAGGTGGTCTGTCAGTCATTTACTTTCGCTGCCTCAGCTTTTCCCATTGCCTACCAGTATGCAACCCCGGTGTTTGTAGATAGTGAGAAAGATACATGGAATATGGATCCGGTCTTGTTGGATCAGGCCATCGGCGACAGAATCAGTAAAACCGGAAAGAAGCCCAAAGCCATCGTGGTGGTACATCTCTACGGAATGCCTGCCAAGATGGATGAAATCAGCCAGGTTGCCAACCGTTGGCAGATACCTCTGATAGAAGATGCCGCCGAAGCGTTAGGGTCTGAATACGATGGTCGGCGTTGTGGTACATTCGGCGAATTCGGTGTGTTGTCATTCAACGGTAATAAGATGATTACTACTTCCGGAGGAGGAGCACTGATCTGCCGTTTGGCCGAACAGGCCAAACGCACCCTCTTTTATGCCACCCAGGCACGCGACGATGCACCCTATTACCAACATTCATCCATCGGATACAACTACCGGATGAGCAATATCTGTGCAGGGATCGGCAGAGGGCAGATGACCATCCTGTCCGAACATGTGGAGCGGCGGCGACAAATACAAAAGCTCTATACCCGGCTGTTGGCAGGTGTTCCCGGACTCTCCATCCATCAGGATCCCTCTCCCAGGTTCCGGTCCAACCACTGGCTAACCTGCCTGCTGATCCGTTCGCAGCTTACCGGAGTTACAAACAACCAACTCCGGCTGGCACTTGAGTCGGAAAACATCGAATCCCGACTTCTCTGGAAACCCCTTCATCTGCAGCCTGTTTTTGCTGCCAGTCCCTGGTATGGCAACGGTACGTCCGAACATCTTTTCAACAGCGGACTCTGTCTGCCTTCCGGTCCCTCACTCACCGATAACGACATTGCCAGGGTAGCCCGCATCATCCGTCAGACCATTGCTAAGGCAAAAAGGAACAGGCTCTTTACAATGGCATTTCTTTGCTCGCGATTGTACAGGGAACCGTTCTCCGGACAAACAAATAATCCCTTTCATCCTAAGTTTTCAAATAATAACACCAGAAAAAACATTCCCAAAAACAGCCATATCTCTCCATTCCGCGCTAAAACAATTTCCAACATAAAGTATACGGAGGTTATCAAAGTGAAACACCATCATGGTTCTGTTTCTCTGTAACGGATGTGCATAAACTACATCCCAATGTGGTATTTCCGTTTTTTTAATATACGAAAAGAAACATTGTGATTTTTATTGTTACATTTGCCGTAGTAAGTTAAGAAATGCTAATGATGAAAACTCATGGAGAAGATACTCATCTTTTGTTGAAACGTGTTTCTGCCGATGATGGAGATGCATTCAGATTCTTTTACAACCTTTATTATAAGGATGTATTTCGTTATGCGTATTATTTTCTCGGAAATAGGGAGAGCTGCCGCGAAGTGGTTAGCAATATCTTCTTCTCTATTTGGAAATCCCGTTCGTCGCTTACTAAAGTGGACAATCTGGAATCCTATCTTTTTATTGTGTCCCGTAACGAGTCTCTTCGTTTCAGGCAACAACAGTATCTGGAGGAAGCTGTCTCTTTGGATGAACTAACTTTCTCACTGGAACATGCTGCACCGGATTCGCCTGAAAACGATCTGCTTTACAATGAAATGAATTCTACCCTGTCGGACATCATCCAAAACTTGCCCGATCGTTGCCGTATGGTTTTTATTCTTTCCCGCCTGGAAGGACTGGAATACAGTCAGATTGCCCAGCGGATGAATCTCACCGAAAGTACCGTCCGTGTACAGATGAAAATTGCCATCGATAAAATAATGGTGGCCCTGCGCAAGTATTATCCACACCTCACACTTGCTGCTTTTTTTGATTTTATCTCTTTTTTCTAAAAAAATCATTTTTTCTTTAAACAAAATCAAGACCGTTTGCCTCTTCATTTATAAGAGCTCTTTTTTCCTGCTTTATTAAGTTTGGAAGAAGAGATTCAGATTACCTTAAATGAAATAAAATGAAGAGTGATAAAAATAGGACCGACGAGACAACTGAATCCCTTTTGCGTCGTATCAAGCTAACAGCCGGTGTAGATCAGATGGCAGACGAGATGCAGGATTCCATCTTTAACGATGTGACACGCCGCATCAACCGGGCACGGCAGATCAACTACCGCCTTAAATGGATTTCCGTGGCGGCCTCTCTCTTTATTCTTATCGGAGTTGGAGCCATGCTGGTCACCCATTTAGACTCATGGAATGACCCGGAACAACTCTCGGTCTATAACCCGGAAGGAAGCACTCCTAAATCCATCTTTTTACCGGATGGAACCGAAGTTATTCTCAATGCCGGATCTACAATTATCTATCCCTCCCTATTCAATAAGAGTATCCGAAACGTCACCCTTACGGGTGAAGCCTATTTTGATGTACAAAAAAATCCGGATAAGAAATTTGTAGTACAAACCGCACAACTGGCCGTAACCGTTTATGGTACCCAGTTTGCTGTAGAGGCCTGGAACAACGATAACGAGGTGGAAGTTACCCTCCGTGAAGGAAGCGTTGGTGTAAAACCCTCAGACAGCTTGTCGGAAACTACATTAAAGCCCGGCGAACAGGCATGCTATAACAAGGAGAGGCAAACACTGGATATCCGGCGGGTAGATATCGATAATGCACTTGCATGGAAAAAAGGAATCATCCGCTTCGAGAATGAATCACTCGGGTCTATTGCTGCCACTCTGGGGCGGACTTATAATGTCGATATAGAAATAACGGACGATTCGCTTAGGCAAATCCTCTTTTCTGGAGAATTTAAGAAAGGAGAGGAGCTGGAGCGCATATTGAAGGTTATCACATCAGATAAACGTAGCGATTACAAGATGGATGGTAACCATGTGACACTCTTTGTTAATAAATAACAGTAACTATTCACATAAATACTATTAAAACCATGGCGAATACATCGTAGTAAAAAAGAAAACCGGAAAATGCGGCCACATTTTCCGGTAAACGACCTTAGTTCTAAAACACATATTTATAATCTAAAATCGTACAAAGGTATGAAATTAACTCAATCACTTGTATCGTCTATTCATAGAAAACGATACAGGAAAATAGTAAACGTTATGAGGCTGACTATCGTCTTTTGTCTCTTGTCCCTATTTTGCGTACACGCAGAATCAACGTATTCGCAAGCCACCAGCATCACCTTGAATCTCAAGAATGTAAAGTTGGCTGAAGCACTCGAAGAGGTGAAAATGCAAAGCGACTTCTCTTTCTGGTACAGAAATGATGAGGTAAATACAGAAAAAAGGGTTTCCATCTCCGTCAACAAACGGAACATATCAGATGTACTTAATGCTTTGCTTGCAGGCGAAGGATTGAGCTACAACATCGAAGGAAACTACATTACGATTTTTAAGCCGGAAGCAAAGGCCGGTAATCCGGCTGTAAAGCAGTCCTCTACTGTTCGCGGGCGTATCCTCGACGAGACTGGTGTGCCCATTCCCGGAGTTAACGTAGTGGTGAAAGACCAGAACCGCGGGGTGGTAACCGATATAAATGGATACTACATCATCGAGGCCGGAGCAAACGACGTGCTGCAATTTTCATTTATCGGCTACCATACACAAGAGATCGCCGTGCGTAAAAAGCAAACTATCGATGTAGTACTACAAGAAGCAGTCACCATGCTTGACGAAGCCGTGGTAGTAGGTATGGGTACCCAACGCAAGGCCAGTGTAGTTGGTTCCATCGCAGCGGCCCCTGTATCCAGTCTGCGTATTCCACAACGATCTCTTACTTCGGCACTTTCCGGAAAGATTGCCGGAGCAACGGTTGTGCAACGTTCCGGCGAACCGGGCCAGGACGAAGCCAATTTCTGGATCCGCGGTATCGCCACCTTCGGAAATAACAAGACTCCCTTAATCCTGGTTGATGGGGTAGAACGCAGCATGTCCGATATTTCCATCGAGGAAATCGAAAATATCTCCGTTTTGAAAGATGCCTCTGCCACTGCTGTGTATGGCGTGCGTGCAGCCAATGGAGTTGTGCTTGTCAACACCCGCAAAGGAGTTGCCCAAAAACCGGTTATTGAGGTGAAGCTCGAACGAGGCATCGCCGATTTGCCGGGTCTGCCCAAATACCTGGACGGTCCGGACTATGCCATGCTTTACAACGAGGCATTCGGAGCCGAGAATTATTCGCCAGAGTATATCGAGAATCTTCGCAATCATACCAATCCTTACCTTTATCCCAACGTAAATTGGTTTGACGAAGTATTCAAAAAATATTCCAACAATACCAGCGCCTCAATGACCATCCGGGGTGGAGGCGATGTGGCCCGCTATTTTATCAGCGCCAGCTACCTGGAAGATAATGGAAATTTCAAGAGCAGCAATATTAACGACTATTCTTCAAACATCGAGCTTACCCGTTATAATTTCCGCTCCAATGTGGATATGACTCTCTCTAAAACCACGGTGCTGAACCTGGAAATCGGAGCCAACCTGGTAGACACACATACTCCCGGAACAGGAAGTACAATCTACGGAACAACCTATACTCCTGCGCAGGAAATATTTTATCACGCCAACCGGGCTACTCCTTTGTCCAATCCGGTCCGGGTACCCTACGGTAAAGACAAAGATGGAAATATTCTGTACGGCTGGGGAGCTCCGGCTCAGGTAGGCGAGAGCAACCCTGCCGAAAGATTGTTTGGCTCAGGTTACGGAACAGAATATCGTACACAGATCATGTCACAGTTGGTTTTGAATCAGGAACTGAGTATGTTGCTGAAAGGACTTAAGTTTGTGGGCTCTTTTTCCTTCGACTCAAACAACGGGACCGATATATCGCGCTTCAAGAATTCATCCACCTGGGCAGTTACCGGAGTGAACGAAGAGACCGGCGAATTGGAGGTGACCGAGATCGACAAAGGTAAAGAATACCTGGGATATGCCAAGACCATGACCAGCAACCGGGCCAAAGAGCTGAAGGGTCAGTTGCTTTATGATAACCTGTTCGACGAGAAGCATCGGGTGGGAGGTATGTTGATGTACTATCAACGCGACTATATCAACGGAGCAGCCGGTTCATCCATTCTGGCATTACCGTATCGTAAACAAGGTCTGGCTGCTCGCGCCACCTATTCGTTCGCCGACCGCTACTTCGGCGAGTTCAATCTTGGTTACAACGGATCCGAGAACTTCCCAAAAGGAAAACGATTTGGATTGTTTCCGGCCGGCGCCGTTGGTTATCTTATCTCCAACGAACCCTTCTGGCATGTTCCGTTTATCAATGTGTTGAAATTCAGGGGATCTATCGGATTGGTCGGTGCCGAAGCTTTACCCAACGGTGAGCGTTACGGTTACCTTTCCACCTATGGAGGCGGACTGGGAGGATACAACTGGGGACTTACAGAAACCATCACACCGGGTGTAGGCGAAGACAACATCGGGGTGACTAATCTAACCTGGGAAAAAGGGTTGAAGAAGAATATCGGATTCGAACTCAAAATGTTCAACAATGCCATCTCTTTGGACGTGGACTATTTCCACGAGCGAAGAACCGATATCCTGGTACAACGCAAATCGTTACCGGCCATCACCGGAACCAACTCCCAACCTTTTGCCAATATGGGTGAGATGACCAACCAGGGTGTCGAAACAACGGCCGAGTTTAACAGCAAAATTGGCCCTGTAGGATACCGTATTTATGGTAACTGGAGCTTCACCCGCAACAAAATCATCGAACAGGATGAGGCAAAGAAGAAAGAGGCATACCGTATGCGTACCGGTCACCGTTACGGACAACAATTCGGTCTCATCGCACTGGGCCTTTTTGCAGACCAGCAGGATATAGACACCAGTCCGGTTCAGAAGTTCGGAACGGTTCGTCCGGGCGATGTAAAATACCAGGACCTTAACGGCGACGGCGAAATCACCATCGAAGACGAAACAGCTATCGGCTATTCCAATATCCCCGAAATCATTTACGGTTTTGGAGCCCAGTTCGATTACAAGGGTTTTGATGTAGGTATCTTTTTCCGCGGACAGTCTCATGTAAGTTATGCATTGGGCGGATCAACCTTCATCCCGTTTATTGAAGGGGTAGGTAAGCACAACTTGTACGAAAAAGCCCTGGATCGCTGGACAGTTGATAACCCCAACCCCAATGCCTTCTATCCCCGTATCTCCAATGGCCGATCAACCAACAACTGGCAAGCATCCAGTCGCAATATTTACGACGGAAGTCTGCTTCGTCTGGCCGATATCGAGGTGGGTTATACCTTCAGCAAGAAGTTGCTGGCACCGATGGGAATAAAATCATTACGTATTTACCTGCTCGGAAATAATGTGGCCCTCTTCTCTAAATGGGATATGTGGGATCCGGAAACCGGCACTCAGAACGGAAGCAATTATCCACTGTCCAGAAAGTTTAATATTGGTCTCAGAACATCATTTTAATGCAAACGATTATGAAAACTACCTATATAAGTATTCTATTTTCCCTGCTGATGCTGGCAGGATGTACCGATTTTCTCGACAAGCAGCCAGACGACATGAAAACCGACGAAATGGTTTGGAAGTCGCGTAAAGAAACAGAAGGCTACTTGGCCAATGTCTATGCCTCCATCCCGGAAAACGATTTCCATCGTCTGGATCCCTGGATTGGGTGTTCAGACGAAGCAGACCTTACCTGGACGGTTCACCCTACCTATGCTATTAACCTGGGTAATTGGTCGCCGAACAGCAGCTTCTACAACAAATGGGGAACCTATTACAAAGCCATTCGGGCCTCTCTTGTTTTCGAAGAAAACGTGGCCCGTTGTCCGGAATTGAGTAATGATCTTATCACCCGTTACAAAGCCGAATCCAAATTCCTCCGCGGTTATTATTACTGGCTGTTGATCCGTCAGTATGGACCGGTTGTACTGATCAAGGAACTGCAACCCACCGATGCAGATTGGAACACCTATCCACGTGCCTCTTTCGATGAGTGTGTAGATTATATCTGTCAACTGATGGATGAGGCTGCGGCCGATCTTCCTTTGCATTGGCAAAACGAAACCAATAACCTGGGGCGACCCAATAAAATTGTTTGTGCAGCCGTAAAATCAAAAGTGTTGTTGCTGGCTGCCAGTCCCCAGTGGAACGGCAACAAGGAGTATGCAAACTTCAAGAACCAGGATGGCAAAGCTCTGGCCAACACCACCTACGACGAAAGTAAATGGCGTAAAGCAGCCGAGGCAGCGAAACAGGTAATCCAGTATGCCGAAAACAATCCCGATGCCAAACTCCGTTTGTATAAAAACAACGAAAACGGCGACGGTACACAGTTTAACCCCTATAAATCGTGTGTAGATGTACATGTTAAACTATGGAATTGCGAAGTAATCTTCGGCAGAACCAATAATGCCAATCCCCGGTCATGGATGGTACACGCATCTCCGGGCCCCAATAACCTGGGCGGTGTAGCTCCTACCCAACGGGTGGTGGATGCTTTCCTGATGAAAAACGGAAAACCTATTGACGATCCCGAATCGGGTTATGTGGAAACCGGATTTGCCGAAAACGGAAGCGATTACTGGAATCCGAACAACTATAATTTGACAACAGACCGTATCAAGATGTTGGCAGATGTGCGCAACTGTGTATCCTGGGGACATTGGCCCGGTGAATGGAATATGTATGCCAACCGCGAACCACGTTTCTATGCATCCATCATGTACAACAAACGCGTTATTCCTCAATTACCGGACGATGTGGCTAAACGCGACTACTATAACTCCACCGGTCAGAAAAACGGTTATGCACGGGTTGAATTCTATTACGGAGGTATGTCGCGCCAGTCGGGTTCCTACACCTTCTTCCCACGTACAGGTTATCTGGTACAGAAGTTCAACGATCCGCAAGCCAATATGCGCGACCGTACCTATCCGCAAAACTATGGAATGGTTTATATCCGTTACGCCGAGATTCTGCTCAATTACATCGAGGCTTTGAATGAATACGATCCTTCCAATGCCGATATCCGCAAATATTGGGACTTGATCCGCGAACGAGCCGGTATTCCTTCTGCGTACGAAGCGACACCGGGTATGGCCGGCAACAAGGACCTGCAACGCGAATGGATTCTGCGCGAACGACAGATCGAACTTGCCTTCGAAGGAGATCGCTACATCACCACCCGCAGACGCTGGCTTGCTCACACCGAAGATCAGGGCGGAGCAACCGACAAACGGCTCTATGGCGATGGCGGAAGGATGTGGGGTATGGACATCAATGCCGGCAACACAGCCACCAATAATTTCAGCTTTACAGGTTTCTACAAAAGGGTAGCTTTCGAAACACGTGTGTTCGATAAATCATATTACCTGTTCCCAATTCCGGAGAGTGAAATAGAGAAGAACACTTCGATGGTACAAAATCCATGGTGGTGATAAATGGTTAATCTTTCGTATCTAAAAATGAACAAGATGAAAAAAAAGAATATCATATATATGCTGGCTACGGCGGTTTGCACGCTGCTGTGTGCCTCGTGCGAGAACGATGTAAGCGAGAACGGAATCAAGGATCAGCTCTATATGCTTACAAGCGGCGAAAAGGTGGTATCGGTGTACAGAGCCAAGACTTCCGAGGAAATCAATTTCTCCGTGTATAAAAGCGGCATGCGCATCAGCAGTGCCGATGTAGAGCTAACGGTAGATCAGGCTGCTTTGGCAGAATACAACACCACAAACGGTACAGCACTTCAGGTGTTGCCTGCCGATTGCTATACCATTAACAAAACATCCATCCAGCTGGAAGCCCTCGAGGTGAAAGATTCCGTAAAGATTGTCCTGGATGTTAAAAAAATCGATCCCCTGCAGGGAGTAGGTACCCGTAAGTACGCCATTCCTTTAAAGCTCCAATCTAAAAACCAGGTAGCAGTGGTGGATGATAAATCCACCCTCATTATCATCCCCGAAATCACAGGAGGAATGCGCCCGGGTAGCGGGAAGGTGTTGTGGACCAAAACATTCGAGCAATTGGGTATTCTTCCTGCCGCCTCCATGACGCACAGTATAGCCGTTACGGATCGATACCTGTACATCAACACCCGTAACCTCGATCTGAATTACTACGATCGATTCACGGGCGACTCCATTGGAGCTATCACCCTGCCTTTCAAAGGTTCGCTTACCAATTTCACCATCACCAACGACGACAAAGGCAATATGCTTATCACCAACCTGCGAAATGCCAAAAACGTGATGGCCAACCAAACCATCTACCGGGTACGTGAAACGGGTCAGAGCGAGGTGTTCATAACCTGCGACCATACCTACGTTACCGGCCGCAAGTTATCAGTTAAAGGCGATCTCGATGGTGATGCCCTTATTATGGCTTCGGTAGACAACAGCTCCACCTACCTTTATTGGGAGGTAAAAGGCGGTGTTTTGCAATCCAATGATCCCAAACTTTACTCTCCCGATCCGTTAAAGGCATCGTGGCAGTATCAGACAGATATCCATCCGTTAACGACCAACTTGTCCGACGGGGTTTTCCTCACTTCGTACAATACCACAACGGCCCGTGGATTGGGTTTCTTTGATGGAACCGGAGCTGCCCAATACATGTACGACCTGGTGGCAGGCGGATTCGATCCGGCCGCCGGCATTGTGATGAACGGAATGGATGTATGCCGTTTCAACGAAAACGAATACCTGGTTATTGCAGGCGCAAAAGGAACTGTAGATGGGATTGTCTATGCACGCTTGCTTAACGTAAACAAGCCGGAATACCTGGCAGGCGATCCAACAGCCTCCTCACTGGTAGCATACGACATGCCTACCTTCACCTGTACAAAGAACGTTAATCTCCTTGCGGATGCACAGCTTATTGCAGGGGCTGAGACCATGGAAATGTATGTACTGGGTGTAAACGGCAGTGTAACCTGTGTACAGTTCGATTGTAAAGCGGAATAATGAAACTCATTATAGAATCAAATGAAACAATTCATGAATAAATGTTTAGGCGCATTTATACTTTCACTTCTGGTACAGGTAGGTTGCAGCAAAGAGCTGCAGCCTATCGGTCCAGTCGTCGAAAAACCGGTGACCTCGAAGCAATCCATCACAGATATGGTGCTTATTTACGAGGGAGGCGCACACCGTAAGGAGGTGTGGAATACCACCCTGTTCGAACCCTATGTGGTAACGAAAGATCAGCAGAACAACTATCACTGGATGTTCGATGCCTTTCTGTTCCTCGAAATCAAGGACGGTAACGGCCGGGGTTTTGCATCCTATTACGAAAAGCTTCCTGCCCGTAAGCAGGAATGGCAGACTCTCATTAACAGGTATTTTCAGCCGGGCAATGCCATCTGTGCATTAAACGACTGCATCGAACAGTTTAAAAGCAAGGTAAGAAAAGCCCCGGCCAAGCGACAGGTGGTGGTCTTTATCCCCGAACCTATCCCTAACCAGAAAGATTGGGGCGATATAAACGGCGAAGCGATGGATTTCTCTAAGCAGACCCATCGTATCAATGCCATCAAATGGTTTATCCGTACGGTACAGGAAAAGTTTAAGAGTGCCAATCTCCAAAACCTCGAGCTTCACGGTTTTTACTGGGTGGCCGAAGAGGCTACCAACAGCCGCGATCTTACCAACGAGGTAAGTCAGTATCTCCGTCAAAACAACTATTCCTTCAACTGGATACCCTATTTTACAGCCGATGGATGGAAACAGTGGAAGTCCCTTGGTTTTCATAAGGCGTGGCTGCAGCCCAACTACTTCTTCAAAGACTATATAACCTTCGGCCGACTTGATTCCGCTTTTCAGAGGGCTACGGCAAACGGTATGAGTCTGGAGCTGGAGTTCGACGATAACGCCCTTAAGAAGTACGGCAAGGGATACAAGCTTGAAAATTACCTCAATGTCTTTCAGGAACGAGGGGTGTTGGACTCCATGAGCGTTGCCTACTACCAGGGAGGCTCTTCCCTGTACAAACTTTGGACCTCACCCGAGGCGGAAGACAAAGCCCTGTACAGACGATTGGCCGACATCATCGTACGCCGGCAGGAAAACGGAATCCGCAGCAAATAAAAGAGCTTCTACCCTGGGTTGATTCAAGCAACCTCAGGTACCTAAACAAGAAAAAGTCTCCCTGTAAAGGAGGCTTTTTCTTGTTTAAACAGGGCCGTATTTAAACCATTCAAGTCTTTTATTTGCAAAACAAAGGCCGTTTTAACTATAATAGGGCAGAAGTGTTAAAATCGTATTTGCAATACGGAAATACAAACATTATATTTGATTCGTGTTACTATAACTTCATCAGTCATACAGATAAATAACAAACCAGCTACCTCAACACTAACCTTTTCTTTGGACCTGATGACTCTCCGGCTCGATTCAAATAAAATTGAAGCGCAGCTGGAGAGCTTTCATATAGGTCCGCGAGATAAGCAGCTGTTCCGTACGCTGGTGAAAAGGCGGAAGCAGACAGCACCTGTTTCCCTGTATGGCACTCATGTAGTTGATATTTACAATTTGATATTGATTAATCTGGACGAACGACTGCGAATACTTCAGAATCGTCTCCGCTTTGGTTGTACGCTTCAACAGCATGCAGCGTCCGTCACTCTGCATGATTCCCCACGACTTCTTATTTTTCTGGTATTCGAAGAACCCGATCTCCTCCAGACGCATGAGTTTGAACCCAGTAACCGTCGACACCATAAAAACCATGCCCGGTGGTTGTAATAACGAAATCGACTCCCTGAAATTCAGCGTCCTGTCTTCCTTCTCAAAAAAACAAAGCACCCTGTTCAATACAAGTCCCAACTCTTCTTCATCGTAAGGCTTCAGCAAATAATCAAAAGCCGATTTACGTATTGCATCCAACATATACTTCGGGTGGGAGGTGTAAAAAATAACCTGCATCGGCCACGATACATATTCATTCAGCATGGTCAGCATATCCACACCCTGCATATCCGGCAGTTCAATGTCCAGGAATAAAAGATCCGGACGATGTTTCAGAATACATCGTTTCCCCTCTTCGCCTGTCCGGGCTGTTTCTACTACACTAAACTCCGGAAAAGCCTTCAATGAATTCTTCAGGCGGCAGATTCCCACCTCTTCATCATCCACCACTATCACATTTAAAGCCGACTTCATATTGCTATTCTATTTTATAATTAGCGGGAATGAAAATACAAACCTCCGTGCCACAATCCTCTTTGCGGTTATCCACGGTAACAGTCAGCTTTTCCTTGTTCATTCCGTTCAGCACATCGGCTGTCTGGTATAACATCTTCAGGCCCGTACCTGTATTATATAAATTTTGTCCATGTGCCGGATAATATCCTAATCCATTGTCGCTCACGCATACCCTGGTACCCCCGGTCTGTCTGCTCACGCAAATCCTCAATCTTTTCTCCCCCTCTTTCAGCGAAAGGCCGTGCTTGATGGCATTCTCCACCAGAATCTGTATAAACATAGCCGGCAACAACACCTTTTCGGGGTCAACCGACTCATCCAACATCCATTCAACTTCAAAATCGGGCCCCAGCCTTTTTCGTTCCACATCCAGGTAATAGCGTACAAAATCGAGCTCTTCTTTCAGCGTAACCCCTAGTTTCTCGTTCAACTGCAGACTAAACCGCAGCAACTTTACCAATTCCTGCAGTTCGCGGTACTGTTCCGCATCATTCGCATGGGAAATAGCCCGGTTCAGCTCGTTGAAAATAAAATGGGGAGTAATGCGGTTGCGGATGTTTTGAAGCCGAAGTACCGATATGCGCAATTGTTGCTCTTCCTGCACAATGGCATGTTGGCGGTTCCGTATTTTTCCGAAAACCACCAGGGTGATAAAAATCAAAAGTGAAGCAATGCACAGACTGATCACCGTAAGCTGGTATCGTCGGGCATCCCTCGCATTGTGTCTCGCCTGTTCTATATTCACTTCAGCAAGCTTGTTGAAAACCAGCATCAGTTTCCTATTCTGAATCTGTTCCCCCAAGGGTAAGTCCGGATCTGTCATCATCGCTGCTGCTTCACTAAGCTCTTTCAGCGAAGCCTCGGCATCCTTCATTTCATCCTTCGCATCAAACGAACAACCTAAAGAAATAAGATAGGCAATAAAGAGAACAAATAAAATACCGATCAGGTAATTAACTATTTTCATCTCAGTCAGAATGATAAAAGTTAGGTTCACTGCAAATATAAATAAAACAACTTCATCTCCAATCGGTTGCATTTTAAAAAAAAAGAAATCAGTTTCGCCTTGTCCGTTTTACAAGTATCAGAAAATTCATAGCTCGGACAATCTTAGTTCGTCAATCAACACATATACATAGCGACCGTTCACCAGCCGCGATATCTTGTTCAGCACCTTAGCCGGTGCGTCCGTTGCAAATTCCAACATAAAAGCACCAATTGTGCCTCCATCTTCTTTCACCGGAGTAACTTTTGTTTTCAACGAATAAAGCTCAGCATCCGAAATTCCCAAAAAAGCAGCAAGCCTTTCTGCCGAAACACCCTCCAGTTGATTATAACCACTCTTTCCCTGTTTTTTCATAGAATTGACATATTAAGGGCCTATTATCAGCTGAACTGTAAAAATAGCAATTCGAAAAGTAATAAACCATATTATTTAGTGCGGAAAATAGCCGGATAAGCCCTCTTTTTGCAAGATAGACCTGTTTTTAACAAAGCAGAACAATCTGTTTATAATATTGTTCTTTATCAGATAGAAATCAGGCTGTTTTTTTTAATGCAAAATCATGTTAAATCAAAAAAAATAGCTATATCTTTGCCTCACATATACTCATATAGTAACACAAACAAATATGAAAATCCTTAATTTATCACTTTTATCGGCCCTGTGTATTTTACTCGCTTCCTGCGGGTCTACTAAAAATATACCCTATCTGGTGGATGCCGAACAACTTTCTGAAAAACAATTAAAGGAAACAGCTATGATCTATGAAGCCAAGATCATGCCCAAAGATATTCTTACGGTAACGGTAAACACCACGGTTCCCGAAGCGGCCGTTCCTTTCAACCTGCCCCTGGCTCCGGCAAATACCGGATCCATCAATACCACCCAGCTCACTTACGGCGCAGGGTTGCAGAATTATATTGTCGACAATGCCGGGAACATCGAATTTCCGGTTTTGGGAACTCTTCATGTGGCTGGGCTGACTCGCGTACAGGTGCAAAATCTTATCAAAAGCAAGATATATCCGCAGTTTTTAAAGGAAGAGCCGGTTATCAACGTCCGCTTCCAGAACTATAAGATATCCGTTCTGGGTGAAGTGGCCCGTCCGGGTTCTTTCACAGCCACCAACGAGCAATGTACCCTTTTTGATGCTCTGGCTATGGCGGGCGACCTTACCATCTACGGTAAACGTGAAAACGTAATGCTTATCCGTGAGTATGCCGACGGAAGCAAAGCTGTATACCGTATAAACCTGCAAGACAAAGATCTGGTGCTTAATCCTCAGATTTACTACCTGCAGCAGAACGATGTGCTGATTATAGAACCCAACAAAACAAAAGCCCGGGCGGCAGGAATAGGTTCGTCCGAGACCTTCACCATATCAATAGTATCAACCCTTATATCGGTGGCCACTCTTATTATCACAGCCACCCGTTAATGTATTATCAACCCAAAAGCAATTGGAATGCAACAAGATTTAAACAACGTCTCTGTAGTGCAGGATGAGGAACTGGACATCCGGAGTATCATATTTAAATATTTATCTTATTGGCGCTGGTTTATTGTCAGCATTGTATTTTTTACAATTGTAGGTTTTGTCTATCTTAAACGGCAGAATAATATCTACGAAAACAATGTAATCGTGCTTCTCAAAGACGAGAATACGGCTACCGAAGAGATGCTGCTCCTGCAGGATCTGGGCATGAGTGCCGGCAAGAACAATATCGAGAACGAAATCGCCCTCTTTAAATCGCCGGACCTTATCACCAAAGCCGTAACCTCCCTCGAACTGTACACCACCTACCGTAAGGTAACCCGCTGGAGTTTTAACGACAACGAACTGTACGGCAATGCTCCCCTTTACATCCGGTGGGAAGACATGGAACCTAAAAAGATTCCTGCACCGGTAACTTTTACCTTCACCCCCCGGGGCAAAGGTTTCGAAGTAAGCGGTCAGTACGAGAATATGCCCTTCCACGGACGCATCGACACCCTGCCGGTTTACCTCAAGCTTCCCATGGGGCGCTTCTATGTGAGCCGCAACAACGAGATTGATCCGGCTTATAAACAAGAACCCTATACCTTCGAGGCAACTATATCCAACCCCTCTGCGCTTGCCAGACGCTTGTCGGCCGAACTGAAGGTAACCCCGTCTGCCAAGCAATCGTCGGTTCTTACCCTCAGTATACAGAGTGAGATAAAGAAGAAGGGGCGCGACTTCCTGCAACAGTTGGTCAACTTCTACAACGAAGATGCCACTAACGATAAAAACATGGTAGCCCACAACACAGCCGTTTTCATTGAAGAGCGTATCAAGGAGATCTCTGTCGAGCTAGGAACCGTAGAAAAGCAGGTGGAAGATTTCCGTCAGCAGAAACAGATCACCGATATTCAGGCAGAGGCCCAGCTTTACCTGGGGCAGACCGGACAAAACGAGCAGAAGCGCGTGGAGATAGAAACCCAGCTCAACCTTACCCGCTTTGTAGAAGACTTTATCGCCCGTCCGGCCAATGCCAACAAGCTTATCCCCAACCTGGGGGTGACCGATGCCGGACTGGTATCCGTAATCAACGAATACAACCAGCTGCTGCTCATGAAAGAGCGGCTCGAGTCTTCTTCGTCCGAAAGCAACCCTGCATTGATTCAGATGAAGCAACAGGTGTCAGGTATGCGTCAGAGCATCCAGGCTTCACTGTCTAACGTGCGTCATGCTTCCGAAATTGCGCTGCGCGACCTCAACAGACAGAATACAGTAACCAACGCCCGCATCCAGGATATCCCGGCGGTGGAGCGCGAATATAAAGACATTTTGCGTCAGCAGGAGGTTAAGAACAACCTCTTTGTATTCCTGCTTCAAAAACGCGAAGAAACCGCCCTTACCCAGGCAGCTGTGGCACCCAAGGCCAAAATCGTGTCGGAGCCCTATTCCAGCGATGTTCCTGTAGCCCCCAAGCGGGCCGTTATACTTTTGGCCTTCTTTTTGGTAGGCTGTGTCCTTCCGGTGGGAGCCATCTTCGTACGCGACCTCTTCCATACTTCCATCGAGAGTATGGACGACCTGGCACCGCTTAAAGATATTGATGTGATTGGCGATATCCAGGCAATCAACACCCCTATGGAAACAGCCCTGGTGGTACAGGCCAACGACGACAGTCCCGTTACCGAACTCTTCCGTACCTTGCGTAACAACCTGCTGTTTATGCTTAACGAGCCCAATAAGAAGGTGGTGATGGTCACCTCTACAGTTCCCGGCGAAGGAAAAACTTTTGTCAGTATCAATCTGGCACGTAGCCTCTCGTTGATGGATAAAAAGGTACTGCTTATCGGTGGAGACATCCGTAACCCTAAGCTATCTCACGATTTGGGTATCCCCAAGGTAAATATCGGATTCTCAACTTACCTGGCAGGTATGGCTCACGGTGTGGATGAAGTTACAGAAGTATTGTACCCCAACTTCCACATCATGCAGGCAGGTCCGGTACCCCCAAATCCCAACGAATTACTATCCAAACAAACATTGAACGACCTGTTTGACGGTCTGCGTGAAGTGTACGATTATATCATCATCGACTCTGCACCGGTAGGTGTGGTGTCAGACTCCTTCATGCTCAACCGCGTGGCCGATGTAACCTTGTATGTAATGCGCGAACGTGTAACGCAGAAAGATGCCGTAAACTTTGTAAACAGCATCAAGCGCGACAACCGTCTTACCGGAGTCACTGTGGTGCTCAATGCCACTACGCCCCAGGGTAAGTACGGCAGTTACAAATACGGCTACAAGTACTCGTACCGCTACGGTTACAGTCAGAAGTACGGTTACGGAAAATCCAAGAAAGCTTAAAAGCATATTTCATTCTATACAAAAAAGGCAGTTCAAACCGAACTGCCTTTTTCTTTATTAAATACGCTATAAAAGCAAAGCATCCGATTCTCACGAACCGGATGCTCTTTATAACCAAAACCTTAACTATAAAAAATAACACTTATTGTGTTACTGTTTTTCTATGCCCCAAATGTATGAAACAATTTAATATTTTCAAACATTTTTTTTATGTTCTTCGACATGGAATAGATGCTTTTTAATAGGAAACAACCTTCTTGTATTCTGCTAGAGCCAGTTTATGTCCTAACCAAGCATTCACCACATTCGATTTTGCCTGCGTCCAGCTCAGCTGCGCAGACAGTACATCCACAATGCTGGCTTTCCCTTCATTATAGGTAAAGGTAACCAGATCCAGATTCTCCTCGGCAAGTCCGATATTCTCACGGGCTGTCCGCACCTGATTCATACTCTCCTGTATTTTAGCCCGGGCTCCGGCCAGCTCCTCCTTTATCTGATCTATAGCCAGACTCTCCTGCAGCTTTTGCGCCGTTACATACGCTTTATACTGTTTATCGGTGTGGCGTCGTTCCCCCCAGTGAAATACCGGAAAACTCAGGTTCAGGCCGGTAATAGCAGCAAACGCGGGATCCAGTCCCAGGTTGGGCGAAGCAGAACCCCAGCCTCCGGTAACAAACATGGATAACTGAGGATTGAATTTACTAAGGACAGAGCTTCTTAGCGCCTCGCTTTTTCTAATATTAGCCTGTGCACTTTTAAATTCGGCCCTGCGCCCCAGTACCTCGTCCAGTTCCAGAAATGCAGGTAGATCCATCTGTTCATCCATGCCTGCCAGTTCCTCCATCTTTTTTTCCGGATCTTCACCCATCAGGGTATGTAACCGGTACATAGATAGAGTATGATTTTTCCGGGCTGTAATATACTGCAGTTCCGCCTCTTTTTGGCGCGTAGAAATCATCAGTAAATCCGTTTTGCTTATCAATCCGTCTTCAAACCGGTCCGATATCACCCGGTGCTGCTCCTCAACAATACGCCGGTATTCCTCTGCTGCATCCAGCAAAGCCTGTGTAGCCGCCGCCTGCCAGTAAACAGCTTCCGCCTGATATACAATCTGATCCATACTCAGCTCTTCACTTAACTCAGCCAATAAAAGCTCTTCACTGGCCACCTTGTTCTGCGCCTTCACAGCTCCTCCCATATACAGCGGCTGACTCAATGTTAGCTGTCCGTAATAGGTGTGGTTGCGGTATTCGCCAACGGCTCCGTCCCATTTGTCCAATTCTTTCAAATCAAGCGTACCTTGTGCACTGAAATCCAGTTTTGGGAGATACCCGGTACGGGCAACCCCTTTGGCAGCCGATGCTGCTATCTTGCTTTCGTGTGCCTGTTTAAGCACCTGGCTGTAGGCAAGCACCCGCTCCCGGTATATATCGGGAGTGAGTGAAACTTGCCCAATCAATACTTGGGTTAAACCCAATACCACACACACGATTATTAATTTCTTTTTCATATTCATTCTTTCGTGTTAGATTCATAAATGTGATGGATCGAGCAGTACGCCACCGGAAGCACAAATAAAGTCAGCGCCGAAGCCACCAGCAATCCTCCCATGATGGTAGCTGCCATTCCACCGAACATCGCATCGAACAGCAGAGGCAACATACCCAGAATGGTAGTCCCCGAAGCCATGGCTACAGGCACAATACGGCTCGTAGTAGCTGTTATCACCGCTTTGTAAGGCGCAACTCCCTGTGCAACCTCCAGACCGATCTGGTCGATCAGAACAATTGAGTTCTTGATATTCATCCCAATCAGTCCCAGTACCCCCAGAATTGCAAAAAAGTCCAGCGTCTTCCCCATAACTACCAGTCCTAACACCACACCGATAAAGATGAGCGGTAGCATCAGGATAATCACTACCGGCTTCCGGTACGTTCTGAACAGCAGCAGCAAGGTCACAAAAATCAGGAAGAAGGTAAGCGGCAGATTGGCTGCCAACGCCTTGTTACTGTCATCCTGACTCTCCTTCTCTCCAAAGTAGCGGATCGAATAACCTTCGGGCACTACAATATTCTTGTGAACCGCCTCCATCACCTCGTTAAAGGCCTCGGTCGAGTTCTTCCCCCGTACCGGATCGGCCTGTGCCATCATCAGTTTTTGCCGGTTGTACACCTTAACCACCGGAAATTCGAATAAAAGATTGAAGGCAGACACCACCTGCTCCAGACTTGTGGTCGTCTTCTGTGTCCCGAACACCGGCAACGTACGCATATTATTAATCTTAAACGAATCGATATTGCTTCCCTTCAGTAAAATAGGGATAGAGAGATCTCCCTCGCGGAATTCTCCCAACGGCATACCCGAAGTCCCGATCTGAATACTCTGCGCCATGCTCTGCCTGCTCACCCCCAAGGGGAGGGCCCGTGCCTGACTGAATTCCGGTTTCCACACCGGAACCTTGTTGCCCCACGAATTCCGGATATTCTTCAGGCCCGGATTCCGGTGCATCAGCTCCATGGTACGGTTGGTAAGCGCAACCAACGTATCGGTATTATTCCCTATAAATCCTATCTCGATGGTGGCATCCGTGGCGGGAGACAGCTTAAAAAGCGTACTCCGTATAATAATATTGGGATAATTCTCCATCATGTACTTCTCAAAATCCGCCTCTGTTTTCTGCGTATCATCAGAATCATGCAATTCAACCAGCACATTGGCAAAATTCGGTTTTGGTCCCACGCTTGTGCTGGCCAGATAGTAACGTAACGGCGAGCTCCCCATGGTGATAGATACATGCTTCACCTTCGGATTCTTCAACAGGTCGGCTTCAACCCGCTGCATATCACGCTCCACCTCCCTGATACCATATCCATCGGGGAAAAAGGCATCCGCCCTGAAGTAGGGCTTGTCCATCGTGGGGAAAAAATTCTGAGGCAGCAGCCCCATAGCAACCAGCGAAAGCACAAAGGCTCCCACCACCACGCAGAGAGAAACCACCCTTCGCCTGATAAGGAAAGCAAGAATTCCTTCAAACTTCTTATATAGAGGACGGTCGTAAGGATCCTTACCATCTTTACTGGGCTGATCCTTCAACATAAAATTACCGAACGATGTAGTCTGAGTCAGCGCAAGCAACCAACTCAAACCCAGCGAAATGGCCAGTACCACAAACAATGGCTTCACAATTTCGGCCACGGCCGCCGGAGCAAGGTACAACGGAAGGAAAGAACAAACCGCTATGAAAGTAGCCCCCAGCAAACCCCAAACCGGTCCCATGGCACCGTCTATCAACGCTTTGCGCCGTTCCACACCCCGGGCGATGGCAATCTGTGCATTGTCTGTAACCACGATGGCATTGTCAACCAACATCCCCATGGCGATAATAAAGCCGGCCAGCGACGTACGGTTCAGTCCCACACCCAGCAGCGACATCACCAGCAAAGTGCCCCCGATGGAGAAAATCAACGACGATCCTATCAGCATTCCCGCCCTGAACCCCATTACCAACATGATAATTACAATCACAATCAGCAGCGACTCAACCAGATTCAGGATAAAACCGTTGTTGGCCTCTTTGGCTATCACATTTTCCGGGTACAACGTAACCAGTTCGATTCCAGCAGGAATCAGCGACTCTATCTCGGCCAGTTTCGCCTCAACCAGATCGCCGGTTTTCACCACATCCTTTGCCGGATCAGACGATATCCCTATCCCAATTGCCGGTTTCCCGTCCACCCGCATCAAGGTTGACGGCGGATTGAGGTATCCCTTTTCAATACGGGCAAAATCGCCCAACCGCACCGACTGCCCGTTGGCAGTAGGAATAAGCTGGTTACTTATGTCGGCTATCGAGGTGTATGTCCCATCGGCCACCACCTTCAGCTGTTGCTGATTTGCCACAATTTCTCCTGCGTTTATAATCTGGTTCTGCGACTGCAGCAGCTGTCCCAGCATCTTCGGATCCACCCCCATGGAAGCAAGCCTGTTTACCGAGATAAACACATTCACCACCTCCGTCTGCACACCAAACAGGCTTACCTTGGTAACACCGTCTACTGTAACCACATGTGTCTTAATCTCCTCCGCCCAATCCCGCATCTCCTTGTAGGTAAATCCCTTATCGGCAGTAAGCGCATAGTAGATGCCAAATACATCCCCAAAGTCGTCGTTTACAACCGGAACCGATGCGCCAGCAGGCAACGAAGGCTGTATGTTAAGAACCTTACGTCTTAATTCATCCCATTTCTGCGGAATAGACGATGCCGGAAGCGAAGGCAGAAACTCCACATTCACCTTAGACATTCCGTACATTGATTCCGACTTAATCTTATATACCCCACTCAGGCTCTGTACCTCGCGCGAGATAGGTTCGGTAACCAGCCGTTCCACCTCTTCCGGGGTAGCACCCGCGAAACGGGTCATAATCACTGCCGTCTTTATCACGAAAGGCGCATCCTCTTTTTTCCCCAGCCTGCCAAACGAAAAAATACCGCCAATCAGCAGAACAGCCAGGAAGAAATAGACCACCTTGGTATTATCCAACGAATATTTTGCCAGATTCATGCTCTATCCTCCCTAATTAACAGGTTTAACCAAACTTCCGTCTACCAGCTGATATACCCCGGCCGATACAATAACCTCTCCGGGAGTCAACCCTTCTGATACCAGCAACATGGCATCCCCGGTGGGAGATAGCACCTGCACCTGCCTGCGTTCCACCTTATTGTCTTTCACCACCCACACATATCTGTTTTTATTGGAGGGATCTTCGAATACAGCCGATAGGGGAATCGCTATACTTCCACCCGGTATGAATGTCTCTACATTTGCGCTGAATTGAATATTACAGGTAAATCCGGGTTTAACATCATATACCTTGCGGTCGAATGCCGGATCGTCAATCAGTACCGATACCGGAATCCCTGTACCATAGGTAGAGATATCCACAAACTCCTCCAGCGAAGCATTAAAGACATGCCCCTGAAACGCATCGAACTCCACTTTGAACGACTGCTTGTCGGACTTCAGCAGACTTACATATACGTCCGGCATGGTGAATTTGATACGCAATTTGTCGGTATTCACCAACGTTACAACAGAAGCACCCGAAGTAACCCGCTGGTAATTCTCCACCAGCCGCTTCTCTATGGATCCTGCAAATGGAGCATACAGCTTCGTATCCCGCATGTTGTTTGACGATAATTCGTAGGCCGACTTACTCCGTTGGTAATTCGCCTCGCTAATCTCGTATTCCTGTTTGGAAATGGCCTGTTTGGCCAAAAGGCGTTTATTCCTTTCCAGCTGTGCCCCGGCCGTTTCGAATGTGGCTTTATCGGCTGCATACTGTAAAGCCAGGTCGCGGGGATCAATCTCGGCAATCAGCTGTCCTTTCTTTACCCGCTGCCCCTCAATTACAGGCAGGTTTATAATCTGCCCGTTTACCCTGAAGGCCAGATTAACAAAATCCACAGGCTCCACAACCCCCGAAAACTCCTTCCGGATGTCGGAATAAGCTTCAACTGTGGCAATTTTAACAGGAATAATGCGATCACCGTCTTTTGTTTTCGTTTGCGAACAAGCCATCAAGGCTGCGACGGATAGGATAGTAATTAGATGTTTTTTGTTCATAGGTAAACAATCTTATATGGAAATTAGGAATAACAAAGGGTATATCTAATATAACATCTCCATTATAATAATTGTTTGTAGAAAAGCATATAACAAAAATATAGATTTAATTTACAAATATATCCTTCACATCCTTCACTTATTCCTTTAAAGTATTGTATACTAGAAGTATAGCCCCGGTGTTGCCGGAAATATCCTTCACTTTTTGGGGAATATTCTTCACTTTTGAAACGATATCCTTCACTTTGGACGAAATATCCTTCACTTTTCCTTCACAAGGTATACATTGCCGCTGTTGGTGTGTTTGCGGGCTATCTGGTTTCGGAGCAGCAACCGGCCGAATAATCCGGCGGAGGTGTTGCTGAAGGTTGCCCCGCTCAGCTCGCTTACCCGTTCCAGAATTTCGGTGGCCGACAACCATTTGCCACCTTCTGTTTCGTTACCGGCTTCGTAAAAACGAAGGAAATATTGCTCCTCCAGCGGCACGCGCTGAAACTCACGGTTGCTCTCCATGGTGGCCCGTTCCTCTTCCGCCGTAAACCAGAATCGCTCCCCTTTACGCACCGCTTCCATGGCCTGAGCATATAGCTGGTCGTAATCCACATCCTGCACCGGCTTCACATAGCCCGTCACCTCAACCCCGATAAACCGGCGGCTGCCCGACGGATCGGTCAGCGTATCCATCGTGTTACACGTGGCGATAAAGGAAGCAACCCTGTTCAGTCTTCGTACCCCCTTTTCGTGGGGCATACGCACCTTCACCTCGGGCAGCTGGATAATGCTTTTCAAGTAACTCTGCTGCGAGGCACGCAAGGAATCAAACTCATCCAGATTGATCAGGATATACCGACTCAGGTTCAGTGTTGCCTCCTTCCGGTTGCTCAGGTCGGTCGTCTCGATGTAGAAATCCTGCAATACAGGCGGCAGAAGCTTCCGGCACCACGACGACTTACCAGCACCCTGGAAACCTACAAGCAAAGGCAATGTACTGTTGGCATGTAATTTATCCAATTGCTTCCAGTGCGCCACCATACTCAGGAACCAGGTATAAAACAGATCCGGCCAGGACTTGTTTTCCGTTGGCACACACCGAGCCAGCGGTCTGATCCGGTCCACGCCATCCCAGGCAGGCAACCGGTCCAGGTATTCATCCACCGGATTATACTCCGGAATCCGGTCCGACTGCACAAACCGTTTAACATCCCGGTCCCATACCTTCAGTCCCTCCAGTAAAGCCTTTTGCGTAATGGAATTCATCACCTCCGGCGTAACCGGACGGAAATCAAAATAGTAACTCCTGCGCTCCCGGAACTCCACCGCTTCGGTCAGCATATTTCGCCGGAACATAAACCGCCGGGCCAGAAACTCCTCCAGCCAGATCACATTCTTCTGCTCCTGCGGCATGGCAGGCTTCACCCCGAAACCCTCCTTGCGCGATAACTTATACACATTGCCCACCACTGTACGCAATTCCATCTCAGCTTCCGAAAGCCAGGGGTAGAGTAATGCCCACCGAATCACATCCTCCTCCGGAATGCCGGCACCCCAGCAGAAACGTGCCAGCCTCGTAAAGAAAAGAGAGGCATCCGCACCATCATCCGCCGGCGAACCACAAAACAGAATGGTCTGCTGCAAAGCCGAATCAAACAAACCCGAAACCAAGCGGCTTCGTTCTTGTCCCGGTTTCATCCGCAGCAACGCATTCATATTGATGACCGGATTATCTGCAACATTCACCTCCCCTTTAGGCATACCCAATGGCTGTTCCAGAACTAAAGGAACCGCCTGCGGATTGTAATATAAATCCGGATCCCACGACATGCGGCAGCCCCTGGCCGGATCGGGTTTCTTCAAGGAAACTTCACACCGAAGCTGTGCTTCGTAGTGCGAAGCCGCCAACTTATAGGCATGGGCATGAAATAAATTCACCTGCAGCGGATCGGAGGGCAACGAACCATCGGGTAGGGTGAACGACACCAGCACTTTAACGCTTCGTCCGCTTACACCCACAAAAGCCGCCAGCGTAGCCAGCGAATCCGCGGCAGTAGACCGGATCTCCTGTGCCTCCTTCAACCCCGACAAGGAATTGAACTCCAGCAATACCACACCATTGTATTGTTTTATTTCGGGTGAACCCCCTTTTTCGTCCAGCAAAGCGCTAAACACCACTACTGGAATTTTATCCATACCTACTACATCGCCAACCAGGAGGCGACTTCCCATATTCTCTCTCACAAAGGCGACCGGAAGTCCGGCCGTTCTCGTTTTCATTGACTCAAGCAGTGTACACAGCTCCATCACTTTCCGTGATCTGCCGTCGCCACTGATGCGGGTTACTTTCATTCAGTTTTGATTTAATTAAAGATATAAAGATAACTTATAGATTTCATTCCTGCAAATAAAACACCCCTAAAGTGAAGGATAATCGGCCCAATGAACCCCAAAGTGAAGGATATTTCTCTGAAAGTGAAGGATAATCGATGAAAAGTGAAGGATATTTGATTTTCGGATTGCGATAACAACCTGACCAATAGAGCGCTGCATTAAAAAGTGAAGGAAGTGAAGGATATTTTCGCGAAATAAGATTTAGAATCAGACATCGAATATCTTTAAGAATAATAATATTCCAAAATATAGAAAATAATTTTGTAATTTGGGATTTACGTGCTACATTTGCATAAACAATCTAATCTATGATATGAGAATCGTCTCCCGAAGTACATTAGTTCTTTTTTATAAAAAGCATGCAGATGCAGAAACTGCTATTGAAGAATGGATAAAAAAGACAGAGAAGGCAGATTGGTCATGTGCTGCAGACGTTAAACGGACATTTAACTCGGTTGATAGTGTTGGCAATCAGCATTACGTTTTTAATATAAAAGGGAACGATTACAGGCTTGTTGCGGTTATTAAATTTCAGATTAAAATGGTGTATATCCGTTTTATCGGCAAACATAAAGAATACGATCAAATAGACAGTACCAATATATAATACAATGGCAAAGATAACTTCTGAAATAGCTTACAAAGCGACAATGGAAAGAATAGAAGAACTTCTTCCCCTTGTAGATGATTCTACTCCGATGGATGATAGAAATCTTATTGAACTTGAGCTGCTTTCTAATCTTGTGGCTGATTATGAGGAAGAACATTATCCTGTTAAAACTCCCACTTTATTGGAGGTAATTAAACTTCGTATGTATGAAATGAATCTCACTCAGAATAAACTTTCCCAATTATTAAATGTATCACCCTCCCGTATAAGTGAATATCTTTCCGGAAAGAGTGAACCCACTTTAAAGATTGCCCGTGAGATTAGTAAAAAGTTAAATATCGATTCTGATATTGTATTAGGGGTTTAAATTATATTTCAACAAGCAATACTTGTTGTTTCGAAACTCAGTACATTTTGCTTCAAATGCAGGTACATTTTACACAAAAAGTATATACTTTTTATCCCCAAAGATATATCTTTCAGTCGTCAAAGATATATCTTTGAGAAACCATTCCTATATCTTTGAACTTTCAAACATATAGGAATGAAAACCGGCCCGGTACTTTCGATTCAGAAAGCTACCGGGCCGGTTTATATATAGCTAATCAGTTTGTCAGAAGATTAAGGCCTTTTGAATTGTTTTACCAGGTCTTTTATAAATAAGATCCACCCCACACTTCCCACAAAGGCCAGGAAAACAAAACCAATTAAGATTATTGGCTTCTGTGGTGAGGCCGGACGTAAGGGAACCGATGCCGGTTGTACAACGGTGTAAACCGGTGTTACCTCCTGCACCTTGGCTTTGGCAAGTTGCAGCTGTTGCGAAATCTGGTTGTACAAACCATAAGCCAACGTAGCCTCATTTTGCAATCGCTCCAACCGGGTCTGGTAACCTGTCATCACAATATCCAAGTTTGAATCGGCAAAGTTGGCATACTTTTGCTGTGCCTCATAATAATTCTGTTGTGCCTCCTTGTACAACTTCTCTGTGTATTCCAGATCCTGTTTGGCTTTATTGGTCCGGTAGCGGGTTATATAATCCTGCAGATTCTGCATTACGGTATCCGTAAGAGTGGCCGAAACCAAGGGATCCTGCATGGTTACGCTGATTGATATCATCCCGTTTTTCTTATCAACACTAGTCAAAATTCGATTGCTTATGTCTTTTGCTACATCCGTTTGGTCCGGAGTGAGCCTGAAAACATCCGGCTTTTTTTCTGTTGATTCTTTTGGCTCTTCGTTAAGCAAGGAGATTGCCCATCCTAAAGCCTTAAATGGTGCAGAAGTAATGGTACTCCACCAAGGTTTTCTTTGATCATTGTACATGTATTGGTATAATGACAAAGATTTTTGATCTTTGATGGTGCTGATTTTAACCGAGAATAAATCAACAAGAAATGGGGTCGATTTTACAATATCCGGATATATTTCGGGCGAAAGAGCTTCTTCACTAGTAACTGATCCCAAGCTAATCCCCGCCATGCTAGCTAATGCTCCTAAGTTTCCGGAACCACCTTTAGCTTTTGCTTCTGGTGCTAGCATAACGGTGGTTGTATATTCTTTTGGAATACTAAAAGCAACAATTAATCCTACAATAGCTGCAATCCCCGATACCTTGAATATTAGTTTTTTACCATTCCAAACTTTTTTAGCCAACTCCATCAAATCGATTTCCTGAACTATTTTCGTTTGTGAAGAGACTGTATGTTTTTCTAGTTCGTTCATACTTTTCTTATTTATTTGGTAAGAGTCAACAGAGTTGCCACAATGGCTCCAAGAGAAGCAATGGAAGAGCTTAGTCCGATAATTTCTCCCAGCGACATGCCTTTCTTTTCGGGTTTGTTGGGTACCACAATTTCACAGCCCGGCTGGATGTACTTGGAAGAACCACCCTTTAACTGAGCCACGGTTCCATTCATGTAAACCACATAAGCTTTTCTCTTATTGGCACGTTGACCGTAGCCTCCTGCCTGGTCGATGTAATGCCCCAAGCCTTTTCCTTTCACATAAGGAACCGTATTGGGGAACATCACCGTTCCATTTATTTTCACTGTATTCACGTATTGAGGGATAATCAGCTCATCTCCTTCGCGTACCACAAGGTCATAATCCGATCCCGGAGCAGCCAATGCTTTTTCTAATTGAATCCCTACTTGATATACACTGTCCACTTCCAGCTTGTTTATATCAATGGAATCTTTTTCAGTTCCATTTTTTGCAATCTGTAACGTTTTTTCCTGTCTGGCTATCTCTTCATCACTCATCCGGCGAAGCAGACGGGCTCCTAATGGATAGGCTTCCGGAGTTAAACCTCCAGCCTTGCGAACCAGGTCACTCAACCGCTCATTCTTCTGCGTTACGGCATGGCTTCCACCAAATACAACCTCTCCAGTTATCTTAACGTTTTGCTGAACCTGGTAACCCGGGCTCCTACGTATGTAAACCTCATCAAAGGGTTCCAGTACAAAGCCGGGAGTACCGTCCACCACCAATCCGTCCTTCAGCGAAAAAGAAAAGGACTGACCGATATCCCTGCTCACCTTCATACTTTTAGGATCCTTGATGCGTCGGGCAATGTCCACCCGAACTGTGGAGGCCGACTCCATCAATCCTCCCGCCTGAATCACCAGGTCTTCCAGTTTGGTATTCTTGGCAAACGGATAGATACCCGGACGGGCTACCTCTCCGTGAATGATAAACACTCCGGCCTCCTGTAAATCGTGAATACTCGGAATATAGAGCATATCGTTTTTCTGCAGGGGAATATCGGCTGTTTCACCCTTCAATAACCCTTTCAAATCAATCGGAATAATCTCAAACGTAAGGTCATCGTGCTGTCTGCGCAGTTCGGCACGGTTCAGAAAGGCATCTCCGGTAATCCCCTCGGCCTTCTCAATTAATGTCTTAACACTGTGAACCGCATCGCTCAATTCATACAATCCTTCACGATAAACGGCCCCTTTAATCTCCAGTTTGTTTTCGAATCGATCCAATACAGCACCCACCACAACCGAGTCGCCATCCGCCAGTTTAAACGAACCGAAATCCTTATCATCTACATTGTAGATCTGGCGTTCGCGTCCGCTCTTGCGCATCAATCGGATGGTTTTATTGTAGGCATCCCCCGTAAAACCACCAGCATAATGCAGCAGAGTGGCTGCACTCTCACTCGATTTCATCTCGTAGAACATCGGACGTTTCACATTGCCCGAAATATTAACCAGACAATCGTAAGGAGGAACGATAATCACATCCCCATCCATCAGGCGAATGTCATCGTTGAATTTACCCTTCAGAATATAATCGTACACATCCAGTCCGGCCACCTGCTTGCCGTTGCGCATCACCTGTACATTACGTAAACTACCAATCTCATTCACCCCTCCGGCAGAATACAACGCATGGAATACCGACGAAAAAGCCGATAGGGTATAGGTTCCCGGTACAGAAACTTCTCCCATGATGTTAATCTGGATGGAACGGATCTGACCTAAAGTAAGCTTTATTTTAGAAGAGGTACCACCCAGCACACCCGAATAGATACTGCTGAATTTCCGTTGGATGTAAGCATTCGCCTCATTCACGGTAAGCCCGTTGAGGTAAACCGGTCCAAGATTCTTCACGTTGATGTTACCATCCGGCGATATTTTCTCGGTAAAGGTATTCTGAGAAGCGCCCCAGATATCAATAATCACCTGGTCGCCCGGCCCCAACATGTAATTGGAGGGAGTCGCAATATTGATATTGGGTTCGAAGGTCAGATTCTTATTGGTAAATACATCCCGTCCAAAAATCTTAGGAACCGAATCCTTGTAGTTAAAGAAAGAGGCAATATCATCCACATCCTCCATTCCATTGTTTTTGTCTTCAAGTGTGGGGATTGCCGAATTATTGGTACGGTTCCGATTGATTGCCGCAGCCGATTCACTTTCTTTTCCTTTACCCTGTGCAGATTCATATTTCTTTTTAATACGTTCCACCTGTTCAGGAGTTACCCCTTTGGTGCGAAGTTCAATAGCCATCTGATTCTGGCTTTTACCTGCAGCCTGAGCTTGTTTTACATATTGGATCACCTGATCGTCGGTCATACTCTGGGCGAAAAGCGTGCCCGAATAAACGGATAGACATAGGATCAATGTAATGATTTTACGCATAACTATTGGTTGTTGTTGTTTTCTGAGTTGTAAATACAAAAGTAATTAATTTACGCCTTGAATATCAATAAATTTTGAAATTCTCTAGAACATTTAATGGTTCCCATCCTAATTCTTTTCGCGCTTTTTCATTAGAAAATGTGAGTGATTTCGTTATTTTATCAAGCTTGAATGAATTGATAGGAGCATTTTTGCCAACCAGATCACCCATACAGGCAATTAGCTTAGCAATGAAGTATGGGATTGATTTCGGATGAGGTTTCCCTAGTTGCGAGGCAATAAGTGTCTCTAACTCATGAAATGATGGATGAGCTGTATCACATGCATTATATATTCCTCCTTTTTCTGCTAAAAGAGGAACCAGATTTGCTATATCCTGAACCATCAGTACACTCTTTTTTGCTTTTCCTCCTGATATACTTAAATATTTGCCGGTTTTGATCCCTTTGATCATAGCCCCCAGATTCCCAGGAGGATTTGGTCCGGAAATGAGTGAAGGTCTTAAAATACCTAACTTTACACCATGTTTCTTACACCATACGTCAAGAAACTCTTCTGTTTGTATCTTGCTTAATGCATAGGGAGAACTACCCGTTAAAGGATGTTCTTCCGTAATTAACTCCCCAAACTCCAGTCCATATACCGCAACAGAACTAACAAAAATAAATGAATCCGGAACTCCCACCTCCTCAAGTGCTTTGCATAGATTTTTTGTTCCTTGCAGGTTTACAGAGAAGAAATCTTTTACTTCTTCTTCAGTTTTTGGAATAGAATGGGCCTTTCCTGCAGCATGAAGAACAACATTAAATCTGTTTTTTAATTCAGGGATATTTTCAGATATATTTACATTATAATCATCAATGTCCATTAATCCCAAAGTACTTACCTGATAATATTTTGAAAGCAGAGGAAGCGTGTTCTTTCCTAAAAACCCCGATGCCCCTGTAAATAATAGTGTCATATATTATTATTTTTATATTTTAGCTTGGTTGCTTTATTGATCCTGGTTCGTTCGTTATCAAAAACCCATCCCCACTTGTTTAAATAATATATAGCAGCCTTTATATGAATCCATAATAATCGAAGATTCTTATGAGACCCCTTTTCAAAATCATGGATAATAGTAACTTTCGGATAATAAAGGGTCTTATATTTTTGATAAATCCGTCTGTTTAAGTCGGTATCTTCACCATACATAAAAATCCCTTCATCAAATAATCCTATATCTTCAATTGTTGATTTACGTAAAAACATGAAACAACCTGATAGATAAGGTACATTCATTATTGTATTATAGTCAGCAAATCGCATTTCAAAATTGTAATCAATTTTACTTTTTATAGATTTTAAGGGGATAAACATTCTTACAATCCAATCGATTGGAGTTGGTAACAGTTTGCATAAATATTGAAGACTACCATTCGGGTAGGTAACTTTCGGCATTATGTTACCCACTGTCAGGTCTTGTTCCATATAGTTGTACAAAGTTTCGAGTGTTCCCTTTCCAAATCGGATATCCGGGTTTAGTACAAGATGGTATTTCCCCATTAAATGTCTTGATCTTAAAATTGTATTATGTCCGGCTCCAAAACCTTTATTACAATTCATAAATATATAATCAACCCCGGGGATACTACATAATTTCTTAAGTTCGTTCGTAGGAGAATTATCGACAATATATAATTTTACGTTTAAAGAGGTATCTAAAAAACTATTGATAGCCCGCGAAAGAACAACTGGATTGTTCTTATATGTCACAATACAGCCTGTAATATCGTATTCAGTCATAAAATGCTATAATGAAATTGGATTTATTTTATTTGGAAAGCTTACATTGAATCTCATATCTCCTTTTTTAAGATAACTCCATTGACTGTAGCAATTATCCCACTTATTTTTTTTCTTATATTTAAATACAGATCCATTTTCTAAAACGATTGCCAGCGAATAACCTAATTTTAAGGCAATTTCAGACATTCTGATTTCTCCTTTTCTAATAAGCAAAAGTTTGTGAGTGATATTTTTTCCCGGGAATAATTGACTATTATTCCTTACAATCTCTTTCATTACATCAATGGTTGTTAATATAAAAAAGCTTTGAATATGAGGTCTGAAATTATTCCTGATCAAAGATTGGTAGCATTTGGTACAATAGGAAGTCCCCATCATTGCAACGTCCGGATTCTTTTCCATATAGTCAATATAACCATCAATAAAGTTCTCACAATTCGTGTTTACAGAGCTGTTTGATAAGATAATGTATTTATTTTCAGAGTCTTTTATGTTTTCAATAAAAGAACTATAGCCGGAAAAATCATACCCGCTGTTTGATACCGGAATTACGGAATTAACATAAGGAGTTATTTCGTTCAGATGTTTGAATTTTTCAATCTCGGAAACAGACAATGTTATATTAAGTCTATGCTTCCCCGTATAGTTTTTCAGAAATTCAAGCCAGGGTTTAAGACCACAATTAAACTCTCTACCGGATTTATGTTTCTTTACCCGGTTTAAATTATAACCACCCCATTCGTGAACCAAAACATCGATTGTGTCGCTGGTAACAGGCAATCTTTCTTTGCCAGTATTTGTATTTATGTTTAAGTTTGAGACCCATTTTTTCAGAATCTCCTTTAACATTAAAAAAGGTAATAATAAAAATTCAAGACAAATAATTGAATAGAATTTTAATGAATCCTTTGATTTCCTTTTCATCCTTCAAAAATTCCTTTTTATAGTATATAATACCTTGTAATAGTAATATTTAGTAACAGGACCATAATTAATGAATTTATGGAATGGGAATAATTCCTGATGTCCTTTTAATGTACTAAATATATGAATCAACTTTTTAATAAAATACATTGAAGATATTTCCCTTGCACCAACGACATTTGATAAATGTTGACGATATAGAATCGTTGGAGTTTCGACAGTCGCAATTATTCCATTTTTTGCAGTGTTGATCGTGACCCACCAATCGTGCATAGGCGCAACGTCAGGCATAGGAAGTGATACATTTTTTGCATGATTATTGAAAATCATAGTACAACCAGTTGCACAGTTAAATACTCCCAGGTAGTTTACGTTATTGAGTACATCCGGTTTAATCTTAGACCTTTTCCAAAATGATTCATGAATATGATTCAGATTTTCATCAGTAACTATCAAGTCGGTATGCACTACGACCGGACGATTTGGGTTAGCCGTTTCTTCCGATTTTATTTTGTTTAACGATATTTCAATTTTGTTTTCCAACCACACATCGTCTTGATCGCTAAACATGTAATAATCAGCTTGTACAGACTCTAGTAAAGTCATAAACCGTCGTTTAGCCCCCAGGTTCTGTGTGCCGGTATCTACTTTTACTATATTAGTATAGTTAATTGCATAATAATCTATTATTGTTTTTGTAGAATCTGTAGAACCATCATCTCCGATATATAGAGTCCAATTTAAATAAGTCTGTTTAAGTATTGATTCAATCTGATTTTTCAGATATTTCTCTCCATTATATGTAGCCATAACAATAGCTACCGAACTCTCACTTGTCATAGATAATTTTATAAACTGAATTTTTGAATGAATTTGTCAGATTCATTTCCTTATACTTTCTGTATGCGTTCCTGCCGATTGATTCCCGAAGAGGTTGATCTTCAAGAATCAATTTCATTTTTTCGAATAATTCTGTTTTACTGCAAGGGTCTATTAATAAACATTCAGTATTGTCTGTCAGAATATCGGCCACACCACTTTCTTTGGTAATAATGGCAGGAATCTGAAGCGAGATGGCTTCGATTATTACCATACCCCACGATTCATTATAAGAAGGTTGTACCAACACGTCAATTGAAGAATAGAAAGAAGAAACATCACTGTTGAAATCCTTTATTTCTACATATTGAGAGATATCCAATTGTTTAACTGTCTCTTGTATTTCACTTAACAACGGACCACTCCCAAAAATTAGCAACCTGGTTTTCTTTTCAGAGTATCTTACAATCTTTTCAAAACACTCAATTAATGTAATCAGATTTTTAGATTCAACGAGTGTTCCAATATATCCGTACGTAAAAATATCCGCCTGATGCTTGGTGTAGCCAATAATCTCTTTAGTTGGTGGATTGATGATCGTATAATTCTCAATCTTACAATTTAGTTCTTTCTCCCAACCAGCTAATGCTTTACGAGAAGTAAAAACCATTTTAAACCGGTTATTCAAAAACATTGCTCTATATAGAACTTGAAACGAAGAAGGAATAACAGACGTGTTCCTGTTAGGTTGTTCATGGATATGCCAAACAACCTTTCGCCCCGAAATCCAGGCAGCTACAGCCCCGGCAATATTGGCGCTTGTATTTACATATACAAGGCTGATGTTTTTCTTTTTTACAATAGAACAAATAAATAAAATGCTGTATAGATTGTAAATCAGACAGCATATTGATTTCACGGTCTTGTTCCCGATACTTTTAAACGGAAGAATATACTGTTTAAGAATACGCCCTTTTGTAATCTGTTTACTAAAATTATTTGTTTTGGAATAAGGTATCACCAGATACTGATTATCAATATCTTTTTTCTCGATTCCGTTAATTGTTGAAATAAGTACACTTTCAGAACCGGTTGCCAGACTAGAATGACTTATATATAAGATGTTCATTTTGTATTATTTATTTTCTTCAAAATCTTTATCGTTTATTTCAAGTCTTTCTTTACCTGTACTCTTTATATCAAACATTTTATAGATAATATAATTTTGATATGGATTGTATGCAGAGCCTCCGGTTCTCTCTAAAAAGATGTTTCTTGATGTGGAGAATGAAAAGAGAGTAACGAAAATAAAGATTAGGATCTTATTTTTGTAGGTTTCGAATGCGATAAACAAATTCGGTAACAGAATTAATTCAGAAAGAGCGAAATATAATCTAAAGCGATTACTGATATCTACAATCTCAAAAAATACGGAATATACAAAAGCGTATAATAAAAAAAGGTTGAAAAATATGTTATAATATTTGCTTCCATCATTTTTGCTTCTGGTCAGCATTAATAACGTAAAAATAATGATATTGATAATAAATCCAATAGAAATGCCTCTTCCTACCAGAGCCGATTCAGCTGTATAGGTTGTTATTTTTGTTGCTACAGGCCCCAGAAAGAAAGGAAGAACCAGATTTAATGTTGCTTCCATCCACTTAATGTTAAACAGAAACACTAGATTAATTGCAATAAAGAAAATAATTACTTTATTGCTGGAGAATCTTTTGTTTATAATCCAATACAGAGGGAGTAAAAGCAGTGCGGTTAAATGGAAAAACGAAGCAGTAACAATTAAAGCAATATACTTAAGCAAGTTTCTATTTTGAATAAAACGGATTGAAAAAAAGAATATCATTACAGATATTGCTTGTCTTATCGTAACGAAGTCTAAAAAGAAATACAAAACAGAATAGTAAATAAGAATACTTGTTTGAGGATAAGTAGAGTAAACAGACAGGTTTTTAAATAGTAATGTTAAGCATCCGAATGATACAATAAAAAACAACAGCTGAACATTGGAAGAGAAAAATTTGGTAATAGAAATCAGAAGCCTGAATCCAATTTCTATCTGATGATTTGCGAATACATGCCCATTTCCTTTAATGACTTCATTTATTGGCTCTATGATATCAAATACTTCAGCGTAAGATTGCCAGTCGCCCCCTGTTTCATATCTTAATCCGGCCAGAACAACGAGAATATAATAACTTGCAATATAAAGTGTTTTCTTCAGCTTATCATTGGAAGTAAACACTTCATTATACGAAAAAAGCAATAATATCAGGAAAATAAGCAAATAGAGCATATCCTGTTTATCTTTTCTTGATTAGCTTCATATACATAAAGTATAGACAATACTTCGGTATCCATATATATTTCTTCTCAAGAGCCCTGACTTTGAAATTCTCTTTCATTGCAAGAATAATATTCTTGTTAGAAATCCCATCTTCTGCCTCGAAATTTGAAATACAACAATTTATCTTGTGGAAAACAGCTCCGGATAAATATAAGTTGTAGAAAAATTTATAATCTGCGGCTACTTTATAGCTTTCATCGAACAATGCCGCTTTTAACAAAGACGATTTTACTAAAGTTGCCGGATGGAATATAGGCATATATTTACTGAACGAAGAAAGATCATTATCGCTTTCCTGACAAACCTCCTTATCGGCGTATTGCATGTTAACATTACCATACAAAACATCAATAGCCTTATCCGGTATGTTTCTTACAACAGTTTCTATTGCGTCGTTTGAATACAAAGAATCTCCGGAGTTGATAAATAAAATCCATTCTCCTGTTGCCAATCTAACACCTTTGTTCATCGCATTGTAGATCCCTTTGTCTGGTTCACTTACAATTTTGGAAATACGGTCGGCATATTTTTCTATAATGTTAAGCGTTCCATCCGTACTGGCACCATCTATAACGATATACTCTATATTTTTGTATGACTGAGACAGAACACTTTTTAATGTTGTTTCGATACAACTTACGTTATTGTACACAATTGTAATCACAGTTACAATATCGTTCTTTTTCATTTATCGCTTGTATTTGTATCTAAAATAATTAATAACACTCTTTTTGAGCGTATATAGATTGTTTTTCAAAATATTGTCGCATTTATATTCTATCCCGGTACTGCCGGAATATCCTACAAATTGGGGAAATACCGGAATCGGGATAAAAATATTACCAGACGAAATCCAGTTTTTAATTGAACTAACCAATAAATGCTCAAAATAGTAGCCAGACGAATCATTTATCTGGTTCATATTGGGAATAAAAAAGGTTGAATAAAAATCAAAACTAGCAATGATTACCCTTGATTCGGCAATATGTTCGTCTATTACGTCAATCGAAACGCCATTTTTTCTGCCCGCATACAAGAGGTTTGTTATTCCCAGAATGTTGTTTAAATTCCGAAGAATCAATCTTCCGGTAATTTTTACGATATAATCAGCCTCTTTAATAAAAGAAGAATGCTCCAGGGCATATTTAATAATTTCAGCCTCACCGTATCCTTTGCCCAATTCCCGTGAGAAGGTATTGCCGGCAAAGGAAAGACACTCCAATCTGTTTTCCGCTATGTATTGTTTATAAGAAGAACTTATATCATATAATGTGTTTTCGACAAATACAATTTTTAAATGGCTGTTTTGTAAATAAAAATCCAAAGCTTCAGTATATTGTCTGGTCCGAACTGCAATGTCCTGAATGGCAGTATAGCTCATCCCATTCGGATTTATACAAGCAGTAAGTAGTATTACAGTCTTATTCATATCATTTATTCCAGATTCCTTTTGCTGTTCCGTTTAAAATGCGGTTGCATTGCAATGGCATCCATATATAATTAAGTAACATAATTAAACACATTGAAATTATAACGCCATTTGAACCTAAAATTTTACCAAGGATTATAGATAGAGAGATATGTATAACAACCTCTATAGCTGTCAAATAGAATTGAAGCGTAATCTTCCCAAACCCATTGATAATATTACAATATATCCCATTTTTCATACTAAGTAAGAAGTATACGAAAAGCAGAGAGGTTGTAACAGGGTCGATTTTAATATCTTTTCCCAACCATAATTCATACACGTACGGAGCAGCAAGCACCAGGATAATAGATATAAAAAAGAAAAGGAGCCATATTTTATTCAGCTTATTTATAATATTTTTAATCCACAAAATATCACCTTTGGTGTATGCATCAGCTGAGGCTACCCATATTGGTGAAATGATAATTGTAAATATCATTTGAATTATTCCTGCATATTTAAATGCAATATTATAATACGTAACATCCGAATTGCCTACTATATGTGCAATGACAAAATTATTAGTCTGATACAACATAATGGCCGTAAGTTGGATGAGGAGAAATTTGGCCCCCAGACTAAACATTCTTTTTACTAACGTTTTATCATACAGTTTAAAACTTGGAGCAAGATGTCTGCTGGTCTTAAAAAAAATCAGAGCAGTACTTATCGCAATTACTACTACAGGAGATATTGAAATGCATATTCCATATATAAGTAGTGTAGCTTGATTATCTATTCTGGAGACCGCAAATACCAGTATAAAAGCCAGTAGCTGTCCAAAGGTAGATATGATACCTGTAAGCGAAGGCATCTGGAGAGAATCCAGTATTGTACATATCAGATTTAGCCATAATTGAATGAAAAAAAAGCAGACAACACAGGTTACCAATACTTTTAATTCTCCTCTCATTGAAATTGGAGAGTTAAGAAAAACATCCCAATTGATATAGTTACTTACAATAATAAAAACAACAATATTAATGCAAGTAATAATACCCATGGAAATATAGGCTGTACTGATTGCTTTTCTGGCACCGTTCAGGTCGTTATTAGCAAAGCAACTTGCTAATTGGTTTTTTAGCCCGTTCCCTAAACCGATGTCAAAAAAGCTCATCCACGACAGTACAGAAGTAAGGGTAAGCCATATTCCATACCGTTCAGTATTTAAGTTGGAAAGTAATAAAGGGACGAAAGCAAGAGAGATAAGAATGCTAATCCCTTTTACTCCCAAAGAAACTATTACATTCTTTTTGGCTTTGGCAGTACGGGGACTTGAACTTGATAGAAGTCTCTTAAACATTTATAAGCTCACTTTATACATGCTTTTATAATAGTCTTCATACTCTCCTGAGGTGATATTGTCCATCCATGCCTGATTATCCAGGTACCATCTAACTGTCTTTTCAATACCTTCCTCGAACTGCAGGCTAGGTTCCCAGCCCAGTTCATTTTTCAGTTTATTTGAATCGATTGCATAACGAAGGTCGTGCCCGGCACGGTCGGTCACGTAGGTGATAAGCGCTTCCGAAGTTCCCTCTTCGCGTCCCAGCAAGCGGTCTACTGTGCGGATGATAACCTTTATCAGATCAATATTTTTCCATTCATTAAAGCCACCGATATTGTATGTATCGGCAATTTTGCCTTTATGAAAAATAACATCAATTGCCCGGGCATGATCTTCAACATATAACCAGTCCCGCACGTTTTCTCCTTTACCGTAAACCGGAAGAGGCTTATTGTTGCGGATGTTGTTAATAAACAATGGAATCAATTTTTCGGGGAATTGATACGGACCGTAATTGTTGGAGCAATTGGTAACCAATGTAGGCATTCCATAGGTGTCATGGAAAGCCCTCACGAAATGGTCGCTCGATGCTTTTGAAGCAGAGTAGGGTGAGTGCGGATCGTATTTGGTCGTTTCCAGAAAGAACCCTTCATTACTTAAAGAGCCATATACCTCGTCGGTCGAAATATGATAAAACATCTTATCTTCCCACACCCCATTCCAGTATTGTCTGGCAGCCTGCAGCAACGACAAGGTACCCATAACATTGGTCTGCGCGAATGTAAACGGATCCTTTATGCTGCGATCAACATGACTCTCTGCAGCCAGGTGAATAATACCATTCACCTCATATTTTTCAAGCACATTGCAAATCGTTTCAAAATCGCAGATATCCGCTTTTACAAATGTATAGTTCGGTCTGTCTTCAATATCTTTCAAGTTGGCCAGATTTCCGGCATAGGTAAGCTTATCCAGATTGATGATGTGATAATCAGGATACTTGTTAACGAACAAACGAACCACATGCGAACCAATAAAACCGGCACCACCGGTAATTAATATATTTTTATTCATAAAGATTTTCATTATAATCAAACAAGTAATCAGAATCGGCCAAGAACGGATGTTTTTTGTCTTTTTCAGACAACATCACAACAGACGGATCAATTTTCCAGTCAATCCCGATTGCCGGGTCGTTCCAGGCTATAGCCCCTTCTTCCTGCGGAGCATACAGATTGTCGCATTTGTATTGGAAAACAGCTATTTCGCTCAGCACCACAAATCCGTGGGCAAATCCACGAGGCACAAACAGCTGACGCTTGTTTTCGTCTGTCAGCTCCACGGCCACATGTTTGCCAAACGTTGGCGAACCCTTACGGATATCCACAGCCACATCCAGCACCTTACCGAACACCACCCGTACCAATTTAGACTGCGCATATTTTCCTTTCTGGAAATGCAGTCCCCTTAATACTCCATAGCTTGATTTCGATTCGTTATCCTGTACAAAGGTTGTTTTACATACCTCCTCTTCAAAACGTGCGGAAGAAAAAGATTCGAAAAAATAACCGCGTTCGTCGCCAAAAACTTTGGGTTCAATAATTACAACCCCATCTATCTCTGTTTTAATTACGTTCATTCCTTTATCAATTTAAGCAGGTACTGTCCATACTGATTTTTTATCATCGGTTGGGCAAGTTCCCGTAACTTATCATCATTAATCCAACCTTTTCGGTAGGCAATCTCTTCCAGACAGGCTACTTTGAGGCCTTGTCTTTTTTCAATTACTTCTACAAAAGTACTTGCTTCGCTCAGTGAATCGTGTGTGCCGGTGTCCAGCCAGGCAAATCCCCGGCCCAAAAGTTGTACTTTAAGCTCTCCGTCTTTCAGGAATTCCTGGTTTACGGTGGTGATTTCCAATTCGCCTCTGGCGCTGGGTTTGATGTTCTTGGCCACTTCCACCACCTTGTTGGGGTAGAAGTAGAGCCCTACCACTGCATAGTTTGACTTTGGTTGAGCCGGTTTCTCTTCAATGCTGAGTACATTTCCAGCTTTATCGAATTCGGCTACTCCGTAACGTTCCGGATCATTAACGTAATATCCGAATACGGTAGCCTTATTCTCCTTTTCTGCATTTTGTACGGCTTCACTCAACATTTTGCTGAAGCTTTGTCCGTAAAATATATTATCGCCCAATACCAAGCAGGCGTTGTCGTTCCCGATAAACGATTCGCCAATGATAAAAGCCTGTGCTAATCCGTCGGGACTGGGTTGCTCGGCATATTCGAATTGTACACCGTATTCACTTCCATCTCCTAATAATCGACGGAAGCCGGGCAGATCTTGTGGCGTGGAGATTATCAGTATCTCCCGGATCCCAGCCAGCATTAATACCGAGATAGGGTAAAAGATCATTGGTTTGTCATACACCGGCAGCAGTTGTTTGCTAACTCCTTTGGTGATAGGGTAGAGGCGTGTGCCGGATCCTCCGGCAAGAACGATACCTTTCATTATTATATCTTGATTGTTAGTTACTTGTTTGATCTATTTACTTCACCTTACCCATGCCAAAGGTTCGTCACTCCCATTTGGAGCAACCTTGCCGGGTCTAAGATGTCGTTTCAATTAAAGTGCAAAGGTCTGACTTATTTCCCATCTTTCATAGGAAAAAGTGTCGTTTAAATCTAAATAAAGTCTCTTTTAAGAGTGGCTTTGCTTAGCTTCCATTGCTTTTACATGGATTTTGAAATATTTGCGCATGAAGATTACGTAGGCTATACTAAGTACGGCTATTACACAGGCAAAATAGAGCCAGCGGAAATCCGTAAATATAAAATAACCAGCTATAATCAGAGCCTGAACCGCCGCATAGATGGAAGATACCAGAACGTGGGGCATCTTCAGCTCGTTAGCCATCAATTGATAGGCATGTTTGCGGTGCGCTTCAAGTATATTCTCTTTCAGCATAATCCTATGCACAATAGTCAGAATCGTATCGACTCCGTAAACGGCAAGAACAATCAGGTAGCTGGGGTCTTTGGTAACCAGAATCAGTTTACCCAGGGCAAACAAAATAATAAAGGCAATACCTACAGAACCCACATCTCCGGCAAAACATTTGGCATTCTTGCGGAAGTTAAAAAATATGAATACGGCCAGCGAAATCAGCACCGTACCCAGGTAAGCAGAGTCGATAAAGTGTACGATCTGCGTGTTTATATATTCGAGCACCAGGATAATTACAAAGCTGTAAACCCCGGTAAGCCCATTAATTCCATCCATAAAGTTATAGGCATTGATAATACCCGTGCAGAAAATCAATCCGGCAAGGATATACCATAAGGGAGTGCCCGAAAACAGTCCCCATTCCTGAAACATCAGCATCATAGCCGCGAAATGAAATACAAGGCGTATCTTGCTCGGGATAGGTCTGATATCGTCCAGAAAGCTGATTCCCGCAATGAGAGTCAGTCCAGAAAAGAACCAATGATAGGGCACATTAAACCAGATGCTATACAAAAGTACACCAAAATAAAATACAACACCACCCCCCAATAACGTAATACGTTCGTGGGAGCTACGCTTGTTAGGTTTGTCGATAATATTAAGTCGGTCGGCCACTTTAAAGTAGGCTAGTTCCGAGAAAAACAATAAACCAAAAATCTTGTAAATTAAATTCCACTCCATGGTTAAAAATCAAATTAGCTTAGTTTAACTCTCTTTTTAAAAATGTAACAGTTGTTTAGATAAAATAAACATACTGTTTATCCTTAATAGATTAGATTTAGATAAATAAAGCTGCAAAGGTGCGATAATTTTTTTTGCCGACCTTATAAAAAGCCGACAAAAAAGGATATTTTAGATAATTTATGAATTAGAGTGATACAGGCTGCTTAATATCCAGCTTTTCGAATTCGGAATTCTGACTGATAAACTCCGGAACGATCTGCTTCATCTGCAGTACCGTATCAAGCACCAGGCCTTGACGGGCCACTTGCGTTAACGAATCAATCCGGGGTTCAATCTCCTGGTAGTTATACTCACGTACTTTGGCTACCCTGATTTTTTCGTGTGGGGTAGGGAGGGTATTCTCTTCGTTACTTAATAGTTCTTCGTATAATTTTTCGCCGGGACGCAGACCTGTATAAGAAATCTGTATATCCACATCGGGCTCGAAGCCGGCCAGTTCGATCATCCGTCGGGCCAGGTCGGCTATCTTTACAGGTTCGCCCATTTCAAAGATAAAGATCTCGCCACCCTTGCCCATGGTACCCGCTTCCAGCACCAGCCGGCACGCCTCGGGGATGGTCATAAAGTAGCGTATGATGTCCGGATGGGTCACCGTGATGGGACCTCCCTTCTCAATCTGTTCGCGGAAGCGCGGAATCACCGAACCGTTGCTCCCCAGCACATTGCCAAAGCGCGTGGTGATAAACTTCGTTACACCCGGATGGGTACCGTTCTTGATGGCCGTAGCCAGACTCTGCACATATATTTCGGCCAACCGTTTGCTGCAGCCCATCACATTGGTGGGATTCACGGCCT
>WARQ01000029.1_pt1 | contig 105987 bp, 101 predicted proteins | sample 4769161 | NCBI WGS metagenome assembly WARQ01 (sample SAMN08893024, study PRJNA449175) | gut metagenome | isolation source: rumen sample fed with dry roughage | host: buffalo | place: India: Nagpur | collected 2016 | reverse complement strand
AGATCCTCGAAATTCTGTTGGGCGAATAATTTCGATCCAATTCTTATACAAAGGGCGCGGACCGAAAGGAGCCGCGCCTTTTTACATTTGTATACGTCCATCTTTTGTCAATCTTATTCGTTCATTCCATCAGAACCACTATCTTTGTATATAAATAAGCATTATTCCATGGAACCATCAAAAGTATATTTTACAAATTTGCGTACCAATGCATCGTGCAATCTGCTCGATAAGATGGAACGCGTGGTAAAAAGGGCCGGTATTGCCGGAATCGATTTCGAAAAACAATTTGTGGCCATAAAGATACATTTTGGCGAACCTGGTAACCTGGCTTATATTCGTCCCAATTATGCGGCCCGCATGGCAAACCTGTTACGCTCGTTCGGAGCCAGACCGTTTCTTACCGACTGTAACACGCTTTATTCAGGCAGACGCGCCAACGCGGTAGATCACCTGCGTAGTGCCATGGAAAATGGTTACAACCCCATCTCGGCACAATGCGATGTGATAATCGGTGACGGACTGAAGGGAACCGACTACCGCGAGATTGAGGTAAACGGAGCATACTGCAAAGCTCCCAAGATAGGAAGCGCCATAGCCGATGCCGATATCATTGTGTCCATGACCCATTTTAAAGGACACGAACAAGCCGGATTTGGAGGCGTATTGAAAAACCTTGGTATGGGATGCGCCAGCAGAGGCGGAAAAATGGAACTGCATGCAGCATCTCAGCCCCAGATAGATGCCGAGCAATGTACAGGATGTAACATCTGCGTAAAAAACTGTGCCCACGATGCAATCCATCTTAACAGCACACGCAAAGCGGAAATCGATTACGCGAAGTGTGTGGGATGTGGACAATGTGTGGCACTCTGCCAGTACGACGGTGCAGTAATGGGGGCAGGCGATACCTCCGAAAACATGAACTGCAAGATTGCCGAATATACCCAGGCAGTACTTAAAGACAAGCCTCATTTCCATGTAAGCTTTATCATGAACGTTTCTCCCGAGTGCGATTGCTGGCACACCAACGATGCAGCTGTGATACCCGACCTGGGTATAGCCGCCTCTTTCGACCCGGTGGCTTTAGACAAGGCCTGTGTGGATATGGTAACCAATGCACCAATTCTGCCCAATAACCGGTTGGCCGACAAACACCCCCACGAGCACCTCGAAGGCGAAGATAAATTTCATCACATGCACCCGGACACCAACTGGCGCGCCGGCCTCGAACATGCCGAAAAGCTGGGAATCGGTACCATGCAGTACGAATTAATCACCGTATAATCTTTAAACATCAAAACAACGTATCCAATAGCTATGAGTACCATCCATCAAGACACCATATGTGCCGTATCTACCGCCCCCGGAACAGGCGGTGTAGCCATTATCCGTGTATCCGGTCCCGATGCCATTCAGTCGGTGCATGTCATATATGCCCCCATGAAATCCGGCAAGAGTCTGCTTACCCAGAAAGCCTATACCATCACTTTCGGGAACATCGTATGCGGAGATCAGCTGGTGGACGAGGTGCTGGTATCCCTTTTCCGTGCACCCCATTCCTTTACCGGCGAAGACACGGTCGAAATTACCTGTCACGGATCGGTATTCATACAACAACAGATACTTGAACTCCTTATCAAACAAGGTTGCCGGTCGGCTTTACCCGGCGAATTCACCCAACGTGCCTTCCTGAACGGCAAGATGGACTTAAGTCAGGCCGAAGCTGTGGCCGACCTTATTGCATCCACCTCTGCGGGAACCCATAAGCTCGCTTTGAGTCAGATGCGTGGCGGATTTAGCAACGAGCTGTACAAACTTCGCACCCAGCTGCTCGACTTTGCCTCCCTTATCGAACTGGAGCTCGACTTCAGCGAAGAGGATGTGGAGTTTGCAGACCGCTCCAACCTGTATAATCTGGCCGATACAATTAAAAAAGTAATCGGAGGGCTGGCCGACTCCTTCCGGGTGGGTAATGCCATAAAGAACGGTATCCCGGTGGCCATAATTGGCGAAACCAATGCCGGCAAATCCACCCTGCTCAACCTGCTGCTTAACGAAGAAAAGGCCATCGTATCCGATATTCACGGAACCACCCGCGATGTGATAGAAGATACCATCAACCTGAACGGCATCACGTTCCGGTTTATCGATACCGCCGGAATCCGCGAAACCAGCGATACGATCGAAAGTCTGGGTATCGAACGCACCTACCAGAAGATGGAACAGGCAACCCTTGTGTTGTGGGTGATCGACTTAACCAGTCCCGATGCCCTTATCGAAACCCTGGCGCACCTTATCGAACCCAAGCTGAGCGGAAAGAAGGTAATACTGGTATTCAATAAAGCCGACCTGCTCACCCCTCAGGAGGTAGCCGCCAAACAGAATCTGCTGGATAAAGTGCAGGCCGAAAAGATCACCATCTCGGCTAAGTTCAAAAACAACACAGACCGTCTGCAGACCAAACTGGTGGAAGCCGCCAACCTGCCTGAAGTAGGGCAAAACGATGTAATCGTAACCAATATCCGTCATTACGAAGCCCTTACCCGCGCACTGGAAGCCATCCAACGCGTAATATCCGGCATGGACAACGGTATAAGCAGCGACTTCCTCGCACAGGACATCCGCGAATGCATGCACTACCTGGGTGAAATAACCGGACAAATCAGCAACGACGAAATATTAGGTAACATCTTCGCCAAGTTCTGTATCGGCAAATAACACATGCTTATGCTGTTGATTATCAATGCTTTAATAGATTTTAAGGTATTTCTTTAAATACCACATCAAAATAAATATAACACGCTGATAATCTGCATTATAGAGTGTTTCAATTCCTAAGTGGAAATTTATAAAAAATCAATTTTGTCCCCCGTTTGTCCCCCAGACACTCGAGGGGCTTAATTTTTTTGTCCCTTTTTGTCCCTCGGGCACTTCGGGGGACAAAATTGACCATTTTCAGGATATAAAACACAGGAATACAAAAATCTACAACTAAAAGTCTATGGAGCTATTTGGCAAATAGATGGATGTATTTGTATTTCATATATGTTTTCTTGTTAAATTCTTTGTCCCCTGACAATATATTCTAAAAATGTTGTCAGATATGTTTTCTACATTCATATAAAGAAGTTATACATAATTATACCAACCAGTTAAGTTCATTAAACTGTTCCAACATCTTATTTCCGCATGCAGGGTCAATCTGTCTTACAAACATTATCTTTCCTCTTAACCAGTCTTTGTACAATCCCTTTGTCGTTTTCAAATGTTGATAATGTTCATATACCCCAAACTTCTTACAAAAATGCAATTCACGTAATATTTCCTTTTTATATTTTTTTGAAACATGTACTCCATTTGTTACAGTGAGGCCTGTAACCTCTTGCTTACACCCTTTAAAACGTATTTTTGTTTTCATACGATTTACTTTAAATCCATTTTGATATACGATTTTATAGATGTCTTCAATAGGTGGAACCTTAACATCATAATTAGCCGAAAATGTAAGATCATCAGCATAACGTGTATAAATTATTCCTCGTTCTATGCAATACTCTAACATCTTCTCATCCATTTTCGATGCTATGATATTTGATAACATTGGACTCGTTGGTGCACCTTGTGGTAGTCGTGACTTATATGTACATAAAGCAATTAATGTTTTAACTACTTCTTCTTCGTATCCTAGAGAACTAAAATAATTTTTCACTTTGTCTAGATATACTGTATGAAAGAAATCTTTCAAATCTACATTAATCAGCCAATCATGCCCAGCATGAGGTACAGCATTTGTTAAGATACCACGTACTTTGTCCCTATTTTTTAATGCAGGTATAAAGCCATGTACGCAATTATTTATTGATACATCTTTACATAGTATATTTATATAAATCCACCGCTGTATATTTTTCAGCACATAGTCAGGTGCTTCTATTAATCTATCACCACCAGTTTTTTTTCTAATTCTATATTCAGTATAATGCTTCTCCACATTTGCGACCATACCTTTGAGGGTTTCTACGCTACACTCAAAGTACATGGTAAGATGAACAAAGTCAAATATCACAGGAAGATTTCGCTGATGCAAATTCCCAGCATATATAAAACATTCTTTTAAATAGTTTTCCGTATGATTGCTTTCTACGGCACGTTCGTTAAAAAGAGACTCCCAAGTATCCGTCATAGTCATTTACGTTATTGTCACTTTAGTGACAGTGCTGGACAAGCCTTGTTCAGCACTATCAGTGTAATTGTGTTTTAATTTCTGTATGCCCCCGGGACATACAGGCAAAGAGTATTTCATCCTCACTTAAAGCTAAAATCCTATGACTTCCCCTTGAAAGTCTCTGGTATATACATGTAGTTTCGATCATCAACACATAAAAAATCTTTTTTCTTATTTTCTATTCTAAATATCTTAGATGCTTCAGTCAGTGCTTTCTGTGCCTCAAGTGTAATCTTATGGTCTTTATCCCACAATCCAATTTTCTCTCCTTCCTCAAATATAGAAGCCATATCATCATTAGTCAATCCCATATCGTTGGCTATTACGACTTCTGGCATTTTTTTTTCTAAGCATCTCAATAGATATGTCAATTTTACATTTTTATCTTGTATAATGCCCTTCCAGTCTGGGTCATCCAAATTAACCCCAAAGAACTGAGACAATTTAAAAACCCATCTATTATTGTCCATCCTTTGAATAAAAGCCATATTTTGTTTTTTCAGCTGATTTCGTGCAACCAAAGGCTGCCAATATTTCACACCATTGTCTTCATACTCATCAACCCATATGATTGGCAGTGTGTTGTTGGGGACCGCATGTGCGAACAAAACCAAAGCTTGTGAATTGGAATAACCTAGTTCTCGTCCTTTACATATCTGTTGACCATATTTATAACAAAACTCCCTGATCTTTTTCATCTTAAGATATCCACCAAAAGGCGACTTGTTTTTACTAAAAGCATGAGTCCTAACATCTCCATACAATTTTACATATGGGAAATCACGTTCTAACCTAATTTTTCCTTTGTCCATCAGGATACAACTCATGAGAACAATCTTATATGGAACATTTTCTTTTACAACATTCCCTATTGTCCATTCATTATTTACATGTTTTATCTCTCCGTTCTTTTTTATCTCAGATGTTAACTTACAGGCTGTCGCAAATGAATCCCCAGAGCCAATTATGTCATCAAGGAATATTATGACATCTTCATCTGTCAGAGACTGAATGTCGATATCCTTGGGATGATTATAATACTTTATTTCTTTTATGTTCTTTGGAGTCTCATTCTTATACAGGTTTTTTACCAAATATAGAATGACGTGTCCGCTTTTCCCTGGTTTACCCAATGGCATAAACTTGATACGAAATGGTTTTTTAATCTCATTCCATACATCTTTTAAAATAGTATTAAGTTTCCTAAATAGTATTCCCAACAGATCGTCTTCACGGTAATACTCCAACTTTTCCAATACAGATACAGCCATTTCCTGCTCATCATCTTGAAAGTTGTCGAGCCATCGATACACATCATACAAGTCCAATCTATCATAAAACCTGTACCTAATAGTATCTACTATTCTTTTTTGCAAATCCTCTGATGGTATTCTCATTCACTTGATACTTTATCGTTACATCTATCTCTAAACGGCTTAATGATTCTAACTCAACCTCTGAATACTCACGAAATTTTGTTTCTTTTGCAAAAGTACTTCTTTTTCTCGAAATTGAATATTATTGCCACATATATTAATCATTAAGGGCAATTATCCTCTATGATTAACGTTACGGATATCGATATCAATTCCATTTAAAACATCCCTAATCTTACCATCTGCTATAGACTTTGGGACTGCCAATGCTAGAAATTGTGCTGCTCTAGAACATGCTACATATATCATACGTTGGCTCTCATTCATGACTATAATTTCACTACTTGGAAAATCATTCAGTGAAATACTTTGCCCTCTACTATCAGACGATAGGAATAGAAGTACCGCATCCATAGTAGCTCCTTTTACGGCATGTATTGTATCAACACTCTTATGATATTCGCTGTCTTTATCCCTTGACTGATGAAAACGCTCTACTGGTACATTGGCCATATCTTTCATTTTATAGCCTATTTGCCTCTGATATGGCACAAATACGGGTAGTTCCTCAAGCTCCCAATAATCATGTAATAACATACAAGTTCGCTCAGACCACACCTTAAAACTCAAAGAGAATGAAGGAATTAGTTTCAAAAATCCAAAGATTCTTGCATTCCAATTTATATCATGTTCTATCTCATGGATAAATTGTCGTTTTGCATCAGGACTACTACCAGCAAATAAACCAGACAAGATCAAGCGAATTTTTCGGAAAGCATAATCTATATCGCTAGCTTCATATGCAAATACTGCATCAATCAACAAATATGGCAATTCGGACTTCCAATATTTGAAATCCACGTCCTTAACACCTGCAAGTTTCTTGCATTTATCTACTCCGCGAGCTAAAATAATTCTGCTTGATAATTCATTTTCATCACAAACTTGATAAAAATCCCGAATGACGTCTCTAACATTATCATCATCATACTTATACACCACTATGGGTACACCTTTGTCTTCTACACCATATGATGTAATAGTTGGCACATCTTTTGACTTTAATTTACAGTACAGATCTATTATCCTTTGGTTTGATCTTCTACACTCAGACATTGGCAAAACGTTCCAGCCATCTTCTAACATCAAATTTTGAAGCAGTTCTGGTCTAGCATTATTGAAGCCATATATTGATTGACATATATCTCCCACATATTCCAAGTTCTGTAGACCTGCTAATTTTAGTAATTTAAAGAACTCGAAATGTAATTCAGAGTTATCCTGCGCTTCATCGACAATTATATATGGGAATCGTGCAACTAGAGCTTTTGAGACGTTTTGATGATGTTTCAAAATGTAACAAGCAATCCACAAAGCATCGCCACTTGTAATAAACCCTTTATTCAAACGATAGTTTAACGCAGCCTTACAATATTCAATCTCGTTTGCATCTGTTACCACTTTATGATTCCATTTAATGGCTGTCTTTTCTATAGAGATCAATGATGGTTTCTTGATATGAAATAACTTAGTATATTTGCGAAGTGCCATTATAGGATATTGTTGCCATTTTCCTTTAATCTTCACATTGTTATAATAAATCTGTTTTAGAAATTCTTCCTCATTCACCACAAGAGGCTTATTCTTACAAACTTTGCACAAATACCAGAATGGTAGAACAACATATTGCATAATGAAACTATCTATGGTTAAAACTTCATTAGGAAAGGTCAACCGATCATTATGCATTTCCCTGTATTTCTGTTTTAATTCAGCACAAGCCTTATTGGTAAACGACAAACAAGCGAAGCCTGTATGCTGTCCATAACGCTCTTTACAATAACATGACACAGTCAAAAGTTTCTTTACAATACTAGTAGTCTTTCCACTACCTGGACATGCGGTTAAAATTGTATATCCACGAGCATTGAGATATGCTTGTCGCTGAGGTGTTACATCATATTCCATATTCATGGTATCAAATAGGTAATCGCATCTTGAATATATTGGGGTATGGTAAACTTTATTTCTCCATCTCCATCAATTTTATCTAATAAGAAAGAATTCAACGTTTGAGCAAACTCCGCTTTCCCCGGCAGGCACTTCCATATCAACAAAGCAACATTCTGCTGTTCCTCTTCGCTCATATCTCGTTCTCCAAGTCCAACCATATAAGAATCAACCTTGCCTATGCCTTCAGGATTTACTTGTCGTACTAGTTCGTATAGCCATGTTTCTTTCGTTGTCTCTATGCTAGCAAACACATTTGCCCTACATATTTGGTATTCAAGTGTTTTCTGTCCAGAACATATCTTAATATTTGCCTGACCATTGGTCATAGCCTTCATATTATTAACGCGACCGTTTACTTGTCCGCTATTGATACCGTTTCTTAATGAATTTAGCTTAGCGTATTCGTTATCCACAAGAGAGCCCAAATTATACTCCTTATCTTTAGAATCTGTAAACTGATCTTCATCTGTTACTAAAGCCGCCCTAATTGGTAATCTCTTTTTATCATCCGAAGAATTAAATAACATTAGGAATTGGTAGAACGCAATTCCGTCAGCATCCACTATCTCTATCTGGTGATCGGTAAGTGACTTATCTATCAACTTAGAGAATGTTTCAATTAATTGACATTCTGAGATTCCTTCAATAAAGAGACATCCAGACGAAAACAACAACTGTGAACGAGTAACGTCAAAATATCTAGCAATCATCTTTCTATAACATTCCACCTCAGTCTCCTTTAAATGCCTATTCTTAGCTACATCTCGAACAATATTTTCCATATGTCGTCCTTTGTAACAATTCCCCACATGAAAAGCCTCATTATTCTTTAGAAGTATTAAATTCTCTAGTGGTATTTTCGATGTCAAAGTCGGTGAGTGAGTTGTGATAAATGTTTGACTATTCTCACTTGCATCTGCATTCTTAAGGAAGTTGTGCAAATTTACCTGTAATTGAGGATGCAGGTGAGCTTCTGGTTCTTCTATTAGCAATGCATATATACTCACATTATCATCTAGATGACAATCTTTTATATCACTCAATACTGAAGCTATGTATATCAGGTTGTTATACCCAAGACTATTTTGGGTCAGTATAAATCCATTATTGTCTGCAGCAGAATATGGCAAGAAGGGTTTAATGATATTAACGATATACTCAATCTTGTTCTGCTCTATGTGTAATTCTACATTCTGAAGTTCAGTTTTGTTTATTTGGCTAAGATTATCGTTTATACCCACCTGTGTGTCCAATACTTCATTTCTTTGTAACAGTTGATTGTTCGCATTGTCAACTATACTTTTTACTTCATCCTCAGAACCAGCCCTGTCAATCTTTCTTTTAATAACCCTTCCTAATAGGTTGTTGCGTGTGCTCATTAGGTCACGCGTACTATCACGTAACGCTCCTAAATAGTAAGGATGAAAAAAAAGAAATGTATTCCAATCAGCACGAAGGCCATTCTCTTCTTTACCAGTAACATATGAGGTATATATCCGTCCTTTTTCTTTCATCTCGAAACTCAGATGGACTTTAGCAACCATCGTGCCATCGTCTCTACAGTCCAAATACTGATAGAATGCCCCCTCTTGAAGTGCAGATAACCCTTCAAATTGATAGTATATGTCTATCTTACTCGATTGAGTTATCGTTTTAGTCCCATCCTCGTTTTGTGTAATCTCAACATGGAAATCTTCCTTATTTATTTCTATGTCTCGATTAGGTTCACCCCAAGCGTAGAAAAGGCGAATTGCATCTATTAAAGATGTCTTTAACTGTCCATTGGCTCCGATGATTACATTAAGTTTCTTGTCGAATTCTACCAATAGTTCCTTAATTCCACGAAAGTTCTTTATATGAATCCTACTTAGATACATAATCTATTGTATTACAAAAATTAATATCTCCTCTCCGCCACAAACCTCTTCAACAAAAAAGTCAAGAAATAAGGGAAGGTATAAAACTTTCCGTTGAAGCCAATATTCTTATATCCCAGTTTTATTCCATATTTTATATCGGGATATTTGTCTTCTTTTAGCAAATTGTTCAATGATGCAGTTGCGTTATCGTTGGATTTTACTTCTACTGGAATAAGTGAGTCGGCATCGCGCACAAAGAAATCCATTTCAAGAGAAGGTTTGTCGCAACTGTAGTAATAAAGATTGTAACCTTGCTTTACAAGCATATCTCCCACTATATTCTCATATATCGCTCCTTTGTATGTGCCAAGATTCTTATTTGCTCTCAAATCTTCCTGTGCTTCTTCATCGATCGATGCAATCAAGAGTCCTGTGTCTTTATAATAAATCTTATATAGTTTAGGGTCATAGTTACCTTTTAGCGGAAGTTCTGGCTGATTCAGGCAATAGCAAACATTTATGACACCGGCATCAGCAAGCCATTCTACACAACCGATATAATCTCTGTTACGTGCATTCTTGCCAATCTTGGTTATCTGGAAACGTTTGTTCTCTTTAGCCAGGAATGTAGAGATATGGTTGTATACTGCTTTGACCTTTGCCTTATCCAAGCCCTCAACATATTTGGTGATATCCTCTTCATAGTCTTTCAGTAGTTGTTTCTGTATACCCAATGTACCGCTGAAGTTCTTATTCTTGATATACGTATTCACCACCTCTGGCATACCACCTATAGTAGCATAGTCGCGGAAAAGGCCAAAAAGAATATCTATCTGCAAATTGTTAAGGGGCTTGACCTCTAACATATGTTGAAAGAGCTCCTCAACAAAATCCACGGAATAGCCCTTAGCCCATAGGAACTCCTCGAAATCCATTGAATGCATCTCATAATCTTCCTTGTAACCTACACTATTGGACTCTATTTCCCGATAGTTGATACCCATCAATGAACCGGAACAAATCACATCAAATCGGCCATCGAGTTTGAAAAACTTCAGTGAAGTTGCACAATTGGGACATGCTTGTAGCTCATCAAAAAAGAAAAGTGTTTCACCTGGAATAAACTTAAGTTCTGGATTAAGCAACGATATGTTTTTAAGAATGGTATCAACCTCAAAACCATCCTCAAAAATATTCTTATATTTAGGTTGCTCTACAAAATTGATTAGAACAATACTTTTGTAGTTCTGACTGGCAAACCACTCAATTGAGCGAGTCTTTCCAATCTGACGAGCGCCTTTGATAATAAGCGGCTTCCTGTCAGGATTGCTCTTCCAATCCATCAAATAGCTATCAACCTTTCTTCTAAGCAGTTTATCCATATCTCAATTTATTTATTACATGTGCAAATATAGCGCTTTTCACATAATCCACACTATTAATAGGTGATAATTTCACATTTTCTCCACAAAATAGTCCTTTTATTTCACATTATCCAGCATATAATCTGTGCCAAATTTCACATTTTCGATATTTTGAAAGATGAAGGGATGATACTCAAGGAAGTAAAATGACACCCTAAAACTTAGAAAGTGAATCCCAAAACGAACCCCAAAGTGAACCCCAAAATTCAAGTTCTGACTCGAGAAATGATACTCAGCATGACACCCAAAGAGAAGATAATGACACCCAAAATGACAGTCAAAATGACACCCAAAGCTCGGAAAATGATACTTAAGAGAATGCTCATGGTGAACAGAAAACCGAAGAAGTAGACTAAAAAAGTGAACAAGAAACTATAAAAGTGGACAAGAAAAGTGGACAGAAAACACAAAAGGTAGACAGAAAAGCCTAAATGACACCAAGAATGACACTAAGAATTAAGATAATGACACCAAAAATGACACCAGAAATGATACCAATGACACTAAAAAAATGAAACTAAACATAGAAGATGAAACTTAAAACTATTGAATTGAACTTTCTGTATAATTTCAACAAACTATTGCTTTGGAAAAGAAAAATAGGCCAATATAATATACGATTAAAGCCCTCAATCTATCTTCTTTTAAAAAGCAAGAAAGTATGATTTGCACTTTTGAGAATCACCTACCTAAAGGAAGACGGATATAAAGAAACATATAACATCTACAAATGAAAGGAATAAAGCACAAATTCGGAGACTAAATAGTTACGACCTTAACAAGCATGGTCGATGTACAGATAAAAGCAGTTTAGTTTACTTCTATTCTATATATACATTGGACTAAACTAAACTACAAATTATAAAGCAATGATAGCTGATCTTTTATAACCGCAAATAGGCTGTTTTAACCATGCAACGAAATACAAATATGCTAAAAAAACTAAAAAAAGTGAGTTTTTGTAGATTTTATCGGTTTCTTTGTAAAAATGCAGTCCCTTGTTTGTCCCCCGAATGCACTTTTGTTCTTTGATAAAACTCTACAAATGATTGTGTATTAGGCATTTGTGATGGATGTTTAATATTATGCGTGGGAAAATAAAATTTCTGTATCGGCAAATAATTGAAATGGTCACTATAAATCCTGAAAGAACAGATAAACTTATCGATACTTTAACCAAATTGTGGGAGGCATCGGTCCGTTCTACGCATCATTTTCTTACCGAAGATGATATTCAGAAACTTACTCTATTTGTAAAGACGGGGTTGTCCGGTATAGAAACTCTTGTCGTTGCATCAGAAAATCATAAACCTATAGCCTTTATGGGGATTGAAGCCGGTAAAGTTGAGATGCTTTTTGTCTCGCCCGATTACTTCGGCAAAGGGGTTGGAAGGCAGATGGCAGAGCTTGCGATTTCACAATACGAGGTGCAGTGTGTGGATGTGAACGAGCAAAATTCGCAGGCGATAGGGTTTTACGAGCATATCGGATTCGAAATGTTTGAACGCACTGACTTCGATGAACAAGGCAATCCGTTTCCGATTCTAAAAATGAAATTACGTTGAAAAATAAACAATATGAATATAATATCTGTAAGAGAGCAACCACAATACACTCAGCAAATTATTGCGTATTTACAGCAATGCTGGAGTAGTATTTCACCAATTATATATAGTGACTGCGTGAATCACTGCATAGGGGCTCCGAATCCATTGCCTCAATGGTATGTATTGGAAAAAGATGGTAGATTTATAGGATGTGCAGGACTTATTACCAATGACTTTATCAGTCGAATGGATCTATATCCTTGGCTTTGTGCACTATTTATTGACGAAAACCATAGAGGTAATAACTATGGGCTGAAACTTATCGAAAAAGCCAAAGAGGATGCTCGGAAATTTGGATTTGCAAACATATACCTCTGCACAGACCACATTGGATATTATGAGAAGTATGGTTTTAGCTATATAGGCGATGGTTATCATCCGTGGGATGAGCAGTCAAGGATTTACAAAATTGCTTTATAAGAAAATCAGTTCTTATTTGCTTCATTTTTCATATCTTTGCTCCAGCAAACCATTTGTAACCCCAAGCGCTAACGCACATCAAATCAATCCTCTAAAATTGATTTTGAGACTTCCGTAAATGGGCTGAAAAAATGCGGTACAACACGTATGTTGAGAGGCCGTAATGAAGAGATGCTTTATGCAGATTATATCGATGGCAAGAGATCCTATATGGATATAACATTGGAGATAAGAAAGTAATCTCTACATAAGACGAACCAATCTATTCAATCTTTATCATATTCACTAACTGCAATAAAAGGAGGACCTAATATATGCAAAGATTGTTTTTAGCACAACAACAGCTATATTTTGAACACTACAGTATATAACACACATTTTTCTTTTTTTTAAATTACTGTTTAACTTAGTTGATAATTCTTCATTTTAAAGCATTATTTTTAATTATTAGTCATTTTAATAGATAAATTTGGGCATAAATACCAATAATATACATGGAGTCTATAACTGTTCTCATTCTTGTTATAATATTAGTTGTCTATTTGAGACTAAACAGAACTAAACTGCTAGGCAAATGGGGGGAAAAGAAAGTATCTTTACTCCTAGGTTTGCTTGGTAATGGCTATAAGGTATTCAACGATGTTATCATTAGGAATGGGAACTGGACATCTCAGATAGATCATCTTATTATATCACATTATGGACTGTTTGTCATTGAGACGAAGAACTACAAAGGATGGATATATGGAGGAGCCGACCAAGAGCAATGGACTCAAAACATATGGGGTCATAAAGCTTCACTCTCAAATCCAATAAGGCAAAACAGAGGACATATAATGGCTCTGAAGAAGATACTTCCAGAATATTCAGTCAATCAGTATAAGTCCATCATAGTGTTTTCATCTAAAGCTAAATTGAAGACTCATTTACCAAAGGAATTGAATGTCATATATACCTGGCAATTGCTATTTAGAATCAGATCATTCAAGGAGTATATTTTGACAGATGAAAATATCAAAGAGATAAAAGTTGTTCTTCAATCCCAGATGTTAACAGACAAGGAATACAAGAAGATTCATGTGTCAAATGTGAAGCAGATCACTAAAAGAAAAGTGAATCTAGTTCAATCAGGCAAATGTCCAAGATGTGAGGGAGAACTAGTACTTAGAAAGGGACGTTATGGTCGTTTTTATGGCTGTTCCAATTATCCGAAATGTTCGTTTACATTAAATAAAGAGTCCTGATTTAAAACCTGCTTATTTTGATATATCTATCTTTAATAGATAATTCTTTTTGAAGTATCGGTAAATAAATAGTAATTATGCTGCAGAAAGCGATAGACATAGCAACAAAGGCACACGAAGGACAGGTAGACAAAGCCGGACAACCCTATATTGATCATCCACTACGTGTGATGAATATGGGAACAACCGACGAAGAAAAGATTGTAGGAGTGCTTCACGATGTAGTTGAGGATAGCGACTGGACATTTGAAGAATTGGCAGCAGAGGGATTTTCGATTGAGGTTATTGAAGCACTACGCTGCATTACGAAATTATCAGAAAACGAGCCATACGATAAGTTTATACAGCGTGTAAAGGCAAATCCCTTGGCTGCGAAGGTGAAACTCTATGATCTGACGGATAATATGGACATCCGTCGGTTGGCATATATCTCCGAGAAGGACGTTAAACGCTTGCGAAAGTATCTTAAAGCCTATAGACAGCTATTGGGCCAATCAGCCTACTCAATTGAAGTATGCCGGATTGAACATCCCAATGCATACAAGCCCTGGACACAAGAGGATGACGATATGTTAGTACAACTGTTTTCTGAAGGCAAAACCCTAAAAGAATTATCCGATATTTTCCAACGCAAGCCGGGAGCGATTCGTTCTCGTGTGAAGAAATTAGAATTAGAAGAAAAGTATCGATAATGAATCCTATTCAAATTTTGATAAAAGTTTTAATTTAGTAATATGTACGGTCTTAGTTTCAAATGGAGATGCTCATCTAAAGAATTTTTCGGTGATAGAAACTACTAAGGGAGATTTTAAGTTGGCTCCGGCTTACGACCTGCTAAATACGCATTTGCACGTTGATGACAGTGATTTTGCATTGAGTCGCGGTCTTTTTAGCGAGGGTGACACATCTAAGTTTCTAAAATACAACGGCAAAGCCAATGGTCGTTCTTTTTTGGAGTTTGGCAAACGTATTGGTGTACGTGATAAACGAGTGGACGAGATATTAGCTCAATTCACAACGGAGTATCCATTATTGGAACAATTGGTTGAAGCATCCTACCTTCAATCCGATACGAAAAAGACATATTTGACAGCATACAGACAGAAACGAAACCGACTGTTAGATAGGAATAACTAATTATTAGCCCTTACTTCTGCGAACGAATGCGGCTGAGGGTGTAGATGGAGATACCCAGAAAGACGGCTACGTATTTTAGTTTCACCCGGTTGATTAGTCCGGGATAACGTAGCATAAAGTTCTCGTACCTCTCTTTGGGAGGCAGCTGCAGCCGGTCTACAAAGATATGGCTGAGTTCTTTGTTCACATCCTGGTGCAGTATCCGTCCCCAATTGGCAATGTCGATGTAAGTTTCGTACAGTTCATTCAGCTTATCGATGGAGATAACATACATTTTGCAGTCCTCCAGCGTCTCGATACTCTCTATCGATGGCCTGTTGTAGTACAACGAATCCATCCCGAAGGTAACATCCCCTTCCTTGCTGAACCAGGTGGTGGTATCCTTCCCGTCGTGGTGGAAAACCGACCGGGTGATACCTTCTTCAATGAAATAGACCATACGGTCGGTTGTGCCGGAATGAACGATACACGTATTCTTGGGGTAATACTTCTCCTCCATTTCAGAAACGAGCGCATTCAAAGCTTCATCAGAAAGGGGATGTACCTGTTTTATCTTGGCAATAATATTTTTCATTGAGTCATTATTTTATACTTTCTACAAAAATAATGAACTTTTCTCAGGCAGAAGCCATATAAAAGAAGAATCCCTTCTCAAAATAAAACGATCAGTTCATTTTGAGAAGGGATGAGGTATTGAATGCAAGAAGCTCTTTACTTGCTCTTCTTATTTAAAAAGCGGGCTGCCAACCATTTTCGTGCCGGTTCGTCGTAAACCTTCAGAACGATATAGGCCAAAAGGATATTCCAGAAATAAACACCCAGTGCAACCTGCCAGGTATCGGCAAAGGTAAACAACTGGTTCTTTATCAGCCAGGCGTAAAACAGATACATAAAAGGATAATGAACGATGTATAGCGGAAACGAGATATCTCCCAGGAATTTACAGATCTGGGTAGACTGTTTGTCGGTTGTATTTCCGGAAGCACCCACCCAGACAAGGATCGGGAAGATAACGATGATGCAGAACGCCTCGTAAAGTCCGTTCCACGATATGGGAGATGTTCCTTCAATATAAGGAACCGTAAACAACACCAGCAATACGGCAGAACAGATCCAAAAGGCACCCCTTACCTTGATAGGTTTAAAATGACGCGAAAGAAGCATACCCATTGTAAAAGGGAAAAGCATCCGTAAAGCACCTCCCAGAAAGTTTACACTGTCTAATGTCCATCCCACACCGATACTTCCGTAACCCGAGATGTCGAACATGGCAAACCAGGTGAGTGCAATCCCTAAGAACACCGTGAGAATCATCAACCCAATGTTTGATAATTTACGTATAAACAGGGCATACAGGATATTGCCGATGTATTCAAAAAACAGCGACCAGCTCGGACCGTTCAGCGGAAACATCTCCCCATTGCCCCGAACCTCGTAGTTGGCCCCGGGAATGGCAGGGATAAAGAACATCGTAAGCAGCAAAGCCACCATCACCATCGAAGTAGCGATGTGCGTACCATCCCATTGCACACTACCCTGAATAAGGAAGGTTATGGCTCCCAATACCGCACCCATAACCACCATCGGATGGAGACGGATCAAACGCCGTTTAAAGAAATCTTTCAGCGTAAGGCTCTTGCCCCAGCGGTCGTCGTAGGCATAGCCGATAACAAACCCCGAGAGGATAAAAAAGAAATCTACGGCCAGATACCCATGGTTGATACTCTCAATAAGTGTTCCTCCGGCAAAGGCATAGCCCTCAAATATGTGATACCATACCACTAAAAGTGCCGCAACACCCCTCAATCCGTCCAATAAGTTATAGTGAGGCTTTGAATCAGCAAAAGCTGCAGATGCATAAATTTTCGACATTGCTAGATCAGTTTATTTGGTTCGTTCTTTAATCGGTGGACAAAAGTACGGATTGCCTCTTGAACGGGAATTGCTTTAAAGCAAAAAAAACAACAATCAAATACCATCTCATTTTATATTTTAGGCTTAAGTAATTCTTTTTTTATTTCCTTTGTACTATAAATGATTACTACGATTTTTACCGCAACCAATTGCCCGTTAGCAATCATGTCTGATACAAAAAGAATGATAGTTAGAAACAGACCAATAAAAAGAATAAGAAAATGGAAAATCACAATGTAGCCTACTGCGGACTCTACTGCGGCGCCTGTAAAAGTCAGCTTAAAGGAAAATGCCCCGGATGCTATGGAAACGAGAAAGCCACCTGGTGTGAAATCAGAAAATGCTGCAACGAACACGGCTACGCCACCTGTGCGGATTGCCAGCTTATGCCGCTAAAGGAATGTAAGAAATACAACAACATCTTTGCAAAAGTGATAGGCTTTGTCTCGAGAACAGACCGCAGCAAGTGCATAGACCGCATCAAAACAATCGGAGTGGAAGAGTTTGCTTCCGAGATGAAGCTGGCAGGTAGAATGACCATCAAAAGGTGACACACAATCCGGCTCAACTATGGAGATCATTCAAATAACCAACCATAAGAAACAATACCTGGAATTGTTGTTATTAGCAGACGAGCAGGAATCCATGATAGACCGCTATCTGGATCGCGGAGAGATGTTTGTGCTCGAAGATAACGGCGTGAAGGCCGTCTGTGTGGTAACGGACGAAGGCGATGGCGTATGCGAATTAAAGAATATCGCAGTGGCCCCCGGTTCACAACGGCAAGGATACGGAAAGAAACTAATCAACCATTTGCTGAACCATTACGCCGGAAAGTACACCCGTATGATAGTCGGCACCGGCGATGTACCCAGTTCAGTCCGTTTTTACGAACGTTGCGGCTTTGAACCCTCACACCGTATCGAAAACTTTTTTACCGACAACTACGACCACCCCATGATTGAAGACGGCATCCTGCTTAAAGACATGGTTTACATTAAGAGGGAGATGAGGTAATGTAGTAGATTTTAGCTAGTTAATCAGCTTCTATATTTGTGAGTACTTTTCTTTCAAAAAGTATATACTTTCTTAGTAAAAAGTAGTAACTTTTTACGAAAAAAGTATCTTTGTTTTTGAAGTTTTTTAATTGGCATCCGTACCCGATTTCTTCTTTTAGTTTTTTAAGGAGTTAATTTCTCCCTCTCAACTTTAATTTGTCGTATTTTTACAAAGTACAGGTCGTTGTGTAACCCTATTTTTGTAGAAACATTAAAATAAAGAAATATGCGAAAAATATCATTATTCATTGCAATAAGCTTAGACGGTTATATTGCAAAACCTAACAATGATCTTAGTTTTCTTAAGATAGTAGAAAAAGAAGGAGAGGACTATGGATATGCAAAATTTACAAGTGCAATTGATACTTTGATTGTTGGTAGAAAAACCTATGATTATGTACTTAAAGAAATTGGCTCGTCTCATTATGATAACGGAGAAAGAGATATTTATGTAATTACAAGAACGCCAAAGCCAAATAAGGGAAGAGTGACCTTCTATACCGGAGATATAGCTGAATTGGTTAAAAAGCTAAAATCTGAAAATGGTAAAGATATTTATTGTGATGGAGGTGCAGAGGTGATTAATGAACTCCTGAAGCTTGACTTGATAGACGAGTATATAATTTCTATTATACCAATTTTATTAGGCAATGGAACCAGATTATTTAAAGATGGAAGGCCAGAGCAATTACTCGAATTGATAAGCTCAAAGAGTTTTGATACGGGACTAATGCAGCTGCATTACAAAAGAAAGAAATAGAAATACTGTTAAATACTTGCTCTTTCAGCTGTAAACAGATAATGGGGCATATCTATTCCGCGGTAGTGTTTTGTCCAGGTTTCGGTGATTGTCATGCCGTTTCTAAGGGCTACATTTTGAGAGGGGATATTGGTATCTCTTATAATGGAACAGACCCGATCTGCATCCAGTTGCGTGAAAGCATACTCCTTACATGCTCTGGCGGCTTCCGTTGCATACCCCTGGTGCCAATATCTCCGTTGAAACAAATAGCCTATCTCCAGAACCTGCTTATCGTACCACGGCTGCATGGTGAGTCCGCACTGACCGATCATTTCATTTGTTTCTTTAAGCACAACGGCCCACAGACCGAATCCATATTCTTCATAGCGTTTTATTTGTCTGTCCAGCCAGTCTTGTGTTTCGGCATCGGTAAAGGCTCCGTTATACGCCTGCATCGTTTCTTCATCCTGCAGTATCAGACTTAGTGCCTTATAATCCGATTGATTCATTTCGCGCAGATACAACCTTTCGGTTTCCAATAAATTTGTCTTCATTTAACGTACGATTGATGGTTTTCGTTGTCTGTATTGTTTTACAGGGCAAAAATACCAATTTCTTTCCGAACGAATAAGGAAAGAAATTGGATAAATCTGCTTTTCTACTTTATCCCTCTAACTGTGATTGATATTATTTCAAACGACTTTGATTCAATGGCTTCTACTGAATCATTGCTTTTATACTTACTAAGTAAATCGTCAGGGAGGATGATGTTATTCTCTTTTAGGATTTCAATCTGCTTAAATCCGGCTTTAGTGATTTCACCTATGTATTCATCTTTTGTGATAGCCCCGGCAATACATCCTACGAACATTTCGACAGCTTCTGATAACGATGGGGGAAGTTCTCCATTGATAACTATATCTGATATACAGAAATGACCGCCAGGTTTTAATACCCGGAATATTTCATGAAATATCTTATCTTTACGGGGTAACAGATTAAGAACACAATTGCTTACTACCACATCTGCCCAATTATCGTCGACAGGCATATCCTCAATATCACCTATACGGAATTCAATGTTGTCGAACCCTCTTTTCTTTGCGTTTTCCTCCGCTTTGGCAATCATTTGAGGAGTAAAATCTATTCCAATCACCTTGCCTGATTCTCCAACTTCCTGACGGGCAATAAAGCAGTCGTTCCCTGCCCCTGAACCTAAATCGACAACCGTGTCTCCTTTTTTAATATTGGCAAATTTTGTTGGAAGTCCGCATCCTAATCCCAGGTCGGCATCGGCATTATACCCTTCAAGTTGTGTATAATCTTCACTCATAATGCTATGTGCTCCGTCCGGGCTGCAGCAGCAACCGGAAGAACAACAAGATGAATTCTGATTTTGTAAAGCAATCTCGCCATATTTAAGCTTTACCAATTCTTTGATGTCTGCTTTCTTTTTCATTTACACATTCCTCCATGCTATCAGAGCGGTGTTGCCTTGCGAAAGCTGGTCGACTTTCTGTATCCACACCAACTCATTTTGAGCTTTTGCCTTCAGGAACGAATTCTGTGTGTCTGTTAATGCCAGACAGGCATTAACCACCCACCATTTATTATTAATTCCGGCACGTTGCAGGTCCATCTGCAAACGCTCTGCTTCAAATACCGGAGTTGCTTCGGGCAATGTTACAATCACCACTTCGGTCTCTTTGGAGTTACGTAAACGGGGTAATAGATTGGCTACGGCGCCGGTAACTTCTCCCTGGGTGCGCTCTACCTCCTTATGGTAGCTCTGAGTGGCATCCAAAAGCAATAAAGTATGTCCTGTTGGGGCGGTATCTATCACAACGATTTCATTGTCGGCTTTATCCACTATTTCGGCAAAGGCCTTGAATACGGCGATTTCCTGTGTACAGGGCGAACGCAGGTCTTCTTCGATATACTCCATATCGGCGGCTGTCATGGCCTCGGCCGCTTTGCTGCGGACTTCATTTTTGTATTTCTCTAAAACTTCGGCTTCGTCGATGCGGCTTACCGCGATACCCGCCTTTATGGCCAGGTCGTAGTTTATATGATTTGCCGGGTCGGTGGTGGTTAAATGTACCTTGGCACCCAGGGCGGTTAATTTAAGGGCAATATCGGTGGCCAGTGTGGTTTTACCCACGCCCCCTTTTCCCATGGTGAAAATAACCCTTTTACCGGAGGTGTACAGGTCGTTTACCAGTTGATCCACTCCCCGGGGCTCGGCAATGGGATTATAGTTTGCTTCACCAATAAGGCTGTCGCTGTACAGCATACGGCGTATGTTTGCAATACTCGACAAATTGTACGACCGCAAAGGGATCGTATATAGCGGGTAGTTGGATAGTTCCTGCGGCATGTTCTGCAAGGCATGCTGCTGTCTTTCGTGCAACTGGTTGGATATTGCATCGCTTTTATCCAATTGTTGCAGTACCCCGTTTATTATCAGAAGCTGGTTTCTAATGCCCAATAATAACAATTCGTGAGAGGAGCGGGCGGCTTCGTTAAGAGGGGCGGCTTCGGGGCGGCTAACCAGTACAAGCTGGGTAGTTTGGGCATTTGAAAGCGTTCCTACCGCTTTTTTATAGATCTCTTTTCGTTCTTCCAATCCCGACAACTGACCTAAACAGGAGGCTCCGTGGGTACTTTCGCTGATAAAGGTACTCCAGGCCGAAGGAAGTTGCAGCATCCGGAGGGTATGTCCCGTTGGTGCAGTGTCGAAGATAATATGGTCGTATTCATCCTGTTTCTGGATGTCTGTAATGAAGTCCGAGAACTCATTAAAAGCCGCAATTTCCACCGTGCATGAACCAGAAAGCTGCTCTTCCATGTTCTGTATAACACTTGCGGGGAGTTTTCCCTTGAATGGAGCGATCACCCGTTCTCTGTACTCTGCAGCTGCCTGCTCGGGATCCAGATTAACCACCGTAAGTCCCGGCACATCTGCAATGGCAGAACCGTGTCCGTTAAGCGGCTGATTGAAAACATCCTGCAGGTTGGAAGCGGGGTCTGTACTGATAAGAAGTATTTTCTTGCCCTTATCTGCCAGTCCCACTGCGGTTGCACATGCGATAGATGTTTTACCAACCCCGCCTTTTCCAGTAAAAAAGAGGTATTTTGTCAGTTCTATATTTGATATATCAAAGGCTTTCATTGTGATGTATACTTTTTTGATTGTTTTATTTTACGGGAATGAATTCCAGGTTCACTCCACTCCATTCGCTCATTTGCCTGGTGGTGGGGTAGGTTTTAGATACAGCCACCTCGCCATCCACCAGGGTGATGGGTAACGCTTCGGCTCCATACTTCTGGAGGTAATCGTTCACAACCTGATTCGTAACATATACCTGAGGTTCGTCCCGCAGGTTATGCCGGGTTACCGTAATTCCTTGTTTTTTTAATGTTTCAATCACGACAGCAATACGCATTAATTCCGTACTGATATTTGTACCACATAATCCCGTGGGACAACACATCGCAGGATCAAAAATTTCAATCTTTTTCATCATTATTTATTATTTGATTGTTACTAATTTCTATAGATAAAACATGACCGCGTAATAGATCCCCACCGCGATGAATAGGATGGCTACTATCTTACGAAACCATTTTTCAAATACCTGTATCCGGTTATAAAACTTTCCCAGTCCGGCTACACTATAGGCCAGCACCCAGGCTACCAGAATGACCGGCAGTCCGGTTGCAATTGCATACACTACTGGTAACAGGTAACCGCCTGCTTCTGCCGCCGATAGCGGTATCAGCATTCCGAAAAAGAATATTCCGCTGGAAGGACAAAAGGCAAGGGAAAATAGAATCCCCAGGAACAGGGCTCCCCAGCTACCCTTAGTTCTTTTCTTTACGTATTCTCCGTTAACGCTGATTTTAGGTATGTTCAATTTAATTAGATCGAGCATATATATGCCGATCACGATTAATAGCGGGGCAATCAGTATCTCTCCGTATTTGCTAACAGCCTTTTGTACAGAAAACATGCTTGCACCCTCACGAAGAATCGGAATAAGGATGAAGCCAAGCACCGTATAGGTTAAGATTCTGCCTAAGGTGTAAAGCAACCCGTTTATAAATATACGGTGACGGTTTTCAATATCCTTACCGATAAATCCTATCGCCGTAATATTCGTGGCCAGCGGACAGGGACTTACGGCGGTTAATAACCCCAATATGAATGCCGTAATAACGGGAACGGAACTGTTCTCTAGTATTGATTGAAGAAAGTTCATCGCCTTTTATTTTAGTAATTCGTCTATCTTGCTTTTGATACCGTTTTTAAAACTGTCGGGGTCGTTTTTTGCATTGGCAAAGCCAAACTCGGTCATGTTATTGACCTCCTCGGTTCCATTTTTCCATCGGTTTACAAACAGTGAAGACCATGTTACTTCGTACTTGTCTGCAACCTTTTCATTCTCTTTTTGAGATATATCTATTATTTTATATACGATCTTTCCTGATGCAATTTCATTTGAATACAGACTGTCCAATAGTGCTTTCGTATTTGCTTCGATTGCTTTGCAGGTTACACATCGCTGAGCTCCGTGAAAATAAAGCACTTCTATCCGGTCGGCCTGCTTTACGTCGGTACTTGCTGTTTCTGTTCTCTTTTCTGCGCCATTGCCGCAGGATATTAAAAGAATCGCTGCAATTAAAGTATAGAATAAATTTTTCATGGAAGGGAGATTATTTAGTAAGTAATTCTTTTATTTCTGCCAGCGATAACCGTTTACCTGCCGAAACAACTGTTCCGTCTATTACTAATGCCGGAAGGCCTAAAATGTTATATTCGATGATTTTAAGTAAATCTTCTTCTTTGGTCAACGTGGCATCGCTTCCTAATTCGGCAATGGCTTGCTGAGTCGTTTCAAATAGAGTTTTGCAACTGGGGCAACCTATACCCAATACTTTAATTTCCATTCTTAAATAGTTTTTTTTGTGATTAACAATATGATTGATTGTAATTCGTAGAACAACGAACATAGTCTTTAAAAAAAGTGCTGTATTAATCACAGCACGAAATATCTTTGCACTTACATTCACCGAAAAATCCGGCAAATAAGTTACGGGCAAGTTCCCATTTCTCGCGGTTGATGCAATACTTTACTTTCGGCGTTTCAATTTCACCCTGTATAAGTCCGACCTCTTTCAGCTCTTTGAGGTGTTGCGAAACCGTTGCTTTTGATATTGGCAATTCTTCGTGAATATCTCCAAAGTAGCAACTTTCCTGTCTTGCTAAAAAATAAAGTATCGCCATTCGTGCCGGATGTCCCATTGCCTTTGCAATGCGGGCTATCTGTTCCTGCTCTTGAGTATACTGTTTTGTATCCACTATCTATTTCCCCCTTTTGTTTGATGTTCGCAAAACTACGAACATTGTCTGAGGTGACAAAATAAATATGATTATTTTTTATAAAAAAATCCCAATTACTTTCCTTTTGCTTTTGGAGAGTAATTGGGATATCATGGGATATGGTAGAGAAGCTTTACTTAGAGGCAACCAGTTCCATGCTGCTTTGCAGCTTGTTGTCTTTGTCGTAAGTTTCGCTTTTTACAGTGCCAACTCCGGGGGCATACCAGGTGATGGTGGTGGTGGTAGATTTTATCTTCATCACGGTGGCCTGGGCGGTCTGCGTCACTTTATGGGATTTATAGGTGCCGGCGGGTACGGTTACATCTTCTATGGCCAGGCATTTGCCGTTGGTAAGGTTTACCTCGGTTTTCATTTTAATGAATCCCATATTCATACTCATCACCATATTGGCATCCTTCAGGGTCTGACCTACCTGCAGGTTGGTGGGTATTTCGGTGGGAGCTCCTGTTATCTCCATTTTAAGTTCACCCATTTGGGGCTGATCCTTCTGAGCAGGCATCATCGAATTTAAATCGAAATACATAATTCCGTCCTTTATATGGATGGTGAGCGGAATAGACATCTTGGCCTCGCCATCCTTGTTCTCTTTGTCTACTATTTCGCTCAGGTAGCTGATGGTCATGTCGTTGCCGCCGCCTTTGATATCTGTTATGGTCTGCCTTACATACCCTTCCACCTTGCCTTTGTTGTTGAGTGTCGCATAGGTTTGTACGGAGCCTACCTTGGTTGGGAAAAAGATGTTCTGCGCTTGTAATCCGGCTACGGAAAGCATAATAAGAATGATGAGTGTAATCTTCTTCATACGAGTAAATTTTAATAGGGTTGTACTAATTTGTTTTGAATATCAGTTGATTATGTGATTCTTAAAAGTAAACGGAGTTGATAAATATGGCTCCGAAGATGGCTCCCACAACCATCGAGACAACAATAATGGATAGCAGGCATACAATGAAGTAGCCCATCATCTTATCTTCCGGAACTTTTAGCATGGGCTTCATCCCGGTGTACAATATGTAAAGTCCGTACAGCCCGGCAAGGGGAACCAGAAACGAGAGCGAGGGGATCAGGTAAAATACGCCTGCCACACACATGGGGGTGTACGAATAGGCCACTACTTTAAAGGCTACGTTGAAGCTGCTGGTAGCCTGAAACTTGTCTGCCAGAAAGTCGATTACAAAAGCAGAGATATAGGCTCCGCCAACTATACCGAGGTAGGAGGAGATGGCATTTCTGAAGCCCCAGCCTATGGAGCCGGAATGGATGCCGAATACGTTTAATCCGATAAAGCCCATTCCGATAAAGCCTGCAACTGCAGGGATTAATGCGAGCACAAGCAGGTAGGTGAGTACGTGACTGCTGTTTACATCTTCTTCATCAATGGATTGCCACTCTTTGGCAGGTGCCAGCAGCAGGTTTTTTGCGCGTTGATAGATGTTCATAACCGAATGTTTTTAAGGTGTAGATAACTAAATAAATGTATAAAAATGTGGTGTGGAAGCAGGTTTTAAACACATTTTCTACTTGTGGCTTTAATGTGTAGATAAGGAGCCCCGGTTACGGGTATGAATACAGGTCTGAATAATGCAAATATAGAATATTTAATGAGATTTTTACCTATCTTTGCATTTTATTATTTTAACATTCTACATGAAGAAATTGTTTGTAACCTTCTGTCTGCTATTGATTGCCTGCCCGTTGTTTCCTGTCTTCTTCAAGCATATAGGAATGAAAGAGGGCCTGTCTCAACTTTCTGTGATGTCTATCTATCAGGACGAGCTGGGACGGATGTGGTTCGGTACCCAGGAGGGGCTCAGCATGTTTAATGGCAATCGTACCTTTTCCTTCAAACCCGCAGCTACGGATGATCCCTTCAACCAGCCTAATTCCAGTTATCTGGGGAATAGTAATTTTCCTATCGACGGCGACAAGAAGGGGAGTCTGTACATTGTTTCGGACGGTGCCTTGCTGCGCTATGATTTTAAGGAGGATAAATTCTACCGGCTTGCAGAGAAGGGGGTGCGTACAGTTGCTTACCAGGATAATAAGGTGTGGTTTAGTGCTTCCGATTCGCTTTATATATGGAGACCGGAGACGGGGAAGGCCGACTTTGTACTGAAACTGGAAGGGAATTATGTACAGGAGATATTTGTAGATTCAAACAAGCAGCTTTGGCTGGGTACGTTAAGAGGGCTTTACCTGGTTGGTAAAAACAGGCAGCTAAAGTGTGTGATACCCAACGAAGATATCTATGAGATATTTGAAGATTCCAAGGCTAATTTGTGGATTGCCACGCGCGAGAACGGTATGTATTGCCGGGATAAGGCGGGGGATATACGTAAGTTTATGCACGAGGCACATAACCCCAACAGCATAACCAGCAACCATATACGGAGCTTTGCCGAGGATAATTACGGAAACCTCTGGATTGGTACCTTTACGGGCCTGAATAAGTACAATCCGCGGACAAATAAAATGACGGTCTACACCCGAGACGACCTGCCGGGGAGTCTTACCCATGCTTCTGTATTTGCCACCTATAAGGATGTGCAGGGTACTTTATGGATAGGTACCTACTACGGCGGGGTTCACTATTTTAATCCGGAAACGGATTTATTTACCTATTATTCGGCCGATGCCTCTCGTAACGATTGTTTGAGTTACCAGTTTGTGGGGCACATGGTGGAGGATAAGGATGATAATATATGGATGTGCACCGAAGGGGGCGGGTTGAACTTCTTTGACCGTAAAACCAAACGATTCACCTATTACAAGGCGGATGAGGGTGGAAACAGTATCGCTCACAATAATTTAAAAAGCATCTGTTACAGTGCCGGACGTAATAAATTGTATATCGGTACGCATACCGGCGGTCTGTCTGTGTACGATATCACTAAAAGAACCTTCCGTAACCTGAACGAAGTAAGTGCCGTATTTCGCGAAAAGGCGGGAAATGTAGTGAACCAGGTGGTCCTTTACAATGATTCATACCTTATCATGCTTACCCGTAAAGGGATTTTAAAAATGAATCTGGATACCGAGGAGCTGACTTCCCTGTTTGATTCGGACGTAATCTACAATGGAATAACTTTTGCCATAGATGGCAAGGATAATATATGGATAGGACAGTCTACAGGAATACAGCGTATTAACTTAAAGAACGAGCAGGATCAGACCATCTATCGGAACAATGAGAAGGGATTGGGGCGTTTTGGTATTACCAAGGTGTTTGTAGATCGTAACGGGCGTATGTTTTTCGGTACGCACGGTGGAGGGGTTTTTTCGTTGGACAGCGAAACCGATACTTTTACACGATACGCGACCGATAACGACCTGCTGCAGAGTAATTATTGTTACGACATTGTGCAGTCCAATCAGGGTTACCTGATTATCTCGGGCGATAAAGGGCTGTCGTTCCTTTATCCGGAACGCAAAACGCTGAGGGCGGCCGAACTGGGTACGGCGCTTCCCATCTCTGCCATAAACGACGGATGTGGTATGCTGGTGTGCCGCAACGGCGAGGTGTTTGTCGGAGGAACCGACGGAGCTACCTCTTTTTATGAGGAGGCGTTGTTTGCGGCTTCCAAAGACTATCGGTTGTACTTTTCGGAGTTATACGTTAATAATGAACTGATTCACCCTTTGGGTAAAATCAAATCCATCCGCGAGTCTTTTCCCTACCTTAAAAAGATTGTGCTCAAGCATAACCAGAACAACGTAACCATTACCTTTGCCTCCAATAATTACATCAGTACGCTTAACAGGGCTACCTACGAGTATCGTCTGGAGGGCAACAGCGATCAATGGATTGCCAATACCAACCGGGAGATTACCTACACGAACTTAGCTCCCGGCCGGTACGTTTTGCATGTACGCGAGAAGGAGTACGATCCGTCGGTGTTGCCAAAATCCATCGAAATGGAGATTATCGTAAAGTCGCCTTTCTACGCTACTCCGCTGTCCTATACACTGTATCTGTTGCTGATAGCGGCTGTTCTGATTGTTTTCTACCGCTTTAAACATGCGCAGCTGGTGTTGCGTACCTCCCTCGATTATGAACGAAAGGAGAAGGACCGGATTGAGGAGCTTAACCAGGCCAAGCTTCAGTTTTTCTCCAATATTTCCCACGAGTTCCGTACGCCGCTTACGTTGATTATCGCTCAGATTGAATTACTTCTGCAGGGAGGTAGCCTGGCGCCTACGGTTTACGGCAAACTTCTTAAAATTTATAAGAATGCGAGCCAGATGCTCTCGCTTATCAGCGAGCTGCTGGATTTCCGTAAACTGGAACTGGGGCATATCACGTTGAAGGTTTCCGAACAGAATCTGGTGGGTTTTGTAAAGGATATTTATCTGTCGTTTAACGAGTATGCTGTTAAGAAGAATATTGATTATCGTTTTCAGTCGCCCGCCGATTCCATCCTGTGCTGGTACGATGCCAACCAGCTGCAAAAGGTGTTCTACAATCTGCTTAACAATGCGTTTAAATTTACAAAACAGAATGGTACCATCGAGGTGGTGATGGAGGAAACCGACGGCGAGATCGTTGTGAAGGTGATAGACAGCGGGGTGGGGATAAACAAAGAGGAGTTGTCCAGGATATTCGACCGCTTTTATCAGAGTGAAAGCGGAAGGTACGAGGCCAAGACTTCACCCGGAACGGGAATCGGGCTTTCATTGGCGAAGAGTATCATTGAATTGCATCATGGGCAGGTAACGGCCGAGAGCAGACCGGGCTACGGAAGCATCTTTATTGTGAGGTTGCCCAAGGGGGCGGATCATTTTACAGATAATGAGATATCGACGGATGCAAGGGACCAGGTTACCCAGCCGGCTCCGGTTGTATGGGACCGGGAGGTTTTGGCGGACGACCTTACGGCTGCCGGCCAATCCGATGAAGCCGACGGTGAGCTCCGCACGATGTTGATTGTGGAGGATAACGATGAGCTGCTGCAGATACTTACGTCGTTGTTTACCGGTTTGTACCGCGTTGTGGTGGCCCGCAACGGCAAGGAGGGGCTGCAGATGGCTATGGATGAGAAACCGGATATTGTGCTGAGTGATATCATGATGCCGGAGATGACCGGTACGGAGATGTGCGTGAGGATTAAAAACAACTTCGACCTTTGTCATATTCCTGTGGTGCTGCTTACAGCGCTTACTACCTCGGATCAAAGTATAGAGGGGCTGCAGCGGGGCGCCGACGATTACATTGGTAAGCCTTTCAATGCGAAGGTGCTGGTGGCACGGTGCAGCAACCTGGTGCGGAACCGTATTATACTTCAGAAGAAGTTTACCAGACAGCAGAATTTCGAAACCATGGAGCTTGCCAACAATCCCATAGACCAGCGTTTTCTGGATACGGTGAGTCAGATTATATCGGATAACATCGATAACATGGAGTTTGATATGAATCTGCTGGCCAAGGAGCTGGGCTTAAGCCGCAGTTCGTTGTTTGCCAAGTTCAAGGCGCTTACGGGGATGACTCCCAACGACTTTGTGCTGAATTACAAATTGAAGCGGGCGGCGCAGATGCTGAAGAGTAATCCGGATATGCAGATTGCCGAGATATCTGACCAGCTGGGATTTGGTTCTCCGCGGTACTTCAGCCGTTGCTTTAAGGCCCAGTTCAATATTACCCCGGCCGATTACAGAAAGAAGGAAGATAAGCAGTCATAATTGCTTGAAGTAATACAGACCAGCCTGTACAGGTTGAAATAAAAAGGGTGCCCCGGTTTGTGAGGGCACCCTTACTTTTGGAATCGGTTTGTTAGTAAGTAGTCTTATTTTATTGGTTTGATAAGTCCTTTTTGCGTTTAAGGGCTTCAATAAAATAGTAATCGGCGTAATTTAATGGTACGTCTATCTCCGAGTTGTGGGGGATACTTCCAACGGAGTGCATCAGCACAAAGTTTTTGTTTTCACCCAATACTGCCCGGTAGGCAGGAGATGCCAGAGAGGTCATAATACTATCGGCATAGCCCTTATAGGAAGCGGCGTTCTCTACATCCATCGTACTGATTTCATACAAGGCCGAGGCGATGCACGAAGCAGAAGAGGCATCTCTCGGTTCGTTGGGAATGCCCGGTGCATCCATGTCCCAGTAGGGAATAAGATCTTTGGGCATGCTTTTGTGATTCTTCAAGAAGTTGAAGGTCTTGATGGCCTGGTCTATGTATTTACGGTCGCCAGTCTCGCGATAGCATACCGTATATCCGTAGATTGCCCAGGCTTGCCCCCGGCTCCAGGCCGATTCGTGCGAATATCCCTGTGCGGTGTGACGGTTTCTTACTGCTCCGGTCTTCATGTCATAATCAATCACATGGTAGCAACTTCCGTCCGGTCTGAATTGCTCAGCCATAGTACGGTCGGCATGCGAAACGGCAATCTTGTAAAAGGTGGAGTCGCCGGTAAGCCGGGTGGCATTGAACAATAGCTCCAGATTCATCATGTTGTCCACAATAACAGGGCACTGCCAACCGCGTTCCGATTGCCAACCGCGTTCCACATTCCACGACTGAATGATACCCGGTACTTCGCGGAAGCGGGTAGACAGTGAGCGGGCTGCCTGGATAACCACCTCTTTGTATACAGAATCGCCCGTAAGGCGCAGTCCGTTTCCAAAGCTGCATTCAACGATAAATCCCACGTCGTGATGCCAGGTAAGGTTCTTGGCCTCCTCGATGGCCATCGTATATTTCTTTGCCAATGGCAGCAGGGCGGTGTCTCCTGTCAGCTCGTACAGGTACCACACCGAACCGGGGAAGAAACCGCTTCTCCAGTCGGAAAAATTACAATAAAATACCGAGCTGTCCGGTTTGATGGTCACCGGATTCAGAATCTTTCCGCTTGCTTCGATGGTTTTGATTTCGTTACCGATCTGGGCGTGGACAAAAGCAATGTTTTCGTCCAGGAAATTAGTTTTAGCAGGCTTTGTTCCTACGCAGGCAGAGAGCAAAGCCATGCATGCAAGTGCAATCGTTTGTTTCATGTATTCAAATTTGTGTTTTGTTATTTTACGGGTTGAATGGTAAAGACATACTTTCCTTTCAGAGAGCTGTTTTTGGCATTCAGCGAGATACGGTAGATTTCCTTTCCCCATACATTAGATAATCTGGGATCCGTAAGTTCGATAACCTCTTTCGCAGCAGAGAATGCCTGTTTGTCGTATACCAGTTTCATCTTTTCGCCATTCACGTTGATAAGTACCTCGCCCGGAGCAGATAAGTCCACGTTTCCCCAGGTTAAGAAGTTGACCTGATTGGGGGCGACTACCTTGTTTAATGTAAAGGCATCTTCGATTCGTAAGCCGGCATCCGACAGGGTGTAAGATCTTACCCACGATTTTACCTCGCTTTGCGACGGATAGGCCGAAGCGATATCTGCCGAGAAGGTGTTCTTTCGGGGATTGAATTGCACCCGGGTTGCTTTGTACTGTGCGCCGAAGGATTGAGGCACTCCGTTGATCATCGGCAGGTTATGGTAGTTGCTTTGCATGGTCCAGATGGAGTACCGCTCGCTGCTGAAGGTCTGACGGGTGTATGTGCCCACACCTGCATCAATAAAGACAGGAGTGGTATTCTGGTACAACGAGAATGTGCCCGCATCGTTGTGATTATGACTTTCGTTGTTGTATCCTCCCTTGGATGCAAAGAAGAGCCCTTTCTTATTGCTCATGTAGCAGAATTCGGTTTCGGGATACCAGGTGTAGGCAGGAACCTGATAACTGGCCTTTTCCTGTTCCATTTCGTTTGCATACAGAACACTTTGCAAGGTGCGGAAGATATCCCGACCGGAAGATAAGCTGCTGCTGCCCTGTTTTTGAAGGAAGGCGGCGTATTGCTTCATCAGCGGGCTGTTCACCGCTTTTCCGTAGCGGTAGATTATTTGTGCATCGCCTCCGCCTTTGGCCGAAGCGTCTGCAAAGTTAACCACCCATCCGTTGCCGACGTACGAGCGTACAATGTACTCGCCCATATTCTTTATCATAGGTTGGTCGAAAATAGATATTTTACCTCCGGTGCCATCGTACAGCATCTGCAGGTAGTCGTACATCTTGCCGGCAGCATGCCCCCAGTAGGAGGGACCCTCTTCGCAGGCTCCGTCTTCGTGGGTGTAATTGATAAACTTATCTACCGACGTCATACTGCGCCACACCGCTTTGGCCAATACGTCCTTGTCGTTTTCCAGCAGCATGAAGCATTGCAGCGCATTGAAGTTACACCAGGGATTCCAGTTGTTTACCATACCGCCCGGCTGCAGGTTGAACGCCATCCACCAGAAACGGTCCACATTCATATAGGTATCCAGGATGCGCTCCTGCAGCTCTTTACGCAGACGCTGAGAGATAACCGGATCCACTTTGTCGAATTCCTTGTTAAAGAAGTAATAGGTCCACGACAGCAAAGAGCCCATATCGCCTGCAGTAAGGTCGATTATATGTTCTTTGTAGTCGGGCAGCGATCGATGAGACAGCTGTGCACCCTGCGATCCGAGGTGGGCAGACAGTACCCAGGATGTCATTTCGCAGGATTGGAAAACACCGTTTATCAGCTGATCGATAAAGCGTCCTTTTCCTTCTGCCAGCTCGGCCATCATTAAATCGGCGATGGCTCCGTTATTTTTTCCAAATGGATCTTCCATGATCTTTCGGTTGCCGCTCCTTTCGTACTCGAGGTAATCGGTTGCCTTAACCACCTGCCATTGATAGTCGAGCAGTTTCTCTCCCCGGGCGATCATCGCTTCCTTGTTGGCTCCCAGTAGCTTATCCCATCCGGCTCTGTCGGCATAGGCAGGGTAGGGAACCCATTTCTGATCCATGACCAGCGAGGCCTTTACTTTGTCCAGGTCGCCCTCTTTCTGTAATAAGTTACGCTCCGTATAGGCAAACCCCGGAAGGCATACGATGGCGAGGAGGCAGCATGTGAAGATTTTAAGTAATGTATTCATATTCAAAATTATAATGTGGTTTACATGTTTGTGTCATGTACGCATATAAAACTAATCCGGCATCTAAGATAATCAAAAAGGGCAGACAAAAGCGAGGTCTGCCCTTCTATTATTTTAAGTGCTATCCATTATGTTACAACTTCAGATCAATCCCAACCCGGATTTTGTGTGAGTGCTTCATTCTTTTCAATTTCAGTTGCCGGTATAGGCCATAGATAATCACGTTCGGTAACTACTCTTGTGAAATATCGTTTACCTGTAAATCCGTACTCTTCTTTGTTTGAAAGCGTCATCAATAATCCCCAGCGGCGCAGATCGTCGAAACGGTGTCCTTCTCCGGCAAGTTCAACAGCACGTTCTTGTTTGATACGTTGGAATACCTGCTCTTTGGTTCTTGCTTCCAACCAGGACGGACCGCTGTTGAGGGCTGCCAGGTTAACGGAAGGACGCTGACGAACCTGGTTGATCAGAGCTACGGCTTCGGCTTGTTTGCCTGTTTCGTTATAGCACTCGGCCAACATAAGCAACACGTCTGCATAACGGATAAGCGGGAAGTTGATGGGCGTGTGGGCACGGTTGTTTATACCGCCGTCCATATTGTACTCAGCAACGAACTTGCGCCACAGATACGAATCCCATTGTTTGTTGTTGCGGATAAATCCATTAGATTCGTTTGTACCTACGGCAACCACAAATTCGCAGTCCTTACGGGCGTTAGACACCCAGCCTTTGTAGTTGGTATACGGCAGGATAAGACTGATGTTCATACGTGGGTCGCGTTGTTTGTACATTTCAAGCAACAGCTCCTTGCTATGGGGATAGGCAACCACCGTTTTCTTGTCGGCCGACAAAGTTGCACGGAATGTTTTATCCTTTACGGTAGCGCTTTCGTTGAATCCGGGAACAATCTCGTTCCAGTTGAAAGGGCGTCCGTCTTTGTATTCGTACATATCCGCCAGGTCGGTAGAAGCCATCACGTTATTCCAGCAACTGCCAAAAGAGGAGCGTGAACCCATATAGAAAGTCATCGGCATACCGTAATCCAGACCAACTCCACCCGAATTCTGAATGGCAAAGATCATCTCGCTGCTCTGGTCGCCCGTAGGTTTAAACAGGTCTTCATAGCTTGCATACAAGGCATAGCCGTATCCTTTGCCCGTAGGGTCGTTTACAATCTCTTCGAAGTTTGCAGCTGCCGCAGCATATTGCTTGTCGAACAGTAAAACCTTTCCTTTCAATGCATAGGCAGCCCCTTTGGTGGCTCTGCCGTAATTGGAATTGTCCCATTTAACCGGCAACGAAGCAATGGCTGCATCCAGGTCTGCCAGAATAAAATTGCGGGTGGCTTCCAGTGTGGCACGTGGCTCCATCATGTTGTTGAAGTCCTTATCTACAATAAGTGTTTCGTCGTACAAAGGCACACCGCCGAAGAAGTTCATCAAGGTAGAGTAGTACAACGCACGCATGAATTTAGCTTCAGCAATGTATTGATTCTTGATATCGTCTGTTGTTTCCACACTGGCGATGTTCTGAATCACGGTATTGGCTCTTACCACACCGTCGTACAGAGTCTGCCAGCGGTTCACGATCTGTCCCGTTCTGGCGGTGTAGGTTCCGAGGTATACGTTTACATACCCCGGATCGTCGTAACCAACCCCTAAATCCGAAAGGCAGTCGAGGCCATATACCGTACCGAAGGCATTCTCACTTTTCATCACATTGTATACACCCATCATACCTTGTTTAGCCTGACTCTCGGTTTTCCAGAAAGTACCCGAACTCACCTGGTCGTATGGATATCTATCCAAATCATAACATCCGCCAAGTAATAGTAGCGATGCCATCGACACCAATATTTCTTTATATCTTTTCATAATTGTTTCCTCTTAAAATGATAAATTTAATCCAATAACAGCCTGCTTCATAGTTGGATAGTTTGTGTTTGAAACTTCCGGGTCCATTCCTTTGTAATCTGTAAAGGTGAAGAAGTTCTCCAAACTACCGTAGATACGTACCCGCTCGATATCAAGTCTGCTTAACCAGCTTTTTGGAAGGGTGTAACCCAACTGGATGTTCTTGATCTTGAGGTATGATTTGTCCTGTATCCACAAGTCGCTGTTTTGAGTGTTACGAGAATTGGAGTAATGTAACAAACGGGGGAAGGTTGCGTCTGTACGGCCTTCGGTCCATCTTCCGTCTACAATATCCTGATTTATCTGATAGCCCAAACGTACGGTCGGCGTGTAATAGGTATCGCGGTATAGCATTTTGATGCCGCTTACTCCCTGGAACAGTACAGAGAAGTCTATTCCCTTGTAAGCTGCAGTAAGATTCAAACCGTAGGTAAAGTCGGGATTCGGACCGTTACCGATGGTGGTGCGGTCGTCGTCATTAATCAAACCGTCGTTGTTGAGGTCTTTATACAGTACATCGCCCTTTTCCGGTTTTCCGTAGGCAGCGAACGGATTCTTCTGTTTGCCTGTAAGTTCATCCAGCGGAGCATTATCCACAATCTTTTGTACATAGGCCGCATCCTCGTCGGTCTGCACAATGCGGTCAACTGTCAGCACATACTGCGTATTGATGGGTAATCCCTCCTTGATCATGCTGGATCCTGATAATGAGTAATCGTCGCCCTTAAACTTGGTTACTTCGTTCTTCAACCAGGTAACATTACCGTTTATACCGTAAGAGAAATCACCTATCTTGTCTCTCCAGCCCAATGTTAATTCGATACCTTTGTTAACTACGATCGCGCTGTTCTGTTTGGGGATAGAGGCATTACCATGCACTGCAGGAGCAGGAAGGTCGATAAGGATACCGTCGGTCTTTTTGTGGAAATAATCCAATGTACCGCTCATTCTGCCATTCAGGAACCCAAAGTCGACACCGATATCCATAATCTTGGTAGATTCCCAGGTAAGAGCTGCATTGGCGATAGCCGTCTGCGAAACGCCCATGGCAAGTGCATTATTCAGAATGTAGTTTGTAACCGAGTAAGTAGACAAAGCACTGTAGTTACCTGCATTCTGGTCGCTTCCACCTACGGCATTGTTACCCAGTGAACCGTAAGACACGCGCAGTTTGAGGTTATCCAGCCAGGTGGAGGTAAGCTCTTTCATGAAGCTTTCCTGGTCGATACGCCATGCTGCAGAAACCGATGGGAAATAACCCCAGCGCTGATCCGGCAGGAATCTGGAAGAACCGTCGGCACGCATATTAAGTTCGAGAAGATACTTATCCGCCCAACCCAGATTGATACGGCCAAAATAGGAACGCATGGCCCATTCCACACGGGTACCTCCCGCCGAGGCGTCACCCACAGCACCATTGATTACGCCCAATCCCGGATCCACAAGGTCCAGTTTGGTTGCATTGAACCACTGCCATCCGTATTGCTCCTGACTGGCTCCGGCCATTACATTCAGATCCAGCTTATCCATAAATCTGTTTTCGTAGCGGGCAACCACATCCATAAAGTTTCTTTCCTGTTTGATGTTCTTGTTGGTTACCGAAGTACGGCCGGTACCGGCTTTGGTGATGGTATTGTTCTGGAAGTTCCACAGATCGATGAACACCGGTTTGCTCTCCTGTTGCTCGTCCACCATCTCGTACGAATAAGAACCCGTCAGCGAAAACCCTTTTAAAGGAGTCAGCGTACCGAACATACGGGCTTTTGTATTTCTTTTCTGGTAATTTCCGGTGATGGAGTTCAAACGGTACAACGGGTTGTTGTTGGCCGACTGAGCATCGTCTTCCAGGTTGTTCATGGCACCGTAACGTCCGTCGGGAGCCCTGAATACCATACCCGGTGTGGTAGCGCTACCGTAGGTGAACACATCCGAGATATTATCTGTTCCCGGTTCGGTTCTGGCAACATATCCGCTTAAATTAGTACCCAGCTTCAACCACGATTTTACGTCGGCTTCCACATTGGCACGAAGGTTGAACTTCTCGTATCCCGAATTATCCATTACACCCGGATCATCCATATATCCGAAAGCGGTATAAAAACGTATCTTTTCTGAACCTCCGCTCATAGAAATAGTATGATTGGTGGAGACAGAGGTGCTGAAAGTGGCATCAATCCAATCCGTATTGGGGTAAAGCAGCTGATCGCCACCTTCGTTGCTTCTCCACAAATCGATACTTTCCTGCTTGAAAGGAATAGGCTGATTCGAATTTTTATATCCTTCGTTAACCAGTTCCATGTAGTTGGCATAATTGCTTACCGATTTGAGTGTCTTGCCGATGGATTCGAACGAAACATAGCCGTTGTATTCCATCTTCAAAGCTCCTTTCTTACCTTGCTTGGTGGTGATAAGGATTACCCCGTTGGCGGCACGCGAACCGTAGATTGCTGCCGAAGCCGCGTCCTTTAATACAGAGAGGCTCTCAATATCCTGAGGGTTTACGCTGTTTATATTACCTTCGGTACCATCGATAATAACCAACGGTGCGGAGTTGTTAAGCGTACCCTGACCACGAACCAGGATCGATGAATTGTCGTTTCCGGGACGGTTGCTGGACGACGTTACCTGTACCCCGGCCGCCATACCGGCAAGACCGTTGGAGATGTTGGTGATAGGACGTCCGTCGGTCAGATCGTCCATATTTACAGCAGCTACCGATCCGGTAAGGTTTACCTTCTTTTGCGATCCGTAGGCAACCACAACCACCTCTTCCAGATTTTTGGAGTCCTCCTTCAGTTTAATGGTGAAATTTTTCTGATTACCAACCGGTATCTGTTGTTCTGTGTATCCGATGTAAGTGATTACCAGTACTGAATTTGATGAAACGCTGAGTGAGAAGTTTCCGTCCAGATCAGTGATGGTACCATTACTTGTGCCCTTTTCTACAACGTTGGCTCCAATAATGGCTAAACCAGACGGGTCGGTTACCGTACCTGTAATGGTAGATTTTGCCTGTTGAGGAGAAGAACTGTATACACTTTCTTTGGAAGGAACAAGACCTGATTCTGTTGCTCCGGCCTGAGCGATTCCAACGGGTGTGAAAAGTGCAATGGCACTTACGAACACCGTTTTTTTAAGATTAAAATAATTAAAATTGTGCATCATAATAACAATAGACTATTGTTGGTTTAATAATATAAATTTAGTCGCGTTTTATAAAGTCCATTCCGACTTTTTAAGGGAGGTCATGTTTTCATGCTTATGTTTGTAAGTATTAAATGGTTTAACAAATATTTCTTTAAAAGATGTTGACAAAAGTAGGGGTTAGTGTCTGGTCGAAACATACAAATTAGTCTGAAATAAGTGTCAAAATTGTCCAACACCGACGTATTAACGCTGTATTATAAGTGTTTGCTTATAAAGGTGACTTTGTCGGATAATGTATCCTTTCTGTTGGTGCTTCGTACTTCAATCTCATTAGATCCTTTACGTAATTTAACGTTTTTCCAGCAGATAGTGGCCTGTTTATCCGTTATCTGTTTACCCATGCTTTGTCCGTTTACCAGCAGTTCGGCCTCGCGGATGTTGGCGAAGACAAGGATGTCGGTCTCTTCTTCACGGTCAACGCACCGGCGGTTTGCTATGTAGATGAATTTGTCTTTTTTGTTCCAGTTGGCTTTGTAGAAATAGAATGCATCTTTTTTTACTTTACGGTCGAACGTAACCAGCCCCTTGTCATTTATCCCCGGGCGGTCTCCCTCGGTACGGTGCGCTGCTCCGAAGTCGAATAGATTCCATATAAACGATCCCCATATAAACGGACGTTCGGATATCGCTTTCCAGTTCTCCATATGGTAGTGGGTTTGCCAGTTTTCGGGATGCCACCAGCCGGAGGGATCACCCGGTTTTAAAGAATCCTGCTGGTGATAGATGCTGGCGCCTGCTCCGTACTCGCTTACGCCTATTTTGTATGAAGGATAGTTCCGGTGAATCTGATCGGCCCACTTGGCTAAGTCGGCTGCCGATCCTCCATACCATCCGTAGTATTTGTTCCAGGCAATTAGGTCTGTTATTTTACTGATCTCGCTGCCATCTTCCAGAAAAGAGGCCGATGTAGTAGGTCGGGTAGGGTCTTCGGCATGGGCAATCTCGTTCAGCTCTTTTATGTATGGAACCGGACTGTCACCCAGTGTTTTTAGTTCGTTAAACAAACCCCAGAAACAGATGGAGGGATGATTGTAATGCTGACGGATCAATTCGCGAAGTTGTTCTATCCCGTTTGCCTTGAACGAAGGAAGATTGATAAAACCTCTGTCCTGATAGCCGCCAGGTCCGATAAAAGGAATTTCCGCCCATACCACAATTCCCCCTTTGTCCATCAAATCATAAAAATAGGAGGCCTGCGGATAGTGAGCCAAACGTACTGCATTGGCACCCATCTCCATCATAATGGCGGCATCCTCGTCGTGATGATCGCGGGTAAGGGCATTACCCCGTTCGGCACGGTCCTGGTGTCTGCACACACCCTGAAGCTTCAGGTAATTATCATTCAGAAAGAACCCACTGTTGGGATCCACCCGGTAGTATCGTACCCCCAGAGGCTGCACCACCTTGTCGGCTTCTATTCCCACGGCAACCAGCACAACTTCCGCCTTATACATAAACGGATCCGTACGGCCATTCCACAAACGGGGATTTGAAATCGTAAAAGGAACCGTTACCGCCTGGTTTTCGCCCACAGCCAGATTGGTCTTAAGCGACTCGGTAAGCACCAGACGCTCTCCGTCCCACACATTGATCTTCACCTCTGCCGGAACAGCCTCTGCACTATGATTGGATAACATCACCTTAGCCCGGATATCCGCCTGCTGCCTGCTTACTTTCTGCTGTTGCAGGTATACTCCCGGAGAGGCATAATCGGTAAGAGAGATGGAAACCGGATCTGCTACAATAAGGTTTACATCCCGGTAGATGCCCCCGTAGATATTAAAGTCGCCCACCAGAGGCATAACATCCTGTGTAAGGGCATTACTTACTTTAACCAATAGTTTGTTGTCCTGATTGTATGTGATGAAATCGGTTATATCAAAAACGAAAGCCCCGTATCCACCCCGGTGTTCACCCACATGCCGGTCGTTTACCAATAGGTTGGTCACCGTATTTACCCCTTCGAAGCGAAGGTAGATTCGTTTACCTTTCCATTCGGGACGTATAAACAGACTTTTCTCATAGTTTCCGGTCGTACGCAGGTAATCCTGTTTCCCCGACAAAGCATCGGTGGCATTCCATGTATGAGGTAAGTCCACGCGATGTTCGCTTTTAAACTGAACCTGGTGAGAGAAACGGAACTTCCAGTTGTCGTTTAAAGACAATACGCTGCGTCCGGCATAGGCAGAACTGCATAGCAATAAAAGTGCAAAAAGCACCACGGCGTTTTTCATGATCTCTTTTTTTATGCAAAAATAGCGCCGGATGAGGTGGAGCAACTGCCCAAATTGTCCGATTTAAGACAACCGATTGTCCAACTACGCCCTTTTAGCAATCAAAGAGAGCGCTTCAGGCATCCTTGTACAGCTCGATTACCAGCGTAGTGGTAAGCACAATCCCGATGCCTACACAAACAGCTATCAGCAACCAGTTGATGAATTTTGCTTTGGGTTTGGTGTCTTTGTGCAGATCGGTAAGGTAATACTCTTTAAAGAAGAGGTACAATGCCGGAACCGAAGCACTGGCCAATAGAAAGTCTTCCGGAATTTTAAAGAAGTAGGTCTTCGATAAACCGATAAGCGACCAGTGACAAAGCAACAGTATAATGAAAAGATTGCTCTTGCGGGAGAACAGTAACAACAACCCGATTGTAAAGGTAACGACCGAGCAGGGCATTACCGGCGATGTGATACCCGGGAAACTCAGTCCCCTTGCCATGGAGAAAACAGGATAGATAAAAGGCATCAGCACCAAAAGATATCCCAGCACGTTGTATTTGGGGTTACGCTCCAATTGGGTGTAGCCGGCCAATAGATCCCACAGCCAGGCAATGGCCAGGATAGCCCAGAAGATAGACAATACATTGTTGTAGCTTCTCTCCGAACAGTAGATATGATAGTATACCACCGATATCCAGGTATAAGTGGCGATAAAGTAAATCTTCATCCCTATCTTTACCCAACGTTGCGGGTTACGCAGAAGCATCAGGGTAAGAAACACACCGATCAGCACGATAAAGATCTGATACATCCAGGTGGCGGAGTTGTACTCGGCAATTGTTTTCCAGAAAGTATTCATAGTTGTTTTTTATGTCTGGTAAGAGAATAAGCGCGGTTTGGAAACAAAAACATAGGCAGGGTGGTACCTACGGCAAGCAGAAAGATTACCGTACAGGTAACCATGGTGTTTGAAAAGAACATCTCCATATACTTAGCCCTGTCCAGGGGATTATCCATATTCTGCAAAAACATCAGTTGGGCAAATACCATGTTGTAGGCAAATTTACCGGGTACCATCGGTAGCAGAGCCGGAATGGAAAGCACCGTCATAGGAGAATGAATCCTTTTCCCCAGCCAGATACTGCCCAGACCGATTACAAGAGCCCCCACAAAGGAAGCCGATGCAATGTTTATATCCACCAAAGTCATCAAACAATAACGACAAGCGTGACCGGCGGCAGCCAGTAAGGCGATGTAAGGGAACGAGCGTAACGAAGGATCGGAGATTGCCCCGAATCCGATTCCTGCCACAGCAGCAAAGAATCCGTCTATTAGAATATCCGTAAGTATCATAACAAGCTGTTTTTTACCAGTAATAATGTAAAGGAAAGTCCGATTGCAATGCATACGATAAGCAGAGCCGCCTGGGTAAGTCGGGCAAACCCGGTAAGCACATGCCCTTCTACAATATCGATCACACCATTGATAAGCGGAACGCCGGGAACCAGGTACAGAACGCTGGTAGCCAGGGCTATTTCGGAAGTGGTATCAAAGATAACGGACGTTGAGGCACACATGGAGGCAACAAAAGCCGATGCAATAAAAATTACAAAGTGATTGATCCCTTTGCCGGCCATCTGCTGTCTTAAAAACAACCCTGCAATTGTAGACGAAAACACGATTCCCACAGAACACCAGTCGCCGCCGAATAACTTGCAGAAAGAGGCATTGGCAAAACCCACCAGAATCAATACAAACAACGGATTGATACGGGGAGAGGAGACAATCTTCCGGTACTTTTCTTTCAATGTGTCGAGAGACAAATGTTCGTCGAAGGTTTCCCAACTCAACGCACTTAATTCTGAATTCCGTTCAAAGCTGATGGGAAGCGACGGGATGTCTATTACTTCACTGTAATTTTCCCTCGTTTCCAGATCAAGCAGTGTAAGAATAATACTTCTCTGGAGTACACTGATCTTAACAGTATATCCAAAAGACTCGCCGATTCGTTTCGTACTACGTATCACACGGGAAGTATGTACCCCACACCCCATCATGTGTGCAGCATATTCGGCTACAAATACCCCTACCTGCAGCAGAGGTTCTTTTTCCTGTTTCATAAAAGAAGACTATACCTTAAATAATCTAAACAATAACGAATGTCCCGGGAGGACTAATAGAGTGTCTTCACGAAATTAAATAGAGGGTGAACAATGAAAAAAACTGAATCAGCTGCAAAAGTAAATAAAAGATTTCAGAGAGGAGGCGATGCCGGCCTATTTTTGAGGTATAATCTGCACATCGATGTCCCATGTCCACTTGTCGAAGTACAGATTGCCCCCTTTCCATTCCACTTCACCCCGCTGGAAGTCCACTGTCTCACTGCGGGTAAAATGCTTTTCGGGAACAAGCGGAGCTGAAAAATCGTCGTTCACAATCAACCGGTAGGCATCAATTCCGTTGGAGAAGAAATAGCGGGTATCGTTATCCTCAGCAAAAGGAGGGATGCCGAACGACTGATCCACAGGAACCCATCCCACACCCTCGAAATAGACTTCCGCCCAATCGTGCAGATTCACTCCGCCGGGATGTAACATAAACCCGCTTTGCCACTTGGCAGGTATACCGTTTAACCGGCATAAGGTGATAAACAACAACGACACCATGCCGCAATCGCCGTGCCTGTTGTCAATTACATACTCCGGAATATTGGGAACGGTGGAATATTCGCGTGCACTCGCCCAGGGATAGGTATCGTTTATGTAGGTAAATATCTTACGAACTTTTTGAAGGGGACTGTCCCCATTGCCTGCAATATGACCGGAGAGATGCCGTATCGCCGGTGTAAACAGAACATGGGCAGCACTCTCTGCCGTATATTTCTTGTATAAGTCGGATTCCGTATGGTAAGGACGCAGCTGTTCCTCCTTCAGGTCGAACCACTCAGCCGAAGATGTAAAACGGTATGCAACCGAAAACTGGGTAGGTGTATTCTTTTCGGCTCTTTTCTCCATATACAACGTACGATGCAAGGTCTCCTTAGGAGCAATCTGATAGTCGGCACTACTGGCGGAAAGGAGTTCCACCTCACTCTGTCGCCGGTTATCTTCGCGGGGGTAGGGAAGCCAGCAGCGGATCACCTCGCCGTCGGGAACAGCATCCGCCTTAACAGTCAGCTTATAAGTAACCTCAAAGCGTACAGGCAACCCCTGGGTTGTATGCGACGAACGCAACGTATTAATCACCTCCGGCAGATGCTTTTGGTTTACGAGTTCGGAAGCCGACAAGGAACGGCCCTCTTTGGCCTCTTTCACCTTTTTCGCCTCCGGATCAATGCGGAACAGATTGGGGGCAGCCTGATTAAAGTAACACTTCTTCCCGTGCACATACATAACCTCAAGCGCCTTGGACTCTTCCCAGGCATCCAGCATACTGTCGGTTACCAGCGGATAGTAATTTTGTATATACGCCACTACACTCTCCTTGTCTTTTCGGAAATCCAGCGCGATACGCCTGTGCCGTTCCGTTTCAGAAATGCGGATGGCATCCGGAACAACTTCTGTAACCACCTTCTGCTGTTGGCAGGCCGTTATACCCAATAAGGCAACTATCCCTACAATACACTGTTTCATCGCGGACTGTATTAAATTTTCTCGATACCGATTCCCGGTAAATCCGTAAGCGTGATTTTACCCTTCACCACCTGCATACCCCTGAACAGATCGTTGGAGATAAGAAGATTCCCATCCAGGTCGGCAAAATCCACCGCAGGCGAAAGTTGGGCAGCGGCAGAAACCGCACACGAAGTCTCCGTCATACACCCGATCATAACCTTCATCCCCAGCGACCTTCCCAAGGTTAGCATCTTCCACGCCTCGCGCATGCCGGTACACTTCATCAGCTTGATGTTAATTCCCGAGAAGGCACCCTTCAACCTCTCCACATCGGCCAGACGCTGCAGCGACTCGTCGGCAAAGACGGGCAGGGGACTCTGAGCCGTCACCCAGGCAATGTCGTCCAACTGCTCTTTGGGCATGGGCTGCTCAACCATAACACAACCCTGCTCACGCAGCCAGTGAATCATATCAAGAGCATGGGCCCGGTCCTTCCATCCCTGATTGGCATCAATGGCAATGGGCAGGTTGGATACAGAACGGATGGCACGAATCATCTCCTTGTCGTTATCCTTGCCCAGTTTTACCTTCAGGATATTGAACTGCCCTGCCACTTCGCGTGTTTTTTCCTTCACCACCTCTTCCGTATCTATCCCGATGGTAAATGTAGTGGAGGGAGTCTTATCCCGGTTCAGTCCCCATATCTTATACCAGGGTGCACCCAACAGCTTCCCCACCAGATCATGCAGGGCGATATCTACCGAAGCTTTGGCCGCCGTATTTCCCGGAGCAAGTCCGTCTACATACAGCAGGATATCTTCCAACTGGAACGGATCTGCAAATTGCGACAGATTTACCTTGCTCAGAAAGGCCACGACCGACTCCACAGATTCTCCCAGATAGGGCGGCATGGAAGCCTCTCCGTATCCGGTTACACCTTCGTAGGTAACTTCCACCTGAACCCCCGGAGTGGTTGTTCTCGAATAACTTGCTACCGTAAACACATGCTTAAGCTGAAGGTTGTACGGGCGAAATGATAGTTTCATATTTTTCTTGTTCTGAATGATCGCCGGAACACACTGTATCCCGTTGCCGGCTTGTATAAATTGAACCGCAGCGGCACTGCCGGCAAGGGCAAGTGCACTGGTCTTAATAAAATCTCTTCTTCCTTTTTCCATAACAAACTTATTGAGGTTGGTAAAAAGGATTGGACTGGATCGTAGAGATCCCCTGCGTTCCTACCGCTCCCAAAATGCGGGTGGCACGGAGGAAACGCTTCGTATTATAATCGTCGTACAGGTCACTTTCGGGATCGAAACTGCCGGTATGTACGTTGTTGATGGAATGAATAAAAGTCTTGTCGCCCACATATAACCCCACATGGATGATACGCTTATTCTTATCGGCGGTTGCCTTTTCGCCAAAGAACAACAAATCCCCGGGCTGCAGATTATCATATCCGGCAGATATATCCACGGGAATACCCGTGTGAACCTGTTGCGAGGCATCCCTCTGCAAGATCAGTCCGTGTAAAAATGTAATCGTCTTGATAAACCCGCTGCAATCCACCCCTTTGGAAGAGGTGCCACCCCACAGGTAAGGCGTACCGTTAAGGGAGTAGGCTGCATTGATCAGACTTTCGGCCGATAGATTAATCCCTTTCAGCCATTCATCCACAGGCTTTGCCTCGCTGGTGCGTACATAGCCCGTCCGTCCGTCGGGATAGCTCACCTTATAAAAGCCCCCTTCAACCCCCTCCAGCTTAAGCATACATCCGCTTACCAGGTCGGATACGGGTGTAGACGTAAGATCCGGTTTGCTGTAAGCGATACCATAATGCGAAAGAAAAATCACCTTAGGGGAAGTCATCCAGGCATTGTACACCTCCCTGCTAACCTGTTTTATGTAACCCGCCACGGTCCACGCTATATAATTGTCGGCCATCTGCACCCGCAGCCACGAATCCTTTTGGAGGATACGCACCGGCATACCTAGCAATGCCTGGGTAGACATCTCCGAGCTGAAACGCGGTTTCGAGTTCATGGGAACTACCGAATGATTTACAATACCGTAAATGGAACCCACCGAAGCAGAGTCGGGCAGAAGCCTGATACTGTCGGCCACCTGCCACTTAAATTGCGCAAACAAATTGAGAGTTGCTTCTTTTGCCTCCTTACTGGTGGTAACCCCTTTTAGGATAAGCTGACTGTCAGTTACCACAGGCTCCACATCAAAAACAGCCGTTCGCTTGTCGGGGACAATAGAATCAGACATCAGAGTAATCATTGCTTCAGCCATCTCCTTTTTCTGTTCCGGAGAGATGCTGCAAGCATAAAATATGCAGGACGCCAACCCTAAGCATATACATTTTGCATAATTCATACGATCTAAAGTTAGAAGTAAATCAATTTAAATTCCTACAAAGTTATTAAAATTGATCAATTTGCCTCTTTTTGAGCGTAAAAAAAGGGTAATAAATTTGAAAGAATTTATTACCCTCAGATTAGTCGGGATAAGAAGACTCGAACTTCCGACCTCCACGTCCCGAACGTGGCGCGCTACCAACTGTGCTACATCCCGCTAATTCAATACGGCTGCAAAGGTACAAACATTTTCAAAACTTCAAATATTTAGCACTAATTTTTTTACTTATGCCGTTCAATTCCCTTCGCCCGAAGCTAATGTAAAAAAAGATATATTTATTTTAACAGAAAGTTTGGAGATATAAAAAAAACGCTTACCTTTGCACCCGTAATGAAAACGATGGTGCCATAGCTCAGTTGGTAGAGCAAAGGACTGAAAATCCTTGTGTCCCCGGTTCGATTCCTGGTGGCACCACTTGATAAGAGTAGCAAAACAAAGCAAATCCCTGAAACATAGACAGTTTCAGGGATTTTTCTTTTTAGGGCAACCCCTCGAAAATGGCAGAAAATGACGGTTTATTGAACATTTATCTTTGTTCATTCATATGCTTTTTATTTGGCGCAAAAAAAAGCACACGAAACAGTATCTAATGTGCTGATTTGCCGAGTTTTGCATGCTGACAACCTCGTTTCATTTCCTTAATTTTGAAACATTAAAATAGAGGTATTATGAAGCAAGAAATGATGAATGTTTTGGTCTACATTATTAAGACTCGAAAATTGAGAAACGGAGAATGCCCTGTATTGCTTAGGGTAACTATTGATGGGGTTTACAGTGACATCCGTATTAACCGCAGCGTAAAAGATAAAATCTGGGATGCTAAATTAGGAATGTGCCGGGGAAAGAGCAGGGAGGCTAACGAACTTAACGATTATATCCGTAGCCTCCATACCCGCCTGTACGAAATCCACCGAAACATGGTATTGCAGGATGAGTATTTTACCCCCGAAATTTTACTGAAAAAACTCTTTAATAAGGAAACAACGAAAACCGTCCTTACATTTTTCAAAGAGCATAATGAAGATTGCCGACGGCGTATCGGGTTGGATTATGCCTATTCCACCATTAACCGATACGATAACTGCTATAAATCCCTGCAAACCGTAATTGAAAAAGAGTACGGGAAATCCGATATAACCTTTACCGAGTTTACTTCCCAGCTTATTCGGAAATATGAATTATACCTGACAGTTGACAAGGGATTAAGCCTTAACACCCTCGTTCGGTATATGAAAGTAATCAAAAAGGTAAGCACCCTTGCTTTGGCTACCGGATTATTGAAAAGCGATCCTTTCGCAGGTATGCGGTTCAAGCAGGCTAAAACTAATCCCATTTTCCTTACAAAAGAGGAACTGGATGTAATCACAACCAAAGAATTTACCTTGCCGAGAATTGCATTAGTCCGGGATGTGTTTGTGTTCTGTTGCTTTACCGGATTGGCATTCATAGATGTAAGTAACTTAAAAAAAGAGCATATCGTTTTAGACAATGAAGGAACTTACTGGATTCGTAAGTCGAGAGAAAAGACTGAAAATATGTGCGACATCCCGTTGCTTGATATTCCATTGGAAATAATTCGCAGGTATGAAAATCATAGAATATGCAAGTCAAAAGGCATTCTTCTTCCGGTTATGTGTAATCAGAAGATGAACTCATACTTGAAAGAAATTACCGATTTCTGCGGGATTGACAAGGACGTTACCACGCACACAGCCCGCCACACCTTTGCCACAACGGTTACGCTTGCCAATGGAGTTGCACTTACAAACGTTGCTAAAATGTTGGGACATACCAGTACAAGAATGACAGAACATTATGCCAAAGTGCTTAATCATAATATCTGTTCTGATATGAAAAAGGTTCAAAGTAAAATGAGCATGAGTGAAATTTAGTAAATTGATTAACAACAACAAAGGCTATCTGAAAAAGATAGCCTTTGTTGTTTTAGAATGTTTTGCGATAGCTGTCCTTCAGCATTTTTTCAATATCAGATTCCTTATACAGAATTTTTGCCCCTATTTGGTAATAGGGTATCTTACCCTCGTTTCTATATTCCTGCAAAGCTCTCCGGCTGATTTTTAAACGTTCCGACAATTCCTTATCTGTTAAATACCTATCTCCGTTTAAGGTTGGTCTGCATTTTTTCGCAAGCACTGCAACCTTATCCAACATTCGGTCTATGGATTCAAAAAAGGCTGTGATTTGGGGCGTAGCTTTCGTTATAAGGCTATTTTGATTTTCTACATTCCTATTTTCCATATTCCCCCCTTTCTACCTCTATGTATTTCTTAACGTCTTCCGGCTTATAGTAGATTTTGCCGTTAAGCATTGAATAAGGTATTTTCTGAAAATTTCTTAGGTACTGCAATTTCCTTTTGCTAATATCCAGTATCATACAAACCTCTTGACTATCCAGCCATTCTTTCATCTCCTTGTCTTCACTCTGATCGCAGAGCAAATTTATCTTCCGGGCAAATGCCTCGAAGCGTTCCATCATAGCCTCAAAGGTGCGGGCTTCTATATTGACTATTTCCATATCATTTTACTTTTAATCGTTCATACTACGATTACGGGAAAACAAAGGTAACTCATTAAAACACACGACACTCCAATTCCTACGGGCTGGTAGCTTACGTCTGCACTTGTCTATACCTAAAGTGCAAACTGATTCTGGCGGCGGTTAAAATATGCCGCTTTTTGGTACTCCTGCTTTGGATTATTAGGAGTAATCGGTGATTTTTTCTACTGCCCGTATCTTATAGCTTCTTCCTCTTTCAGCGGAATGCCCATTACGCCGATAAGTGATTCGATTTCATGCGCGAAAGTATTTCCGTGTTCTTCACGCCGAAACAAGTTCAAGCCGCAGAGCGGTTTCGTGAAAAATCTTCCGACATCCGTTCCACACGTTGCGTATTTTATCCCGAAAAACTTGCATCAGCTAAACACTACCTTTCTCTGCCCCTGAAACTCGATCACTCATAACCGGCTCCGATACGGCATAGCGTTCTAAAAAAAAGTCAGAATTATGATACGAACAGCAGAAAAAAATAGGAAACAACGATTCTCAAACCTTCCAACCAGCATAGGTTCGATTTTGAAAATAGCTTTTGCGGTGGCGGGTTTTACCTTTTGGGGTTGGTCGTTCGTGGCGGTTGTCGCAGGGATTTATTTAGTGTGGGCAATCATTAAAGGCGTTTTGTCCTGTCTTGTTTCCTTGCTCGTTTTGGCAATCATTATAACACTGATAATAGGTTTAATCTTTTAAATAACAACATCATGACAGCAATTATGAACAACGGCACAGCCGTAGCAGTACAAGCAACAGAGAAAGCAAACGAAGTAGTAACCGCAGTAGTGGTACGCAAACCCGACAACGGACAGCGCAAAGCCGTAAACATCGCATCGGACTTGATAGAGCCGAGCAATTACAACGCCCGAAAAACCTTTGATGCGGATGTGCTGAAAGAGTTGGCGCAAAGTATCTCCGTTCACGGACTGATACAGCCCATTACGGTACGGCGTAAGGGAGAAAAAGGCGAACATTACGAAATCATTTGCGGGGAACGCCGCTTTAGGGCTTGCCGTATGCTCAAACTTGCCGAAATCCCCTGCATCGTTCGGGAGGTAACGGACGAACAGGCGTATGACCTTTCAATCTCCGAGAACTTGCAACGGGAGGACGTGCCACCAATGGAGGCGGCAGAGGCTTACAAACGCCTTATCGACACTAAGCGGTACGACATCGCAAGCCTTGCCCTGCAATTCGGCAAGAGCGAAAAGCATATCTATCAAATGCTGAAACTTTGCAACCTTATCAAAGGAATTTCGAATCTTGTAAAAGAGGGAAAACTGACCACATCGGCGGGGATAGTCATCAGCAAGTACGATAAGAAGATACAAGAGGATATTTTGAATGACCGTTTAGGCAAGGACGGCGCAGACGAATGGTGCAATATCTCCGCTAATGCGTTGGAGGGCAAGATACGGAACTGTTATACGAACAATCTTGATAATTACAGTTTCGACAAAACCAAGTGTCTGAAATGTATCCACAATTCAAGCAATTTCGACCTGTTCGCCGAGGGTGGCGGTTGTGGCAAGTGTACCAACAAAAAATGCCTTTCTGACAAGCAAACGGCGTATCTCGTAGAACAGGCGCAAGCCGTAGCCCTTGCCGACCCGAAACTTGTTTTTGTCGGCGAACAGTACAGCCACGACAACGAGGCAACAACGATAATCAAAAAGGGCGGTTATGAATTTAAGAACGTACAAACGTATAATCTCCATTCATACCCCACAGCACCGACCGCACCGCAAGCCACCGAGTACAAACAGCCCGAAGATTACGACAAAGCTCAGGAAAAATACGGTAAGCAACAGGAACGGTACGAAAAAGAGAGCCAAGACCTCGAAACGCTTAAAGAGCAGGGCAAAATCCGTGTGTATGCTAAAATTGGCGATAGTAACGTAAGAATGTACTACAAAGAAGTAGCTACCAAAGACACCAAGACCAACGAGCAGTTAATCGCCAACCTTACCGCCAAGAAAAAGCGAAATAATGAACTGGCAGATGAAAAGACCGCCGAGGGCTTAAAGGAACTTTTGCGCACGGAACAGATACCGCAGTTGGCATTTACTACCGCTGAAGAAACAGCAATGTATTTCTTTATGCTTTCCAAGTTGCGCCGTCATAACTACAAAGCCGTAGGACTGAAAGAAAATGACTATTACGGCTATCTGACGGATGATAAGAAACTCAAAATAGCATCTTCGCTGACCGAAGAACAAAAAACCGTTGTACGCCGTGATTATCTGTATAGCCACCTTACAGACGGTACAAAAACCGTAGGCGATGAAAAAGGCGGTATGCTGTTGGCATTCTCAAAACAACATCTGCCCGAAAAGACGGAAGAAATTGTAGCCACTCACAAGGAAGATTACGGCAAGAAAAACACCCGATTGGACGAACGTATCGCAGGACTGAAAGAGGCTGAAAAGAAAGTGAAAGCCGATGCCAAAGCGAAAAAGGCAGAGCAGACCGCTAAGACGGAGAAAGCCCCTAAAACAGCCGAAAAAAACATTAAAAAGGCAATAAGCACCACCACCCCGAAGTCGAAAACCGCCAAGCCGAAAGGTAAGGAACAGCCCAAAGCGACCCAATCCGAAAAGGAAGAGGCGACACTGACCCCACAAGCAGATAAGGTGCTGATTGTTACCGTACCCAAAGCACAACTCAAAGCGGAGGCAGTAGCGGTATAAACCGAGTATTAACAAGGAGCGGGATTTCTCCCGCTCCGTAAAAATTGATGCTGTTATATTTATATTACTTCAGATGAATTTATATCCGGGCGAGGGAAACTTTGTCCGGACATCTTTTTCCATGAGCCATTTGCAAGACTTTATGCGGGAGAAAAAGAAGCAAAAAGCCGGATGACACGTTTCTTCGACGCGTTGATATGAAACAGCCCCTTCGGGCGAGGGAAAAGATTAACCTATTAGAGTTGGAGTTATCAAGTAAGAGCGATCATCCTCTTTTAATTCCATTTTATATTGACGTAAACCTTTGCTTTTTGCCAATTCTCGGATAGTCAATCTAATATCTTCCGGTTGTTCCTCAAATCTTAATCCGTAATAAATTGCCGTAGGTTTTAGTGGTAGAAAGTATCTTTCCTTAGTTGTGTCTTCGATATTTTGAGGGATAATAATTATCCTCCATTCTTTCTCATATTCCCAATTTATAGCTTTGTTTGTATATGCCTTGAACCAGAAAAGAATATCACTCAATGGCAGATTTCCTCCCATAATTCTATTTGCTTGTTGCAGTGCAAATTCTTCTGCACAATATCTTTCCCTGGAATATAGAACAGGATATAAGTGCTTATGACAATCGGCATTGGAGTTAAAGTTCTCACGATAGAAAGGATTGTTTGACAAATCATACTCCAAGCAAAACCCCTTATGGGAATCTGCATAATGCCCCCACATCAACGGACAATCATTAATCTCGCTAAAACATCCAATATAAGCATGTTGCTGAAGTGATGTAACCATTGAAGAAAGAGCATCTCTACAATCTTTTTTCAATTCCTGTAAATTTTGCTGAAATTCCACAGAATGGAAATAATTTTTTATATCATCTTCTGATGACAAAACTATTTTACGAGTTTTATCATCTAAACTCTCCAACGGTATATTGGAATCTGAAACTCGTTTTTTTAATAGTTTCCATTGATATAATATGCCTGCATGATTTCGACTATTATCTTCAATAACTTGTTCAATGCCATTAATGTCGAAGTATAATAATGAATCGAAAGGATCATTAAAGTCTATGGGTTTACTGCATACAATTTCATCATTTCTCAGATTATTAACCGCATACTTGTTAGCACCTCTGTATTTATATAGTTTAGAAGGGATATTTAAGCCGACCAGTTTTTCGATCTGTGCAAATAACGGTTCAAAGAGAGGGTCGTTTTGTTGAATACATATTGAATTAAAGAATTTCTGAAACACATTCTTAAATTCGTCTGCTGTATCATATCTTTTTATTTCGGGAGGATAAATACGATCCATTATGTCAATTTTTATTCATAAAATATGTAGCATGAGGAAATGTATGCCCACTGTGTTGTGTTTCCAGATATATCCAAATTTCTTTATCCTCAAGCATTATGTTATATAACTGCATTCCTAATACTTGTTCTCTATGTAATCTTGAATGTCTTTCATTGAATTTCCTATGAAATAGACTTTTTGTTCCAAAATCAGTTAATATTTTAGAGATGACAATTTGTGAATCAACAAAAGGTTTTATCTCTTTCTTGATTTCAGTAATTGCCTTTATTAATGCCGATTTGGTTAGTTCAAATAATTCTTCGTCTTTTTCATATTCGAAATATTGCATCCAATATGAAGGCAACTTTGATCTGTTTAACGCTGTAACTGTCGATTTTTGATTAATGTCTGTTATCATTTTAGTATTTAGATATTTATACGATTAAGCCTTTTGCCCATTCACATAATATAGCTCTGAATATGGGCTATCGCTTAATGCTTGTTCAATTTTACCAAAGTCCGTTTTTATATATTCAACAGATACCTCGTCTATTTCTATTGTTTTCACTTGACCCTGAAAGCTCACTTCATGCTCATATTCCAATGCCTTGTTAAAACTTATTGGTTTAGTCATGCAGAATTGTTTCGAGAGCATACTGCAATATCCTTCTTTGTTAGAGCTATGTATAGGAATTGCAGTATTATAAAAATGTCCATAAAAACCCTCCCTATAATCCACTATTTTTGTTGAGGAATATGTTACCCCAATGACCTTTCTATGGTCGCCTATATTTATATTGTTCTTTACCCACTGAAATAGTATTTGAGACAGAATGTATTCCGGCTTGAAAGGAGAATCGGGAAATCCTACTTCAATACTGCATGCCATTATTAAAACCCAACGTGCCAAAAACTTAAACTTAGATTCGGGTGTGTCCTTATGAGGTCTACAGGTCAAGTCGAGTAGTGTTTCAGTTCGGTTATAACATCCCGTATGGAGGAATTTTGAAACAAATAAATTGTCATATTTCGGCTCACCAAGTTCTTTATAGGCAAGAAATACTGAATTAGACAAATATAACGTAGGATATCCCGGAATACTATATCTATTAGAAGCGACATTATGCCTGCTTTCAAATGGGACGTGAAAAAGATCACCTAAATCGGCAGTACCCTGTTTTTCCCTTAACCTGTAATGTCGTGGATAAAGATGATCAAATTCCAGATAGAACACTGGCGGTTTATAGTCAGAAGGCTTGTTTTTCTCTTTTATACCTCTTGTGCGACCTTCTTTCAGAGCTTCATTTATAATATTATACGTTTCGTGAGGATTTCCTTTGTTAAGGTAGCATTGTAGAGCATTTATGATCATCAACCGCAAAAGGTATGCGGTGGATATAAGTTTATCTTTGGTTAAATCTCCTATAAACTCGTCCTCCCCGTAACTTGTAACATCGTCCAGTTCATTAAGCAAATTCAGAAAATATGAACTTTCATTGACAACACAAGCATAATAAGAAGAATACCCAAGAATTTTCCAATTTTTAGGCAGAGTCAGCAATGGATGTTTTAATAATTCGTCCAGTTTCACCAGTTATCGTTTTTCATTATGCCAATTCCTTTTCTGCAAGTATTTCTGTAAAATTGATACTACCTGTATAATATTCACTTAATGAAAGCGGCAGAAAGCCATCCGTTTCAAAAACATCAAAAAAATCCGGGGTACAACTTTTATACAGATCGTAAACATCCTGATATTTCTTCCGTACTTTTTCAGCCGGATAATTGTTTTTCAGATATTCAATTTCACGAAAAAATCTCAAATCTTCGTCGATTCTGAAATAGGTATCTGTTTCATGCAATATATCTATATTGATTGGCAGACGGCCATTTGTATCTCGATACAAATTAATAAAAGACTGACATAAAAGTACATAATCATATTTTTCATTAAGTGTTATTTTGTTGAAAACGATAACTTCCTCATGCAATCTTTTGTCTATGTACAGTCCAAATCCATTTAATCCGGATTCGTCTTTATATGTATCGATTAATGCCTCTCCATAATATGCCTGAAAATTACGGAGTTCTTTAAAGTGAAACTCTCCATAGGTGATGATGCCCTTGAAGAACACATTTATCCAATTCAATTTATAGAACAATTCTTGAGCATATTCTATTAAATAAGTTACATAGTAATGTGTTGGCCAGTTTTCGTTTCTGTTGAATACTAAAATAGTATCGGAAAAAACGATAACTTGTAGCGATTCATGCTTAAAGACGTTTAGGCTATCAATTATTTCAAAAATCTTATCAACTTTACTTGACTTAGACTTAACCATACTTTCAAACCCAAGTATATCTATGTATAAAAAAGCTCTCTTCATAAATATATTTATTATCTGGTTGCAAAATTACCTATTAAAAAACACCTGACGAAATTGCTTGTCAGATGTTTTTCAACAACTTACTACAAGTTGTTTTATACTGTATAATACCGCATTGCTGAATATTCCACCTCCTTAAAGCCGAGTTTTTCATAAAGCCTCTTTCCTGCTTTGGTTGAATAAAGGTCGAGAACCGACACAAAGATATTATCGGCATCAACAATCAAGGAACTCATAACAGAAGTGGCATAGCCCTTGCCTCGATGTTCGGGGTAGGTAAATACGTTCATTATCGTTCCATATCTGCCGTTCAGGTTATTCAACCCCGGAGGTTTTTCGTCAATGATTAGAAAAGCCGCCGAAACGATTTCGCCGTCAATCTCCATAGCGTAAGCAGTAAACTTTTCTTCCGGTACATATTCTTTAAAATACTCTCGCAATTTAGGTTCAAGTTTAGCCTTATCCTCTACACTCAACTCAATTTCAGTTGAAATATAATCGAAACGAAGCTTAACGAGTATATCTATATCATTTATTATTTTAATTCTATCATCCATATTTTTATCCTGTCTGCGTATTAATCTCCCGTCAGAAAATAAATTGCTTACGACTATTTATTTTTCCCGATTTCATCTATTAAAACATCTGTAAGTTTAGTGGTAAACTGCCTAATTCCCGAAATGGGTATAATTGCCTCAAAAGTCTTATTCCCTTGTGGGTCAAAATCTTCAAATTTTATGCTACTGATATCTGTTGATTTGTTTTCAAATGCTTTGAATTTGTAGTGACCAATGGAATTTCTTAGATGTCGTGCAATGTCTTTTACATTTTTTGTTTCACCTTTTTTAATCATAGAAATATGGTTTGGATTAATCCCCCATTCTTTCTGTGAAATTAAATATGCTGGTAAACTGTCAAACCAATGTTGTTGAGGTAGGATCAACAAACCCACAAGGCAGTTTAATAATAAAGTAACTTCATACTTTTCTGCTTTCTCAATTTGAAAACTATCATATTGTTTTATGATTTTCTTCGTCCGAAAGACAAAATCTAATTCTTGATTATTGTAGTGACTCATATAACTTTATTTATCCTATTTGCGTATTAATCTCTCGCCGGAAAGCCAGCGGATCAGCTATAAACGGGTATGAACTTGTAACGCCTCCGGTAGTAACCGTGATTGTGCCGAATTTGAATATCCGTCCCCAAACGCTTTGTTTTATATGAAGACCCTCGCATTTCGCCAGTACCAAATCTACCGCTTTGCGGCTGATAACACCTGTTTTAAGCACCACCCGCTTATTAGTTACAGCATACGCCGAACCTATTTTTACAAGTAGCCTCTGCACCAGCAACACCACTCCGATAAATAACAGGAACATTCCACCATAATGCAGTACACCTGTTTCCGAACCATACAGTCACCATCCCAGCAACAGAAGGACGAACGGTTGCACAAACAGGAAGAAATGCAGCTTTGCAACATATTTAATTTCTTCTCCGGGTTGTAAGTTTTTCTCTATATAGTTCATAAGCTATTGATTTTCTGTAAATATAAGAAGTTTCATTAATTACTTTGGTATTTTACCGCCTGTATTTTCATTACAAACAACAGGTAGCACCATCCGGTCGGGTTCAGAAAGCGATTACCTTTCCGTATTTCATAATGTAAGTGGCTACCAGTCGCTATTCCTGTACTATCCATACAAGCAATTTGCCGGGCTATCTCTACCAAATCACCAACATTTACTATCGTTTTATTTAGATGTGCATAGAACGAACGGAAACCGCCTGCGTGCTGAATCTCTATAAAGTTTCCATAGCCCGAACAATAACCCTTACGAACTACTATTCCGTTGGCTGTGGCATACACGGGAGTACCTTTAGTCCCTGAAATATCAATTCCTGCATGGAATTTCCACACCCTGTAAATCGGATGTTTACGCATACCAAAGCCCGATGAAATACGCTGTGCCTTTTTAACCGGGAAAATCACAGGATAGTCGCATAGCTCACTGGTAGATAGTTTCAACGAATCGGTTACCTGCTGAAATTCCGATACAGAATAAACCTGCTCCATACATTTTTCTATCCCTGGTTTTCTGTTTAGAACATCGCCCGGTTGCCCCGATGCGAACAGATGAAACAAGGAGATGGAGAACATTAGTATATATTTCATAGTCAATTTGAATAAAGTAAGCACCCGAACCAGTCCGGGTGCTTTCCTGTTAGTCTATTCCTCTCCCCACAAGTTCTACGTCTGTCGTGGAGTTCATCAACGATAGGGCTATACATAGCCAGCACAGGGCGTTGAACACGATATAGCTATAAATTATCATCTTCTTCTTCCGTTTCGTCCTCTCCCTTGTCATTCTGAAACGAGAAAGTCTTTTGTACCACCTGTTTGTGATTATCTTCGATATACACGTCAATAACCTGCTGGTCTGTACAATGCGAAGTATAATATATCCTGAACGTTTCCTTTTCCAATGGATAAAGGTCATTCGGAAAAAGAACCGTTCCGTTATCTAAGCGAAGTTCCCCAACGCCGTCAGGTTGAAAATAGCGTATGAAAAACTTCGTATCCTGATAATCTCCCTCTTTTACGATCTGGCAACGGATTTCCGCCATCTCTCCCTGAACGATTTTTTTCTGAACTGGCATACAAACCAGATCAAATTCGTAAACCTTATTAATATCCATATCGTCAGAACAGGCACAGGCTAACAGCATTATCACTGCCAGCCCGCCCATTATTCCAAAGAAATTCTTAATCTTTCTCATAATGATTCATTTTTTAGTTTATAATAAATTTCAGCCCGATACCGAACTGCGTATGAAAATGCCCCGTAGAATTGCCCCACAGGATGCGTTCGCGCCCTGTCAAAAGCAACACAACACGGTCGGACAGATAGGTTTCCAATTCCAGTGTGATAGCCCCGCCATAGATAAATGCGTCTTTGTGCCGGAGTGTAGAACCATCATACAAAGTCTTTTCACCCCAATTCGATGTTTCGTAGCCTGCAAGGGTAGAACCTCCCAACGACAGTAAAAAAGTCTTTGACAGGTCGGACAGAATTTTCAGATAGTAACCGCCTTCAGCGGTAAACTGTGAAACCGGAATGCGGATTGTCCGGTACGGGTAATATCGTTCCATAAACTCCGCACCGAACACCCACTTATTACTATTTTTCGCATAAGTAGCCATAGCCGCACCGAAGTAATATCCGGCTTCGTTATCCTGCGCAGACGAATAAATACCGTCCACCATTCCGCCTGTTACCTGTATGCCTCGCATACCCGGTAATTGACGCTGTGCGTGTGCTTGGTCTTTACAGACCAAGCACAGCACAATCGCCATGATAAAAGATAACCGCTTCATGGTTATTTCACTTTCAGTTCGTTAATAACCTTTGCACGTACTAAATCGGCATTATCGACTGTGAACCGCTGATGGCGTCCACCCGCCTGTTCGTTCAATTCGATAATGAGCATTTTATCATCGGGTATCGTAAACTTCGGCAGGGTAAAAATCATGCGCTCCGTGCGCTTACCGCCTATCACCATCAAATTATTATAAGCGCGAAGCGGCCAGATCACCTGTTCCTGAATGGCGGTACGTTTGGCGACCTTTTTATCCACGATTTTGAACGTGATAAAATCTATATTGAACGGCACGTTGGACGAGTTTTTCAGTTGCAGGTGGAAGTATAACAGCCCGTTATGGGTATAAACGCCCTTTAATGTATGCTGTATGCCGAACCGCTTACTGCCTAAATGCTTAATTTCCCTGTCATTGTTTTTGTAGATGGACTGCATAATCAGCTTGACAAGCAAGGGTGATTCCTGTCCCAATTCCTGCATATAGACGGCAAGGGCATTGTTCGGTCGGTTTACCGCCTCCCCATCGTGCAGGAAGTCGGTCATTTCAACCGACAGCTTTACAGGTTCGTTCGCATACTTTACGTTGAACGTATAATAATTTCCATCTTCGGTAATGACGGACAGATTACTCTCCCGGCTGAAATCCCGCAAAGCAGCTTTCACTCTCAACACGTTTTCCGTTCCATCCGCTTTCGCCGCGAGAAGATCTGCCGAGCCTAAATCGACATAGCGAATCGGCGCAGGGAAAATAACGTGAACAGTCTTATTGAATGTAACCTCCAACGCATACGGCGGTATCATCCGGTCGAACGTCAGCGGGCGGGTAAAGCCCTGATAGTAATCGCCCGTTGTGGGTTTGGTCTGTGTTACCGTAGCCGTTTCTTCAGTTACTTCCTGTGCATTGGCTGCAAATACGCTCACCGCAAGGGCGAGCATCAAAAAGATTTTTTTCATTGTTTTTAATTTTTTAATCGTTTATACTTGATCTATTAGTGGTGTTTTAATTCTCTTTTGGCAGGAGTAGTAAGCGGTGGTTCGCTTTCAGCGTAACCTTAATCACACTCATTTTCTTGCTCACATACTGCGAAGCCCCTTGTATAAGGCTTTTTCCAATATCGGCGGCAAACTGCGAACCTGCATCATCGGTAATCGTAATGCTCGACCCTGCCGACTGTGCCATTTGCGAGGCAATCTCTTTGGCGGCTCTTATTTCATCGGAGTTCGGCACGGAAATACCTCTTTGCCCGTCCAAATCGTACACTTGCAGTTCAACCGGAATAATGTTGCCTGCATATTGAATCGAGTTGATGGTAACTTCCATCCGTTCGCTACCGATGCGGCACGCTCCGGTTACGACCGAGTTGGCAGGAATAAGCGTATTGCCCGCCCGCATCGGTTCTAACAGGCGTATTTGCAATTCTTTTCCGCTTGTCAGCGTTACAGTCTGATAGACACAGGCACGGATGCTGTTTTTGTCTGTTACTTCTTCGTTTCCGGCAGCGGTAAAAAATCCCATATTGCGGGGCTTGCTGAACGATTCGATAAACTCATCGTTCGACATCGGCGCAGCCAGCAACGACACAACATTGCGGCGAACCTGACTTACAGGCTGAACGTTTACCTTGTCTTTCGTAGAGGGAACGGCATTAGTATTTTCGTCTTGCCCTGCCTGTGGAGGCATATACCTCGCCGCCATCGCATAGGATTTTTCGAGTAAGGCAGTCTGTTCGTCCTCGGCGGCTTTGCGTGCTTCGGCTTCTTCCAGTTTGCGTTCCAACTCGTTCATACGCTCTTCGACAGCGAGTTCTTGTGCGCTCTTCCCGGCAGGTTCTTCGTACCACGACCCCAACTGCCTGTTTATATCCTGATAGGCATTTGCGGAGGCTTGCAGATTATTTGTCGAGGTTGTTTGCCGTGCGGACGGACTTTCGTAATACTCCGGCTGTCCCGGTTCTTCCCGCTTTGGTTCTTGGTTTTGGTCGAACATGGTTGAAAAATCCTGCAAAGAACGCATCCGTTCCTGTTCCTTTTGCTGCATGGCTTCCTTTTCGTAGGCATCGCGCTTATCCCCGACAATCCCCTCGTCTTTAGGTACGGGTAGTTCGGCGTTCAAGTCCGACAACCCTTCGACCTTTGTTTCGTCTTTGTCCGAAGGAGCGAAGATCAACCACATCGCACCGCCGAAAATGAGGAAGAACAGCGGCATTATCAGCATCTTTTTACGCTTTTGCCTCTCCGCCATCGTCAGTTCTTTTTTCGGTGGTGACTTCGGAGATCCTTTTTTATTCGGTACAGGCGGTATCTCCGGTTGCTGTACCTCGTTATTATTCAGTTGTTCGCTCATACTGGTAATGATTATTAAGATTGTTAATACTATCCCTCTGTTGCAGTTTCAGGGTTTCTATCTGTTCTATCTGTAATTCCCGTCCTTTGTCTTTTCCTAAATTGTAAATCGAAGAAACCGTCATATAGATAGATAAGCCACTGAATAGGATCAGCATGGTAACGATTACAATTACCCGTGCATCAGGGCTTAGAGGTCTGACAAGGCTACGCAGCTTGTTTTCCAGCCATTCGTTTACACGTTGAATGATTTTCCGTATCATATCGCACCTACCTTTCCGTTACCCGGATGTCCCGGTTTTCCACGATCTCGAATTTCTCCATAGTGAAACCGTGCGGGTTATTGTCCGAACGCACCGAGTTAATCAGGTTGCAGCGGGTAATCAGGCTGCGTTCGGTCATGTTCGACTGCCGTAAAATCATTTGCCGGGCGTATGTTACTGCCGTATAGGGGTACACATCGAAGTTGCAGGCGATACTATCCACCTGCACGATCTGGTTGATATTGCCCGACACGATACGGTTGTAATACCCTTTTTCCGCCATATCCTGATAGTATTTGAAAGCACTTTTATCGACAAGGAATAATGCCCTGTTTACATTGCTTTCGATGGCTTTTTTGTCGGGTGAGAGCGTGAAGAACAGTTCGTGAAACCGCTTAACGTGTTCCCGCGCTTCCACGGGGCGGTTCTGCGAAAGGTCTTGCGAGAGGGCAAGCATTAAGGACTTGCCCCCGTCCAACACATAGATACGTTGGCGTTGCGCTTCTGCAAAGCTGTACGCATTCCATACGGAGTAACCCGTAATCCCTGCGCACAGGCAGACAAAGACAATCCCGAATAGGCGTATCTGCTTGAATGATGTTTCTATATTTTTTAAACTTTTGAACTCCATAATTTCAATGTGATAATTTGAAAATGTGCCGATGTGCCAATGAAGATTGACGAGCCTTACAATCTTTTTCCCATTGGCATATTGGCATATTGAACAATCGGCTCATTTACTTTTTACCTAATAATCTTCCGGCTACGTTGCCCGCAGCGGCTCCCGCTACACCTCCGGCAAGGGCAGCCCCTTTACTTGCCGCCGTATTTACCCCACGTGTACCGCTACCGCCTCCGGCTTGTATCACCCAGCCCGCAACGGTCGGTATAGAGAAGTATCCGATAATGCCTATAATCAAAAAGATGATATACACGCCGTTACTTCCGTCCGGCACGTATGACGGATCTTTGAGCAGTCCTATATCCATTTGCAGCATAAGTGCCTGAATCTTGGATAGTACCGCCGAAAACAGATCGGCAACGGGCAGCCACAGGTACACCGAGATATACCGCGAGAGCCAGCTTGTAAGCGTGGATTGGAAACCATCATAGACAGAGAGGGCGAATGCCAGCGGTCCTAAGATTGACAGCACCACTAAGAAAAAGGTGCGTAACGTATCAATCGTCAGGGCTGCGGCATTGAACAACAATTCAAAGAAATCCCGTACTAACTGCCGGAACCACATTTTCATATCGTACCATTTGCGTTCGCCCCACATACTGATAATCTCGCCCATTTCCCATATTCCCAACTCTTCCATTTTCCGGTCGTACACCTCGTCATCGACCAGCCATGCTTTGCCCTCGCGTACCCGCGCATCATACTCCAACGCATCTTTTTCAGCCTGTAACGCCTCGACATTGGTTATCTGCGATTCCAGTATGGTGTGCGTTCCTTTCACCACAGGTGACATAACGGCGTTGATAGTTCCGAGTACGATTGTCGGGAAGAACATTATGCACAGCCCGATGGCAAAAGGACGGAGCAAAGGATATACGTCTATCGGTTCTGCCCGCGAGAGGGCTTGCCATACACGGGAAGCCACATAGAACAATGCACCCAGACCCGCTATCCCTTTGGCGACACCGATCATATCACCGCACAGGGGCATCATTTCCTGATACAGATTCCGTAGAATCTGATGCAGGTTCTCAAAATCTATTGTTAACAACATCATGGCTTACCAGTATCTATCGGATGGATCACCATACAGGGCGCGCACATGCTCCATATCGCCCTTCTCCTGACTGCGGATAAAGGATACGGAGATACTTTTCTTAGAGAAGTATCGTGTCAGGTTACGATGCTCAATCATTTTCGTATGTATCTCGTCTATGATCGCCATACGTTCGGCATCGGTCATGGAAAGCCCGTTGGAGGCGGAAACGATATTCTTTATATCCGACAATAGGTTGCCGCTTTCTTTCAACAGTTTGGAATAGCCGTTGGATATGGCTTCCAGTTCTTTATCAGTGAAATTTTTATCCGTCAGCATCTTATTGAAGTTGGTCGAATATATTTGTGATATTTCGCTGACCAGCTCTACCGTTTCCTTGACTTTGCGGGCATCCTTTATCAGATTATGCACCGATTGCAGTTTATCGTAATACTCCTTGCCCTGATTATATATCTTCTGCATTTCCTTGAATGAGTTGATTACATTGGTTGCCGTTGAAGCTGTTTTGGAAACCGTCAGTATATTTTGAGCAAGGTTAGACGGGTCAATCACCGCCCATTGTGCTTTTGCCTGACAGGTGCATAGCCCCATACAGACCAAAAGGCTTAAAAGAATCTTTTTCATTGCTATAAATTTTAAATTGTTATTTACTTTGCCACAGAACAGAGGCAGCCCGAAGGCTACTCCTCTGCCCGGACATATTCACCGAAAGCGGAAAGCAAGAGTACCTCCCGCTCCCGGTCGTAGGCAATCCTGATACGCCCGTACAGGTCGATGTAATACTGACCGAACACACAGTACATCGTACAATCACAGACTGCCTGCGGGTTGTTGTAAGTAAGTCGAAGCCGGATGCCTCCCCGCTTGCGGGAAGTGTTGCGGTAAACAGTTACCGCAGGCATACCGTCCGGGCTTACCCAACGTCCCGTAATCTCCCACAGGTGAAAATCCTGATGTGCGGCGCAAGGGTCGGCTGTATTACATTTACTGAACATGGCTTTTCGTTTTAGTTGCGTTTGCTTTCGGCAATCTGTTTAATCGCCAGTTCGTAGTCTCCGCCGAGTTCGTCCGTTTTTTTGAACACTTCCATCTTTTCGGTTTCCTCTGTCGTGTAGGTCAGGTACTCTTCGCCGCTAACTTCGGTAGCGTACACCGCCGACTGAACACCGCCCAGCCCGAACCATACTTCTTTATAAAATCTGCCGGGATGGTTCGCCATGTTGATAGACAGGATTTGCCCTTTCTCTTTATCGGTCAGACCGAGAAGCGATTGGATCACATCAAAGCGGTTCATGAATTTTCGCTGGTCTAAGAGAATTTTGCAGTCAGAGTTATTAATGATCGCCTCTTTCACGATGGGCGAAGCGATAATATCGTCCACCTCCTGTGTTACGACAATGGCTTCCCCGAAATATTTACGCACCGTTTTGTACATATATTTCATGTATTCCGCCATGTTTGCCGAAGAAAGAGCCTTCCATGCTTCCTCTATAATCAGTTGTTTACGAACACCTTTTAACCGTCTCATTTTCTGGATGAACGCGTCCATAATGATGATCGTAACCACAGGGAAAAGTTCCTTATTCTCCTTAATCGAATCAATTTCAAAGACGATAAAGCTCTTATTCAATAGGTCGATGTTCTGTTTGGAGTTGAGCAGGAAGTCGAAACGTCCGCCCCGGTAATACTGGCGAAGGGTGGTTAGCATATTATCGAGGTTAAAATCCTCTTTGCTTACCTTGATTTCTCTTTCTTCCAGTTCCCGGCGGTAGTCGCCCAGCATATACTCATAGAAAGTGTTGAACGAGGGTACGATACTGCGGTCAGCCCTGATACGCTCGATATATGCCGAAACCGCGCTACCGAGTTCGCCGCTTTCGGTCTTGCTTACCTTATCATCTTCGGATTTCCACAAGGTCAAAAGCAGTGTTTTGATACTGTCCTTCTTTTCTACATCGAACTTGTAATCGTCCGTATAGAAAGGATTAAAAGAGATAGGGTTTTCCTCTGTGTAGGTAAAATAAATCCCGTCCTCACCTTTGGTTTTCCGGCGCACCATTTCACACAATCCCTGATAGGAATTACCCGTATCGACCAGAACTACATGCGTTCCCTGTTCCCAATACTGGCGGACGAGGTGGTTCATAAAAAAGGATTTACCGCTACCGGATGGCCCCAACACGAATTTATTCCGGTTGGTGGTTATCCCTTGCTTCATCGGTAAATCCGATATATCCACATGGAGGGGCTTACCGCTCACACGGTCGCACATCTTTATACCGAAAGGTGAAAGTGAACTTTTGTAGTTGGTTTCCTCTGTGAAGAAACACAAGGAGGATTCGATGAACGTATAGAAACTTTCCTCCGAAGGAAAATCCCCCGCATTGCCCGGCATAGCCGCCCAATAGAGTGTAGCCGCATCCGTTGTATTATGACGGGGTTTGCATTCCATAAGGGCAAGCTGCGAACCGACATCGTTTCGGATATGTTTCAGTTCCTCCGCATCTTCCGACCACGCCATGACATTAAAGTGAGCCCGGACAGAGGTAAGCCCAAACGAATGTGCTTCGTTCAGGTACTTGTCTATCCATTCCTTATTAATTTGATTCCCGCGTGAATAGCGGGATAAGGACTGCATATTGCGGGCAGACTTCTCAAACTTCCGCAGGTTTTCTGCCGAATCATCCAGAAAAATGTACTGGTTATATACATGGTCGCATGAGAGCAGCAACCCTACGGGTGCGGCAAACGACAATCGGCAATCGCTCCGGTCGGTGGATAGCTTTTCATAGGGCATATCCGTTCCGACCGTTCCGGGCAAGTCCTCCACATCGGAAATCGTATGCAGGCATACTTTCTTTGCTCCGATGCGAAGCCCGTCCGCTCCGAGTTCCATATCCTCTAAACAGGTTGTATCGTCCAGCGAGAGGGCAAAGTATTTCTCCACCAGTCCGGGTTCGCTTTCCGTTCCCGTGATCTCATCCGAGGTCAGGCGGGTAAGGCTTATAAATCCCGAATCGTTTACGATACGCTCAAACTGTCCGACCGCTTCCATGAATCGCGTAGCCGTATCCTTGTTTACCTCTTTGGGTATAATGTTTCCCCGACAGAGCGATGAAAAGTTGCTTTGCATTCTCATACGCTCCTTTGTCGTTTTTGTCAGGAATAGGAAACACGAATGGTTCAGGTAGGGACGTTCGTTGAAGTGGCGTTCAAACGAGCGGGACAGGAAGCTCATATCTTCTTTGTCCGTTTCGGGTTTGTAGGTTTCCTTTACGAACCAATCCTGCTTATGGATAACCGAATAGTCGGGCAGAACTTTAATCGCTTTCGCCCAAGCCGAGTGTATGGCTTCGTATTCTACGGCGGTAACGGTGAACAGTTCCGGCAGATCGACACGGAAGGCTACCGTTATATCCGCGTCCTTACTGATGATGCAGCCATGTTCCACTGCCAGTAACGGGAACTTACTTTCGATGGTAGCCGCTTTCATTACATTACGCATCCTGCACCTCCTTTTTTTTAGGTCGGCTGAACAAGCGGCGGGAATTTTTGCGGTTTATCAGGTAGCGCGGGTGCTGCCGTTTGGCAAGCATTTTCATAAGCCCGTATTCCCCGTATTTCTCATTCAGGTTGAAAGTCAGCCATACTAAAGCGGACGCGGCGATAACGCCGAAGCCGATGCAGACCCACTGATCGACACCTGCCATATACATAATCACAAAGACTACGAATACAGCTAATAGCCCGCCCGCGAAGATGAATAGGTATTGTGCTTTCAAGCCCTTAAATTCCACGCTCTTGCCTATGCCTTTATTAATATTATGCTCCATTTCTTTATTCTTATTATTGTGAATAATAAAGGGGTCTGCGACCCTTACAGGAAGAAGGAGCGAAGGATGGTGGCGGCGACAATCAGGAAGATACACGCGCCGAACCAAGAGGCGGCGGTTTTCGATGTATCGGGGTCGCCCGAAGAGAACTTGTTATACACTTTGATACCGCCAATCAAGCCGACAACAGCTCCGATGGCGTATATCAATTTTGTGCCGGGATCGAAATACGAGGTCACCATATTGGTAGCTTCGGTAATACCCCCGATACCGTTGCCTTGTGCAAAGGCGGATGATACGGCAGCCAAGATAAAGGCCGCCGACATAAGAATTTTCTTCTTTGTCATACGATTTTTTTAATTAATGGTACAGGGGGTGGAATAGTCCCCTGTACCGGAAATGAATAATTCTGTTTAACTTGATCTTTTAGTGGTGGTCAGCTGTGCTAACCGTAATCCCGTTCTTTCATCTTGCTTTGTTTTTAATTGTTATACATCTTACGCAAAACTGCGTAAATCAAAATATTTCGGTGCTTTTACTATTAGTTCGTCCGTTTCTCCCGCCTCCCGTTTCTTTCGGTGGAAGGCTGCGAAGTAATCGTCCATAAGTGAGGACACCACTTTCTTTTTCGGTTCATCGGGTGCGATCTGCTCCATAAGCTCGGTCTTTCGTATCTCGACCAGTACCCGCCCGGCTTCTTCTTTTTCTTCGGATGTTGCGGCATCGGCAGTTTCTACCGTCCGCACCATGCCCGCCAGATCGTCAAAGCCAAGTCCGAGTGCCATCGAAACCCCGGCAACCCCTTCGGTATCTTCGTCCTCTGTTTCTTCTTCGTCTATATCTTCCGTATTATATTCCGGCTCAAATTCGGGGGCTGTGTTCTCAATTACTAAATTGATTTCGTTTGAATTTTCGTCCGTCATATTCTCTGTTGATACGACTGTTCCCGATTCAACCAAAGGGCGTGTTACCGGAGTATCTTTTTTGTTTTCGTCAGCAAATATAGGCTCATTTCCAATCCGTTTTTCGTTATGAATCAGCGCGGTAGCTTCTGTCCGGGATTGTCTAAGGTCAAATTTACTTTTACCGACTATATCCTCTTTCGGGGTGGAGCGAAACGGATTGAAACCGGAGTTTTTCGCTGCATTTTTCTTTCGTTTCTGCATCCGTTCGCGAAGAAGGTAAACAGCGACAACCAATGCATACAGCACGATTGCTGAAATAATATATCGTTCCATAGCTTCTATTTTACAGTAAATTGTCCGGGCATTGGCGGTATATCTCGTTTAATTCATCCTTATGGAGCAGCAGGTGTTCCTCCAGTATGGTATCTATGTAACCACTGAGAGTTACCTCGTTTCCAGTATTAGCTAATGCCCGAACCAATCTGGCAATGACAGCATGAATATCGTTGCTGATATAAACACATTGTCGGTTTCTTAACTTTTTAGGTTTTATAAATTTCTCCATATAACCATCTGTAACTTGTTTGTTCGGTGTCGATTCTTTTACGGGCGTACTTTGTGTAGTCGCTTTCTGTCCAAATAATTTTAACTTCTTCATTTTGCTTCCTTTATTGATTAAAAAATATCTTCGGGACGTAGTTTACGGTACAGTTCCGTAATGTCATCCTGATAGGTGTTGAAATGATGTTCCAGCACATTGTCGATGTAGCTGAACAGCGATACTTCATTAAATCCGATGTTCTGTACTATGCGCATAATCCGTTCGTGAAACTCCTTTCGGATATAGGCCGCTTTCCCGCTACGGGTAGTCGTAGGTGCGGTTCGGATAAAAAGAGCTTCGTAATCCTCCGGCTGTGGCTTGCGCCGCCGCTTGTTTTCCTCGCAGGGTACTTCTACGACCGCAGGTATTGGCTCTGCGACCGATTCCACAGGCTTAACCTGTTCCGGTACAACATCCGCTACGGTCGGCGTTTCCACCGGACTGGGCTTCACTCCCCGGTTGTTTCTGTCCGTCTGCCCGATAATAAAATCGGAATCAAGACCGGAAGTATCTACCTTTTTACTCATGACGGTTGCCTGTTAAGAGTTCCAGTAATTCCCCAGTCAGCGTATCAATATTGCTTCCCTTCAATAAGGACTTGTCCGACGGGAACAACGTTGAGAGAAACAGGGGTTTATGGTCGATGTTCTGCTCCCGGCGAAAGCGCACTGAATTAGGCAGGAATGTTTTGAGCAACGGAAATTCCAGTTCTCTGATAACGCCCTCATACACATCGTACAACTCTGATTTTTCGCGCCCGTCAACGAGGTTCCATAACAGGTACATGGCTTTGATGTTGGACTTGCCGGAGGCGACAATATTCTCCCTTACAGTAATCAGGTAATCCAAAGTGCTTTCCATGACTACACGGGAAGCGGCAATCGGGGCAATGATATAGTCCATGTGTGCCAGCGTATGGATCAGCCCCCGATTGTTCATCGTGCCGGGGAGGTCGAAAAAGATAATATCAAATCCCTTTTCGGATTCTTCGACTGTTTTTTCAGCATCGGCAATCGCATTGTCGGTATTGCTTCGCACCACAGGATAGGCTTTTTTCCCTTCCAAACGGGTAAACTGCTCGTAAGCCATTCCCCTGTAAAATTCATCTTCCAAAGCCATAGCCAAATCACGCTCCCGCATATTATAAATGCTAAGTTGCGGGAAGTCGCAGTCAATGATCGCTACATTGTAGTCCCGTTCGTAATGAAGGTAAGAGGCTATCAATGCGGTAAGGGTTGTTTTTCCGGCTCCGCCCTTCTGGGTCGAGAATGCCACATAAATCGGTTCTTTTTTCATGTTCTTGAAATTTTAATTATACAATCAGTTGATTTTATGTTATTGCAAATGCGCTTATGCTTGTGTAGTCTTTTGCGCATTCTATCATTTATTTACTCACACTCTCAATCAGTCATTTATTCAATGTTGCATGATTGAGCTTTTATATGATTAAGCATTCATGCGTTTATGCGTTTGAGCATTTACATGCTTGCATTCATAATCATTTATGCAGGTTTGAATCTGGCTGTTTAAATATGTACATAGCCAGTCATTCGTGCGTTCATTTCTACTCTTATTCATGTGCCTGTTTTTATACATTTTCATGACTAAACACGGCACTGAAAAATCATAGCTTCAACTACTCAATTATTCAAATCCGAGGGCAAATAAACGCCTTCTTTTTCATACTCGCATCATATTTTCGAGGGGTGGTAGCTTCTGTCCATGGTTGTCTATATCTATTGATATACAGCGTTTTATTTATTCGCCATAACTTTGCGGCGTGAAACGTTACGGGGTATTCATGTCGATTTTTAAGATAGTTTCGGCACTCATAAATTGCCCGACGAAGGGCAGTCATATATCCCGAAAAAATCGGGATTAAAAGATGCCCCTTGCGGGCAAAACGTATTTGCATTTTGGCAAATAGCAAGATGTGTTGATTGCAGCAAACTTCGCTTTTTGCAGCATCAACCTCTTGCTCTTCCAGAGGGGATTTTCCTCTCCGAAGTCGGGAAAAATTAAAGCCGGCATGAGCCGACCGCAAACGTTCATATAACTACTAAAAGATTAATGTTATGAACGAAGAAAAAAGAGAACCCCGTAAGCGGGGAAAGGGGGGCAGACCCCCGAAGAACGACCCGGCAAAACATCGGCTGACGGTGAACCTTACGGATACACAGCACGCCGGATTTCTTGCCATGTTCGAGCAGTCTGGCGTAAACTCGCTGTCTGCTTTTATCTCAGCCCGCATCTTTGGCGATGAGTTCCGGGTAGTAAAAACGGACGCATCGGCTATTGAATTTACCGCAAAGCTGACCGCACTACACAGCCAGTTTCGGAGCGTGGGCGTGAATTACAACCAGATTGTAAAGGAACTGCACAGCAATTTCGGGGAGAAAAAAGCACTTGCATTGCTCTATAAATTGGAAAAAGCGACCGTAGAACTGGCGGGAATCGGGCGCGAAGTGATGCAGCTATGCGAGCAGTTTAAGGCGAAATACCTCTAAAAAATGGTGGTGAAAATCTCTCACGGAAGCAATTTGTACGGCGCACTTTCCTACAATCAGGAGAAAGTGGACGAGGGTTTGGGTAAGGTTCTGGAGACTAATTTAGTAATCGAACCTGCCGATGGAACGTTCAACGCCTCTGCCTGTATGCAGGATTTTGAGCGGTTTATACCCTCGCATATCACCACCAAAAAGCCTGTTATCCATGTTTCACTGAATCCGCACCCGGACGATAAGCTGACCGATGAACAGCTTACCGAGATCGGGCAAAAGTATATGGAGCGATTGGGCTACGGTTCGCAGCCATACATGATTTTCAAACATGAGGATATAGACCGTCAGCACATCCACATCGTTTCGACCCGTGTCCGTCCCGATGGTACGCTCATTCCCGACAGCTTCGAGAAAGACCGCAGTAACAAAATCCGGCGGGAACTGGAAAAGGAATATAACCTGATTCCCGCCAAAGATCAGAAGCAAGACGAGGCGTGGCAGCTTGCTCCGGTAGACGTTAGCCAGGGGAACTTAAAAAAGCAGGTGGCAAACGTTATCAAGCCGCTATCGGAAATGTATCGGTTCCAAACCCTCGGCGAGTATCGCGCCTTACTCTCATTATATAATATAGGAGTAGAGGAAATCAAAGGGGAGAATAAGGGCAAGCCTTACCGGGGATTGGTTTACTCGACATTGGATAGCGAGGGCAACCGTGTCGGTAAGCCTTTGAAATCTTCACTATTCGGTAAAGCTCTTGGTATTGAGGCGTTGGAAAAACAGTTCGCCACATCGAAAGAAACAATCAAGACGGACGGTGTTACAGCCCGTACCCGTGTGGTGGTTTTCGAAGCCTTGAATAATACCCGCACCGAAAGGGAGTTCCGGGAGGCATTGCAGAAAAAAGGTATCGACTTGGTACTTCGCCGCAACGATGAAGGGCGCATATTCGGGGCTACGTTTATCGACCATAACGAGCGGGCGGTATTGAACGGTTCACGTTTGGGTAAGGAGTTTTCGGCGAATGTCCTTAACGAACGGTTCGCAGATAATTTGCCCCGCAAGGATCTGCAAACCCGGCAAACGAAACAGTCCGATAATTTGAGACAGACTGATAAATCCACTACCGACAAGCAACCGCAAGCCGGGCATTCAACGGTCGAAGATGCAGCGGGTAGTCTGCTCTCTGTCCTTACTCCCGAAGCCGGAGGACAGGATAATAACCAACCTACCATCAAACGCAAGAAAAAGAAGAAGCGCAGATACGGCAGGCAGCTATAAGATTTGAAGTAATAACAATTTAATTTTTACGATTATGCAAAATGAAGATGACTTGAGGGGCTTAGCTAAGGTGATGGACTTTATGCGTGCGCTCTCTATTTTATTTGTAGTGATAAATGTGTATTGGTTCTGCTATGAAGCAATGCACGAGTGGGGAATCAATATCGGGGTAGTCGATAAAATCCTGATGAATTTTAACCGTACCGCCGGATTGTTTACCTCGATCCTGTGGACGAAAATCTTTGCCGTTGTTTTTCTCGCTTTATCCTGTCTGGGGACAAAGGGTGTAAAAGAAGAAAAGATTACTTGGACGAAAATCTACGTGTGCCTCGGTATCGGTTTCGTCCTGTTTTTCCTGAACTGGTGGCTATTGGCATTACCATTACCCAAAGTAGCCAATGCCGGATTCTATATCTTTACCATTTCGGTAGGCTACATATTATTATTAATGGCGGGTACATGGATAAGCCGCCTACTCAAAAACAATATGTTCGATGATGTTTTCAACATGGAAAACGAATCGTTCATGCAGGAAACTAAGCTGATGGTAAACGATTATTCGGTAAACCTGCCTACGAAATTCTGGTATAAAAAGAAGCAGTGGAAAGGTTGGATAAACGTTGTAAATCCATTTCGTGCAGCTATCGTGCTGGGTACTCCGGGTTCGGGAAAATCTTATGCCGTTGTAAACCAGTTCATCAAACAGCAAATTGAAAAGGGTTATACAGGCTATATTTACGACTTCAAGTTTCCCGACCTCTCTACCATTGCTTATAACCACCTGTTAAACAACCGTGAAGGCTACGAGAAAGTACCGACTTTTTACGTGATAAACTTTGACGATCCGAGCCGTAGCCACCGATGTAATCCGATTAATCCTTCGTTCATGGATGATATTTCGGATGCCTACGAATCGGCATATACGATAATGCTCAACTTGAACCGGACGTGGGTGCAGAAACAGGGCGATTTCTTCGTGGAATCCCCGATTATCCTTTTCGCCGCTATTATATGGTACTTGCGGATTTACGAGGACGGGAAGTATTGCACCTTTCCCCATGCCATAGAGTTTTTGAACAAAAGTTATGAAGATATTTTTCCGATTCTGACCTCTTATCCCGACCTCGAAAACTACCTTTCTCCCTTTATGGATGCGTGGAAATCTGGTGCTGCTGATCAGTTGCAGGGGCAGATTGCGAGCGCGAAAATTCCACTTTCGAGAATGATTTCACCACAACTTTATTGGGTAATGTCGGGCGATGAATTTACGCTGGATATTAATAACCCGGACGACCCTAAAATGTTGGTGGTGGGTAATAATCCTGATAGGCAGAATATATACGGGGCGGCACTGGGATTGTATAACAGTCGCATTGTGAAGTTGATTAATAAAAAGGGTCAACTCAAATCTTCGGTTATTATTGACGAGTTGCCGACTATTTATTTCAAAGGGTTGGATAACCTGATAGCCACTGCGCGAAGCAACAAGGTTGCTGTATTGTTGGGCTTTCAGGACTTTTCGCAGCTAAAGCGCGACTATGGGGATAAGGAAGCCGCCGTAGTGATGAACACGGTCGGCAATATCTTTTCTGGGCAAGTGGTCGGCGATACGGCGAAAACACTATCTGACCGTTTCGGGAAAGTGTTACAGAAACGCCAATCCATGACGATAAACCGCAACGATAAATCGACTTCCATTTCTACCCAAATGGATAGCCTGATACCGCCGTCCAAAATATCCAATCTTACACAGGGTATGTTTGTGGGTGCGGTAGCGGATAATTTCGATGAGCGCATCGAGCAGAAGATTTTCCATTGCGAAATCGTTGTCGATAACGAACGTGTTTCCGCTGAAACGAAAGCATACCGGAAAATACCCGTTATCACCAACTTTGTAGATGAAAACGGTGTGGATCGTATGAAGGAAATGATTAAGGAGAATTACGACCGCATCAAAGCGGAAGCCAAACAGATTGTCACCGTTGAATTGGAAAGGATTCGGAATGATGAGAGTCTGCGGCATTTGTTACCAAAAGAGGAAGAATAAAATAGTTAGAGCTGGGGCATTCCTCGGCTCTTTTGTTTTTCGCCCATAAGATGTTGATAATTAAAAAGAATATATCTTGTTCTATTTTGCGAAAATCAATATATTTGCAAATACTATCAATAATTTGACGAATGGATTTAAATAGATTAAAGGTTGTGCTTGTTGAGAGAAAAAAGACAGGCAAGTGGCTTGCAGAAATATTAGGGAAAAATGAAGCAACTGTTTCTCGATGGTGTACTAATGAATCCCAACCTTCACTTGAAACTCTTTTTGAAATTGCTAAAGTCTTAGATGTTGATATTAAGGAACTATTAGTAAGTACGAAGAAGCAATAAATATGACAAGAGATACTATATTTATTAGTCATGCAACTCCGGCAGACAATGAGTTTTCTATCTGGATAGCATCAAGGTTAGAAATGCTTGGTTATAAGACATGGATAGACAAAGAAGGTTTATTAGGAGGAGAACGCTTTTGGGCAACAATACAAAAAGCTATTGAATGTTCAATAAAAATTCTATTTGTATATTCGAAGAATATCATCGCAAATGACGGGACACTTAGACAAGGTATTGAAAACGAAATAGAATATGCAAAAAGCATTGCAGCACAACATGGGTTGCAGGACTTTATCATACCCCTTCATATTGATGATTCTCCATATAATTTAGCGATAGGATTGCCTAACATTAACCATATACCGTTTAATGACAATTGGGCAGATGGTCTAAAACAATTACTGAAAAAACTTGAAAAGGATGCCGTTCCTAAAAGTTCATCAGCTATTGAGTCCACATTTTCCGAATGGTATGAAAATGAGTATATTTCTAACTGTTCGATTATAGCTAAGAAAGAGTTATTTTACACTTCATGGTGGCAAATTGAAGATATTCCTCAGCAGTTTCATATGTATCAATTCACTAATGCAGCACAAGCAAAAGCTATCAGAGACTTAAACAAAGACATACCTATCAGTCTTTTATCAAACATACTATCTACTTTTGACAATAAATTAAACTTCATTGTTCCGAGAGATGGAGAGCAAATAGAAGTGCTTCCAGAGAGCAATTATACATTCTCTTTAAGCGATGTATTGACAGGTTTTGAGTCAGATAAATTTCCCCAACACAGAGATGTGGAAAATCATTTCAAAAGGTTATTATACTGTGTAATATCCAATATGTTTCGGAGGAAAGGGCTATTTAAATCTGAAATGTCAAATAAGAGATTAGCATATTATTTACCGAAATATGATGGAGCAAAAAAGATAGATTTCATCTACCCATTCAGCACCAAAAAGAAATCAAAATCCATTCTCGGCAAATATGAAAATATTGGTTCTTGGCACTATGCTATTTCTTTGCAACCTACTTTATTTCCATTTGTCGGATTCACTATAAAGTCTCATCTCTTATTTACTTCTGATGGATTCAAAATTATAGATGATGATAAAAAACAACATTCATATAGAAGAAAGAAAGGTAAACGATTCTTTAATGAAGAATGGCGCGATTTACAGTTGGCCTTCATACAACGTCTAAAAGATACGGACGGTAAAATTAGAATTAATGTCTCTGCAAGTGAGGGGCATGATTTAGAAATGAAAGAGTGGCCTGAAATGTTTTGGAGCGAGGTTGGGTATTTTGATCCGAAGTCAAAAATGAGTGTTGATAAGATAGAAGATTTTTACGAAGAACCTTTAGAAGAAGAATCTAATGATTGAACCTATACTGAAATATATAAATGAGCCACTCTTGACATTTGGCAACAATCAAAAAGCAATAGACCCCAGAGATGGGTTAATGCTGTTTGGCCCTTTTGACCAAATGAAAATAATGGGCGTAAAGAACATTGGCATTATTGGGACCAAAGAGTTAAGAGATAAGATGATTAACTACTTGAAGAAGATTCATTCGCCAATTATTAATTCAGATGTTAATATTGCAAGACCCAATTTCCCCGGATTGGAAACCATTTTCGGAATATCTGTAAATTTCAATAATATCATTCAAATAGATGTTAAGGAAGATGATATAAATAAATATCTACAATACACAGATTCGCATCAGAGAGTCCATAATTGGGTAAATCTCTATGTAAATCCGTTGATCGCATATACTGAAAAAGAAGAAATGCCTGTTGATGTTTGGTTTATCGTTATTCCTGAAATTATATATCAATTCGGCAGGCCTAATTCCAGAATACCAAAATCAGAAGGAAACATCAATATAGGATTAAAAAAGCAAGAGCGTAGTTCTACACAAATGGATTTATTTTTTCAAGAAGAAAAGGATTTGCTTAGAGAAGCGTATGAATTTGAAGTTAATTTTCATAATCAACTAAAAGCCAAAATACTGTCTGCAAAAATTGTTACTCAGATAATCAGAGAAAGTAAAATTGCATACGAAGACATCTTTACCGAAAAACAAATTGAAATAGAACAGAAGTTTGAAACAGCTAAAGCATGGAATATATCAAATACCCTATATTACAAATTGGGGGGACTTCCTTGGAAGTTGGGAGATGTTCGTGATGGAGTCTGTTATTTAGGTTTGGTTTATAAAAAAATTGAATCTGATTCTAAAAATAAAAATGCTTGTTGTGCAGCACAAATGTTTTTGGACTCTGGAGATGGTATGGTTTTTAGGGGCAATGTTGGTCCATGGTGGAACCCTAAAAGTGGAGAATTTCACTTGTCAGAACAAGATGCATTTGAAATTATATCTCAATCTTTAGAATCTTATTTTAGTAGGTTTTATAGTTACCCGAAAGAGATATTTATTCATGCAAAAACTTATTTTGATGATGCTGAATGGAGTGGATTCGAAGAAGCAGTAAAAGGTAAGTCGCAGATTATAGGAATTAGAATAAGGGAAAATAGCGCATTTAAACTATATCGCAATTTTTCGTATTGTGTGCCGCGAGGAACAATGTTGCAATATGATGATATGAAAGCCTTACTGTGGACAAAAGGGTTTATTCCAAGATTTAAAACACAAATAGGACTGGAAACACCTAATCCTGTTGATATTTCTATAACAAGAGGAGATGCCAACATTGACATTGTATGTAAAGATATTTTGAGCTTAACCAAGCTAAATTACAATGCTTGTATTTATGGTGATGGTGTTCCTGTTACCCTCAAATTTGCAGATTCGATTGGCGAAATACTTACAGCAGGAAAAGATATAAAAACAGGGGTTTTACCTTTCAAACATTATATCTGATATTGAACTTTTTTCTTTTTCTACCCGTGATACAAACATCCACTCTCTTGCAGATTGTCACTGATGAGCCGGATGGGGGCTGATTCGTAAAGATGAGAATCTATGCTATTTGTTGCCGAAAGAAGAAGGATAGAAACATCAAGAGCCGTCCACACAGTCGACGGCTCTTGTTTTAAATCGAATATGGGAGTATCCCACGAACTGTGTAAGTTGGTAATTGGAGGGTTGAAGTCCGGACTTCAACCCTCCAATTATTTTTACTAACTTTACATTTCAACAGTTATGAGAAAAGAAGATTTATTAAACAGGGATTTTTTAAAGCAATTCACAAGCGGGGAGGAACTCGAGGGCTTTCTTTCCCAGTTGCACAAACGTGGTATCGAGCAGATGCTCGAGGGAGAACTCGCCCATCACCTGGGTTACGACAAGCACGGTAAAAGTGACCAGTCCAATGCCCGTAACGGGTACGGAAACAAAAAAAATAAGAACTGATTTTGGAGAAACCCGGATCGATGTTCCCCGCGACCGTGAGGGCAGTTTCGAGCCGGTTATCGTGCCCAAGCGCAAAAGCATGGCCGAAGGTGTTGAGTCCCTTGTGGTCTCCCTTTATGCCAAGGGAATGAGCAATGCCGACATCGAGGAGCAGTTGCTCGAGATGTATGACTTCAGGCTTTCCACCAGCGCCATATCAAGGATCACGGCGCGTGTGACGGAAGATATCACGGCCTGGCAGAATAGGCCACTGGAAGAGGTTTATTTGATTGTATGGATGGACGGGATCGTATTCAAGGTACGGGAAAACTCCAGGGTGGTCAACAAGACGGTCTATATAGCCGTTGGACCGCGCCGGACGGCAAAAAGGAGGTACTGGGCCTCTGGCTTGGCAAGAATGAAAGCGCCGCCTTCTGGATGAGTGTCATGACGGATCTCAAGGCACGTGGTGTAATGGACATCTTGATTACCGTCACCGACAACCTGAACGGCTTTACCGATACCATAGGCAACGTGTTCCCCGAGTCCCGCACCCAGGTCTGCGTGGTACACCAGATACGTAATGCGTGCCGCTACGTGGTATGGAAAGACAAAAAGGAATTTACCGCCGACATGAAGCTGATATATGATGCCCCCACCAGGGGGGGCGGCAGAAGCGGCCCTGGGCGACTTTGCCGCCAAATGGGAAAGCAAGTATGCCTATGCCATCAAATCATGGCGTGACAACTGGCAGGAACTGACCGTGTTTTTTGATTTTCCGGTGGAGATCAGGCGTATTATTTATACTACCAACCTGATCGAGAACCTCAACGGCAAGATCAGGAAATACACCAAAAACAAGCTTTCATTCCCTACCGACGAGGCGGTCATAAAGTCCGTATACCTGGCTGTCAGGGAGGCAACAAAAAAATGGACGATGCCAATAAGGGACTGGGGACTGGTATTGAACCAATTTTTAATTATCTTTGCCGGGAGGGTCAAGCTATAAAGAGCACCCTTCAATTACTACTTACACACTTAATGGGATAGTGTCTCGAATATTTTTATTTTGATCAAGGTAAAGGACGATCCCAATGAGATATATCTTCTGAAAGCACTTCATCTTCCGGAATAATTAAATGTTCAATTTTTAACGGTGGGACAGGATTTATATATGCAGTTATACGTTGAATAGTTTCATCAATAATCCAAGGTTCCTCAGATCTTGAATACGATTGAAAATAATGTAAGTATATCCATCCTAAATTTGGAGCATTAATTTCTTTCAAAGTATTAATTATTTTATTCGTTCTTTCGTTCTCCACAATCCTACCATCAAATGTTTCCATGCCTATATGAATTATACCCTCTGATTCTTGATTAAATTGCTTTATAGCATCATGGATTTGATTTTTTACATCCCTGGCTTTTGCTATTATGGCACTCTCAGCGTCACAACGACATTCTACTCCAAAAGCCTTGTCTATTTGTGTGAAATACAAATTATTTACTTCACCATCTCCAATTAAATAGTAGTTACCCATATTACCACCAGTAAAGCTTGAATGGTCTACTGGCCTGTTGGCTATTAGTTCTAGTAGCTGCGGAGAGTTTTGTTTAACTATTCCATACTCTCTAAGAAAATTATTTATCCTATTATAGTCAATAAAGGAAATATCAATATCTATTTCATCATTTTGGATAAGCTTTCCGGGAGTTTTAGTTTTTGGAATCATGTCAGTGAGTAAATCTTTTAGATATGTTTCGGGTAACGACAACAATTCTACATGAAATGTTATGTCCAGTAATACATCATATCGCATTAAAAGATCACAAACTTGAGAAATTATTTTTTGCCTTTTTTCTGTTTCTCGATAAGTGTAATTAGCCGTTTTACTTTGTCTCTTACATTCAACTTGCCATGTTTCACCGTCTTTTGTCACTTCTAAATCTGGAGTTTTTCCTTTCTTGGCTTCATCTAAAATTTTCACTCCCCAGCCATTTCGCTTCCAAAGTAGGGCTACTAATATTTCAAACAATATTGCGTCAGCTTCCGACATTCTCTTACTTACTAGCGTTCTGATTTTCTTATTTATTCCAGTGATGCTCTTAACCTGATCTAAGTTCATCCCTAAACGTTTGAATATCGGTAATATTCGTGCGCTAGGAAAATAATCATATTTATGAGGTTCATAAATACCAACGTATACCAGATATAAATACCACCCTATTTTATCTGAATTTATGGCATTTAAAGTACCTTTACTAATGTCGACGGATTCATCTTTTTTAAATTTCAAGTTCAGTTCCTTCTCGATATATGAGATTCTTTTTACCCAATCTTTTTCAGGTATGTATGATTTAATCCAATTATAAGCATTTATTATATCCGGATCTGATATTGAGGGAAAATCAAAATGTGATGGTGATATTCTATTAATCATAATATGGGTCTTATAAATATTCAAAATACAATGTTATCCAGTCTGAATCCTTTGAGTAATCCTTTTTCATCATCTCCTCCTATAAGAATTGAATTTATTAGCCCATTCATATTTGCTATCGGTGAACCACTCGCTCCTTTATAAAATTCATGTCCTTGAAACTCACTAGTTGTTTTGAAATAATTAATATGTTCAGTCTGTTCCTCTAATTTCAAATCAATTTCACTACATTCATAAGAAGGCAATTCAAATCCTTTATCAGTTTTTATAAATTCTCCATAATCATTTCTGACAGCAAATCCATACCTGCCTCTTTTGTCTGCCTTTACAAAAGAATGAAAATAGCCCATATATTTACCTAATGCGATACATTCTTGTTCTCCATATTTTTGTAGAGGTAGTACACTGTATGCATAATCCATTTCTCTTTCTTCATCATAGAAAATATCAAAAGCCCCACCATTAAGCAACATTAGTTGGTCATTTATTATCTCAAATGTTTCGAAAAAGTTATAATCTCGTTCAAGTTCATGCCCTGCTGTTATTAATTTGGGACTCCCTATTCCTGATGGTTGATATATAAATCCAGATGCCCTACCTTTAAAATCGCCATTTTCTGTTAATTTCAAGAGTCTAACCGTTAGATAAACCATGAAGTCTTTAAATTCTTGTTTGTTTGATGCCATTGCTGTTCTATTTTTATATAATATAAATAGTGTATTGTTTAAGAAAATTAGAAAAATGGAAATCTAAGAGTAAGCCATTCTTTGCGGAAGTCGTTTAACAGTACTTTGAAGATGAAATTCTTAATTCTTCTTATATTTTCTTTGATGCTCTTGTTATTTGTATTACTATCATTATAAATCCAAGAACTATATGATTCCATAAGAAGACTTGCGATGGATAGTCGAGTTTTGTTAACAGACGATCCTTTGTAAAGTTTAGTGAAGTGCAGCCCCCAATACATATAAATATTTTCGTCTTTCTTTCCTGTCGTATGAACAAATGACTTCTGTAATGCATCAAGAACTGTCGTTTCAAATAAATTGTCATAAAACGTTTCAGCTACATTTTTAGCAATCTCATTATTTACAGCCCATATTGTACCAATATATCCTCTTACACCTGCCGCTAAAAATGATTCTGAAATATATTGCCACGACCAACACGTATTATTAAAGACTAATGGAAGAACACGTGCTCCTGCAATTATATTAAACATTCCTAAGTAATTAAAATGAGCACATTTAATACCTGCTGATTTTGCAATATTATTTTTCACCTTTCCTCCAGGCCCTTCTAACTTATTTATCTCATCTATCATATCAATAAAAACATGATGAGGATAGTTTTGCTCATCAAGTTCTTTACTTTTCCATATGAAGCCATCGAATGTTTTCCAAATATGCACAACCAAAACTTCATGTAACTCTTCTCCTTCATGTAGAATAATGCTAATCACTTCATCGTATTCGACAATATGAATATTTCCGTCTCTATCTGTAAATTCTTCCTTATGTTCAGAGCCATTGATTTCACCTCCATGACTGCAAATATGTAATAGCTCAAAAGGAAATTCCCTCACGTAATAAGAGATGTTATAAGAGGAAGCATCTTCCCCTATTAATTCTTTAGTGTAATAATGATTTTCTTTTAGTTTATCAACGACATAAGTTGTTTCTTCATCTTTTCCAAATTCTAAAGGAGAGAAAACTATAGAAGAATAAATTTGCTCTTTTCTTTCAAAATAGATATTGTTGAAGATAAAAAATCCCGGTTGATACAAATTGTTCACATAAGTAATTGGAATTATATTATTTAGAACTAAGGAATAAGGGGTTGAAGAAGTGAAAAAGGTTGCATACTCAAACCTACTAAATTCTATATTTTCTATTGATGGGTATATTTCGGCACTTAGGTCTCTAAAATAGCGATCCTCTTCTGACGCTTTCCATTTTTCAATCAAGTCATGAATCTCTTCTTTGTTTATTTTAGGCTTATTGATTATAGAGATTGATGCGTTTACTGATAACGCATAATTTATAGCTATAATCATAGATACTGCCGAAATATCTTCAATAACAACAAGACCCGCATCTAGGTAAATATCCACATCATTTTTGGGGGAGCTATTATCTATTTTGAGCATCTTATCCGCTTTATTGGCTAAAAACAGGCTGTCATATATATCAGTTTCAGAACATAGGTAATATTCTTCTTTTCCTGCTATTTCTTTTAGCATCAAATCTGTTAAGTCAATAGAAGGTATTTCTATGACATTATATTTATCTAAAAAGGTTAAGTAGCTTTTTTGCTCCTCAGTTAAACCTCCTAATATCAAATAATCACAACCACCCATCATGCCGAGCGCATTTTTAGCTCTAATATTAAATTCTGATGCGTTATTTTTTGATATAAAATTTTCATCAAATACATCCATATCTGTATCATATAATGAAACTGTTACATCTGGGTACTCAAGCATCATTGTATATTTTCCTTTTTCATACAAGTATGATGAGACTATAGCTGCCATTATAGGCATATCTCTATTTATAATACAAAAATATTTAGAATTAAATTGTGGTATCGGATAAGCCATATCTTTAAATGTTTATGATTTTCAAACACATAGCAAAGGTACGCATTTCCTTCGATAGAGAATCGTAAAGTATAAAATAGTTCCTCTTGTTGCAATAAGCAGCCAAGTTCTTAAATCCTCTTTTAATAAACTCCTATAGACAACCCCAGACACAAGCCTCCACCGCCTTAAATCCTTGCAGTCAATCCATTAGTTAGGCTTACTTTCGTTCTGCATTAATAGTAATGCAGAATAAAAACATATTTATTATGGACGAAAAAAAAGTAAAAAACGAAGAGCCTAAAGTCTTTCTGACACAAGGCGAAGATGGCAAGTTGAAAGTCATCGCAGGAGAACAGGACGGCAAGTTAAAAACGGTCGATCCCAAGAAAGAAAACGCTGATCAGTTTATGAAGATTGACACCAACGGTAATGCGTTGGAGAATTTCTTCAAGAAGTTTTCGGCGCAGTTCAGCCACCCATCGCACACGGGCGTTTATGCTGTTACCTCGTCTGCGGTAGATAAAGTCGCTGCTTTTTTCGACAAAATTATCCGTATCGACCACAAAGACAAGGCACTCAACCCGTACCGTGTGAAATTTGACGGTAAGATACGCATAGAGGTGGAGTTTGCAGGCAAGTATCAGCCTTTAGACCTGAATAAGCTCAACTGGAAAGAAGTTGAAAAATTGGGCGTTTCCGGCGAGAGTTTGCAAGATGTCCTCAAAGCAATGGTTTACGGGCATAAATCACCCAGTCTGGTCGATATTAAGCCTGCCGTTGACGGACAGGAATTTCCTATGCAAGCCCGCTTATCACTGGAACAGCAGCCGGACGGCAGTATCAAAATTGCTACTCATCCCAAGCAGGAGCAGCCCGACTTTGAAAAGCCGTTTATGGGATTTGTCTTTACCCAGCAAGACAAAGAACAGTTCCAAAAGACAGGACACGGCGGACGTGTGTTCGACCTTAAACCCGTATCTGGAGGCGAGAAAGTGCCTTCGCTTGTTTCCCTTGACAAACTTACCAACCGCTTTGAGGCTATGGCGTTGAAGGATATTTATATCCCGCAGACTTTGAAAAATGCTCCGCTTTCTCCCGAACAACAACAAGGACTGAAAGAGGGTAAAGCAGTTTGGATTGAAGGTATGGATAAGAAAACGAAGCAGGGCGAACAGTCGCAGAAGATTGACCGCTTCGTTCAATACAACGCCGCCAGTAAAAACTTCGACTTTAAGTTCAGCGATGAACAACGCCAGCAGTTCAACCAAGAGCGGCGAGCCAAACAGGGCGAAGGACAGGAACAGAAAATGCCTAAAGCCCGTAAACTCGGCGAGATATGGGTTTATTCCAAACAGGGCGGCGTACAGCTTTCCCGTGAGGACTTCGACAAATTGTGTAACAAAGAGCCTGTCTTTGTCAAAGACATGGAATCGCAGAAACCCAAGCAACAGCCGGATGCTTCGGGATCACAAAAGGTGGAAGCAACCGACCAAAAAGGACAGAAGTACAATGCGTGGGTCTGGATTGACGAAGACAAAGGCAAGGTTCGCCATACCAGTAAGCACCCCGATCAGGTACGGGCTATCGAGGCGAAGCAGGCGGCGCAGAATACACAGAACGTCAAACCCGCTGCTGAGAGCAAAACGCAGGTAGCCGTCAATAACGAAGGTAAGACCAACGAAGCGACCAAGCATTACACCGAACCACTAAAGAAAGGTCAATCGCAACCTACCGAGAAACAGGCGGAGAAGAAAGAGCAGAAGCAGGAACAAAAACAATCTCCCGCCGCTCCAAAGAAAGGAAAAGGGCGCAAAATGTAATCCATTATTCAAACCACTAAAAAATCAATGTTAAAATGAAAATTATAATTGCAGAAAAACCGTCTGTGGCTAAGAGTATAGCAGCCATAGTCGGCGCAAACAATAAAAAAGATGGCTATATAGAGGGTAACGGGTATGCCGTTACATGGGCTTTCGGGCATCTGGTCGGGCTTGCCATGCCGGAACATTACAGCATCGAGGGCTTTAAGCGTGAAAATCTGCCGATACTCCCGAAAGAATTTAAGCTATTGCCCCGTCAGGTGAAAGAGGGCAAGGAGTATAAGAATGATCCCGGCGTGATGAAGCAACTAAAAGTTATTCGGGAGTTGTTCAATCTTGGGGATGAAATTATCGTTGCCACCGATGCAGGGCGCGAAGGAGAACTCATATTCCGCTATATATTTGAATATATAGGCAGTTCACTTCCGTTTCGTCGTTTGTGGATAAGCTCACTTACCGACCGCGCCATCCGTGACGGATTCCAAACCCTCCGTCCGGGAAGTGATTACGATAACCTGTATGCTTCGGCGAAAGCCCGCAGTACCGCTGACTGGTTAGTAGGGATTAATGCCTCACAGTCCCTTTCGGTTTCAGCTGGTTATGGTGTTTGGTCGCTAGGCCGGGTACAAACCCCGACACTGGCTATTATTTGTAGCCGTTACCTTGAAAACAAGGATTTCAAGCCGCAAACCTATTTCCGTCTAAAACTGCACACAGCAAAAGATGCAGTGGCTTTTCCTGCCCTTTCGGTGGATAAATTCGTTACACGAACCATTGCCGAAGAAGTAACCGCACAGGTTAAAGTTGCCGGAGCGGTTAAGATTACAGGCGTAGAGCGTAAAGAGGTAAAACAGGAACCGCCTTTGCTTTATGACCTTACCACGCTTCAAAAGGAAGCCAACAGCAAGCATGGTTTTTCGGCTGATAAAACCCTGAGGATAGCACAGGCATTATATGAAGCGAAGAAAATCTCGTACCCCCGCACAGGTAGTCGTTATATCTCCGAAGATGTACTGGAGGAAATACCGCACCTGATCGCTACACTTCGTTCGCATCCTCTTTTCGGTGCGTATATCGACAGCAGGTTTGATACTACGCTCAATACCCGTTCGGTGGACGATAGTAAAGTTACCGACCACCATGCGTTGATTATTACGGAAGATCCCGCTTCGGGATTATCCAAAGATGAACAGCTTATCTACGATATGGTTGCCGGGCGTATGCTTGAAGCCTTCGGCGAACGTTGCATCAAAGAGAACACCACCGTTTCGCTTGACGCGGGCGGCGTACACTTTTCATGCAAAGGGAGCGTTACGCTCGTCCCCGGTTGGAGGTCTGTATTTAACTCTAAGGACGAGACAAACGATGAGGACGATACGACAGTTTTACCCGCCCTCATTGAAGGCGACAGCTTTTCTATTCGCGATTGCGAGATACAGGAGAAGCAAACCAAACCCCGACCGCTTCACACGGAAAGTTCATTGTTGGCGGCGATGGAAAGCTGCGCTAAGGAGTTGGAGAACGAGGAAGAACGAGAGGCGATAAAAGACTGCGGTATCGGAACACCCGCTACACGCGCCGCCATTATAGAAACTCTTTTTTCCCGCGAGTATATCACCCGTGAAAAGAAATCCCTTGTCCCGACCAACAAAGGGCTGGTGGTCTATCTGGCGGTAAAGGACAAGAAGATTGCGGACGTTGCCATGACCGGACAATGGGAGCAAGCCCTGAATAAAATCGCTTCGGGCGATATGGATGCCGCTACGTTCCATAAGGCAATAGAGGTTTATGCTTCACAGATAACATCCGAATTGCTGGATATGACTTTTGAACGACAGGATAATCGCCAGTCATGCCCTTGTCCGAAATGCAAGAGCGGGAATGTGGTTATTTACAATAAAGTTGCCAAGTGTCAGAATGAAAATTGCGGGCTTACCGTGCGGCGTTCCATTGCAAAAAAGGAACTGACGGACGGACAACTGACAGACCTTTTGATGAACGGCAAGACCACCCTTATTAAAGGTTTTGTAAGCAGCAAAACAGGAAGCACTTTCGAGGCAGCGATCAAATTCGATGCGGACTATAAAACAGTCTTTGAGTTCCCGCAGAATAAAGGAGGTAGCAAAAAACGACGTTCTAAGTAAAATCTTCATTATCTTTGCCACTGAAAGACTTTGTTTTACGATTCGGAATAGTCGTTTAACATTGATCTTTTAGTGGTGGGCATCCGGGGCAAGGCTTCGGATGCCTTTTATTTAGCTATATAAGTTGATATTCTTCTAAAGCATCTGCCCAAATCAGTGATTCATTTAAGGATATTACTTTTTTTATGGTTTTCTCAATAGTATGTTGATCCATTATACTTTGGTTCACCATTTGGTTTTGAAGAATCTTCTTAAAAATAGCAGAATCTTCTTTGTTTAGTGGAATGGCATTATCCCCCAAGTTGCAACAGCCATAACCATCAAATGATATTCTTACTAAACAAATCTTATCATCTTCACAGTTGTTGAAGTCAATGAAAACTGAGCTATCATGACAACCTATGTAATAATCTGCAAGACGGCTTTTAGGCATAATGGTAGTGAAAAAATCAAAGTTGTCCATATTATATTCGCTTTAATTTTATATGTGCAATTCGTTTCGTATCCGACTTTTTACTAAAGCAAGCACATCATTCAAAGGCTGTTCGGTTTTTCCTTTTTCATTAATTGCCTTGATGAATAACTTCCAATATTTTTGTTCGTCCTCTTTGCCATAAATATCAAACTTATATGAAATATCTGATATTTGTTTTCTCAAATGGGTTATATCACCCTTTTTGTTATCAATACTATCCTGTATATCTGAAAGTAATTCGACAATAGAACGTAAAGTATCCATTCTATACTTTAGACACTCTTTTGCAATTTCATTCCTTCTGTTAAGCCAACTGTTCGTGAACCACCCAACAATTAGAGCAATCACAGATAAAATAGTAATCCATTCTCTTATTTCCATAATTCTATTTTCTACAAGTAATGCTTTCTTTTACATACTCTTGAATTGTTATTTCAATATCTTCGCCTTTAAAGCAACCACCGCATTTTGACTGATTATCGCTTATCATTGCACCTAAGTTATCATCGCCCGCAATATCATACGCATCTGATGGACTATCTATAATTGAAGCTAAAATACGTTTTACTTCTTCATGCACATTTTCTGGCAGATATGAAGACATGTCGAATCGCTTTCTGTTCCCATCTACATACATATAATCGAATAAATATGGAAAATGTTCCTTTATATCCATCCCATTCTCCTCATACAGTCCAAAGTGAGCAAAAGCGACTAAATTTCCTCTTTTTGTTGAACCTACTACTTTAGGTTCTAATCCTATCCAGTTGATTTTATATTTTATATCAGTATGACCTTTCCATGCAGACTTCCCTCCAATCCCTATCACAGCATCATAATTCCAATTTCTAATTTGCCCCATACAATCTTGAATGCCGAATATTCCTCGTTCATCGGGATCATGCTTATGTGTTCTCTTATAAATTAAGACTCTCATATCGTTGCCTGTTTTAGAATGCTTATGCCGGTGGTTACCTATTCAACTTTCTTAATTGTTTCGCATATCCACTATATTGACCAATTTCGATTTTGTGCTTGTCTATTTTTGCGAAATATTCTTCTTTGGGATTCTTTTGATATACCAAAGTATATGCTAATAAAACATCTTTTGCATAATTAGCAATAGTTTCTGTTGGCCAATCAAGACCAAAATGTTTCGATATTCGGGTTAGAACAGATTTGGCTTTATCTTCATTGGATAACGCTGTCTCGAAATTATCAAGCACATCCATAACCTCGGAAATAAAACTATTACGAATTTGCTTGTTTTCTAAAGCCCGATTAATTTCCCGGTGCAACTTCCTTGGGATCTCGTTTACTTCCTGTCGTTTTTCGTTTTCTATTTTAATCGGTCGATCTGAATTAATTGGTATTCTAATCCTTACTTTCTGTATTTTTCCACCTAAAGGAAAATTAGTCGTTTTGTCGATATGAATATCACTACTTGGATCATCCCAATTCTTAACTTCTTGACTTCCTCGTTTATGGTCGTCAATAATAATCGTCTGTTTTTTTATTAAACCATCTAATGCCATATTTTCTTTAGAATTATCAGCGCAAAGATACGCTTTTCGCCTGAAATTCAGATGTAATACATTTGATTATCCTTTTTAGGAGTGGCATATCCCCAATATTTAAGCGATGTTATTTGCCCATATACGAAGGCTCGCATTTATATATAAAGCGACATTGTTTTCCCCTGCATATCGGGTATTCCCAATCTTATACTATTAACGGTTCTGCTTTCGTCCGGTTGAAACGGCAGCATCTTTTATCTTCTTTATCGGTTACGGTAGACAACCACTCATTAATTAAGCACCATCACTCATAGGCGTAAGCATTAAAAATCTGGCTTCTTTCATTTTCCACCTTAATACATACGGCAACTGCCTGACAGGTTATTTTCTATCATGGCGCAAAGGTGTTTACGGAATCTTAACGGGCAGTAAAGTACAAGCCTTGCAGGTTCACGGAAAAATCTCCACGCTTGCAGGTTGTATTTTGTCCGTGAATACTTGACATCCCTAATCCCTACACCGGAAATGCACCTGAATAAAAAATCAACCCGGCAGATGCCGATTAAAAATTAAGGTTATGGAAAATATATCAGAAGCACGGATTTATGTAGGAACTTACGCTAAGTATAATGAAGGTTCAATAGAAGGTAAGTGGTTAGACCTTTCAGATTATTCCGATAAAGAAGAATTTTACGAGGCTTGCCGCGAGTTACACAAGGACGAGGAAGACCCCGAGCTGATGTTTCAGGATTGGGAATATATACCCTCGGGTCTTATAGGTGAAAGTTGGCTGTCCGATAACATATTTGAAATTATCGAAGCCATAGACGATATGGATGATACGAAAAAAGAGGCATTCGCTGTCTGGCTGAACCACGAAAGCTACGATCTTAGCTCCAAAGATATAAACGACTTGATTTTCTCTTTCGACAATGACTTTCAGGGCGCATACAACGATGAAGAAGATTACGCCTACGAAGTCGTTGAAGAATGCTACGACCTGCCGGAATTTGCGAAAACTTACTTCGACTATGAAAAGTTCGCCCGCGACTTATTTATGACCGACTACTGGTTCGATGACGGTTATGTATTCCGGCACTCATAACTGAACCGGAAACGGTTTTCAAGGCGGAGCAATCCGCCTTTTTTAGTGTCTGTCAGTCGAAGATTTATCAAAGTGTATATTCCAATTCGGGATAAAGGTCATTAAACACTTCGTCAAAATCATATTCTTGTTTTGGAATATTTGAATAAAACTGCTCGACCTTTTTCTGAAAAGTCGCCTTTGTGTCAAGTTGAATTAGTTTATCCCAAAGTCCAAATCGTTTAAATGCTAATTCAATATACTCCCAATATTCACTGTAATGCTGAATTGCATTGTTAGCAAAGGAAATCCATTTATTCCCTGTAAAATTGAATGCGATTAACTCATTTTGACGTGCAGATTCTATGATAAAAAGCAATTTTGAAAAATGATATGCATTAGGAACCAGATCTCTGTCAGTTAGGTTATTACAGATTTTGAAAATATGAAAATCTGTAACTGATATTTCTTGTCCTCCGAGAAGTTCTGAAAGAGTCAAATTGTCGTTGTCAGTCAGTTCGTAACCTGCTTGCAATAAAGATAATATAGGCAATGTTTTATGAATATTTTCATTCTGAAATATTGCTTGCAATGGAGTTTTACCAGTATCATCAACCGTATTTATATCAAGTTCAATTTCTTTTGTTTTTAGAATAAATTCAAGAAAAGCAACATCATTCTGTTGGGCTTCATCTATCCATTTGATTAATGGAGGTTTCCCAGCAGTTATTTTTCCTTTAAAGCTCAAAACTTTGTTTAGGGTTTCGATTTCGAGGTTATTCATTTCGCTAACCTCACTTGAAATGGCATTGAAAATTAGCATTTTCCGTTTTCGGAAGTCAGCTATTTTAGCGACTAAATCATTTGCTTTTCTTTCAGCACGTTCAAGTTTTTTTTGCTCAAGTCTTTTTCTTTCACTCTCCTTAATCTCTTCGGCTTTTTGTTTTTGAAGCACTTCGGCTTTTGCTTTATTATCGCCAAAATCATAAAAATATGCTTGAAAAACTTCGTTGTCAAATTTCAACTCGCTTAGTGAAACAGATTTTTTAAGCCACTTCGTAAGAAGCCTATTGTCATTTGTCAAAAATGGAAACTTGTATTCACATTCAAGTTTAAGTATTTCAGCAGTTTCATCAAGTTTGAAAAAGTTTTCATACTCGGTTAAATACTTTATATCCCTCTCTAATGTCCCTTGATTATGTATGTCAAAATTATCAAGTATCCAAATCAGATACATTCCATGCCTTTTATAAAACTCGTAACGGCTTAATATGTATCCAAGTGATAAATCTGAAAGTTGGATTTCAAATACAAGTTCTTTATCTTGAAATTTACAATAAACGTCAGGCTTTCTTTTACCATCTTCTTTGACAATAAACCTGTTGTCAATAGAAATCGTATTCACATCAACATCTGGTACATTTTTTAAAAGTTCTCCGATTTTGTTTTTAAGTTCTTTGTGCCTGTCGCTTTCTTTGGATTTTAAAATTTCTGTAAATCTTTGGTGTTCTTGCGGTGTAAGTTTTCCGTCAGCTAAAATACAATAACCGTGTCCCGGTTTGTGCTTGAAGTGCAATCTATCATATTTACTTCCTGAAACCATTAAATCCTGTTCGCATTCACAGCAAGAAAGTATAAGGTTTTTTTTGTGATATTTTTTTCTTATTTGAAAGGCGTCTTTAGTTATGTCAAATATCTCGTCTGCATCAAGAATTTCTCCTGATGCTTTGTCAAATGCGATTTTTATTGAACGATCATAACGTTCCATATCTTATAATTTAATTCACCTTTTGCAAAAATACTAAATAATTGGGAGCCAGTCGGAATTTCCTCTTCTTATAATAACAAACCTCACTCTATCTATCTACAGTACACGGTCTTAACAATGGATAAATCAGAAAAGCTAACCAGATGGTTCAAGTTCTGCTTCGCTGTTATTATCACCTTTGGCAAAATGATCACGTATGAATTTCTCTACATTTTTTTCCGTGTAAAATATTTTATGGTGAATAGTTATATAGGTCAATTCGCCCGCAGAACGGTAACGCTGCAAAGTCCGCTTACTCACGTTCAGCAATTGACATAAATCCTGATTATCCAAAAGCCGTTCACCGTTCAATACATTATGCCGTCCGCTCATTATCTCCATAAATTTGTCAAGTCGGTCAAAACGTCCCATAAATTGTTCGAACCATTCCTGCATAAAATCTCTTATATTATCATCTTCCATTTTACATCATTGTTTCATTGATCCGATGCAAAGATGAAGGGATAAAATCATTAAAATTGCCAAGTTGGTATATATTTATTTTGATGTCTTTTCCTTTAAAAATCAAACGGTTTTAGCGGGTTTTAAGATGGTCTGATATGGACATAAAAAACTACCAAGTTGGTAGTTTTTAAAGCTATTGCCTAATATTTATTTACTATCATCTTCATCCATTCGCTTATTCAAGCTGTCCATAAGTGATTGTAAAAAAGGCGTTCGGTCTTTCTTTCGCTGCTTTATGGAGATATAGGTTCTGTAATACTCTCCCAAGTCAATATTAAAGCAGGTTTCAATAAGCAGCATTATTTCTTTTATATCGGCATTTCCTCTATTAATAAATCGACTTGATTCAAGTGCATATCCTAATTCAACCGCAGCGACTTTAGAACCTGTCCATTTAAGATTACTTACAGGCAGAGAAGCTCTGTTTTTATCAATTATAATCTGTTTTTCCAGACTATTCATTTTCTTATTAAGGTAGATACGCAGCATTTCATTACAAATTATTAGAGCCACTTTATAGTCGTATCCGGTAGAAAACAAAGGGTCACGAATGAACTGTTCACTATCGACACACAGGTGAATATGGGATTTTCCTCTTAAAAAATAATATTCATCTAAATAAGTCGATTTAGCCCTGTAATATTGATGAAAATCGAGGTTCTTTTCAAAGAAGGAGGTTAGATTCTCAAGTTCAGATTTATAGTATTCACGTTGAGTATCGTTACTGCCAACAGGTCGTTTTAATTCTATTCTATGAATTTTGTTCACATAAAGCAGAAATCCTAATATCTCCGGTTTCTGTTCCTTAAAGAATTTTATTTCCTCTTGCTTTTCTATATTCTGTTTTGAAATGAAAACCACCCGTAATTCTGACAGGCAATTATCTACGAACGCAATCATTTTCTCTGATTCCTCTATGGAAATATCACAACCGTCAAAATCAATCATTTGAGATTCAACATTTATTCTATCCATCATATCATCGAAAAGAGCGTCCATATACAAAAGAATTATACAATAGTTTCTAAATATCTTCTCAAATGTCTTCCTGTATGAGAGATTTCGTCCTCTAAAATAGCCGGTGGCGTTCCTTCAAATATAACTTTACCACCATACTTCCCTGCACCCAATCCCATATCTATTAACCAATCTGCCTGACTAATTATATCCATATTATGTTCTATTATAATTACCGTATTCTTATCATTGACCAATCTTTCAAAGAGCCGGATTAATTTAGATATATCCGAGCCATGCAATCCCGTTGTCGGTTCATCAAAAGCGTAAATATTCCCCTTTTTGCCCAATTCTGTGGCTAATTTCAGCCTTTGCCGTTCTCCACCCGAAAATGTATTTAATGACTGTCCCAGTGTGATGTAGCCTAACCCCACTTCGTTAAGTTGCTCAAGCGGTTTTACTATTTCCGGCTCTCTGAAAAATGCCCGTGCTTCTTTTATCGTCATTGACATTATATCGGTAATCGTTTTGTCATTTAGTTTATAAACCAATACCTCCGGCTTGAATCCGCTACCGTTACAATGTTCGCATTTAACTTCGACCGCATCTAAAAATGCAAGGTCTGTGGAGATTATTCCCAATCCTTTACACTGCGGACAAGCACCGTCCGAATTACTGCTGAACAGCGATTGTTTTACATTGTTATGTTTTGCAAATAAGCCTCTTACTGTATCCAATATCCCAGTATATGTTGCGACATTCGACCGCTTACTGCCACGTATTGCACTCTGGTCTATCATCACAATATCCTTATATTGTTTTGTCAATGACTTTACCAATGAACTTTTACCAGACCCGGCAACGCCTGTGAAGACAGTCAAAACTTCTTTGGGTATTTTTACCGATACATTGTTTAAGTTATGGAACGATACATTATTAAGCGTCAGATAGACGTTACCATTCCTGTACTGTGGCTTTAATTGATTTTTGTGTTTCAGATAATTTCCCGTAAGCGTTCCCGATTCCAGCAAACCTTCAATGTTGCCTTTATAAATAATATTTCCACCGTCTTTCCCTCCACCTATTCCCATATCGACAACATGGTCGGCAATGGCAATTACATCCGGATCATGCTCAATGATTAAGACTGTGTTGCCTTTATCCCGAAGTTCGAGCAATAGTTTGTTTAGACGCTGCACATCGTTCGGATGTAGCCCTATACTTGGTTCATCGAATATATATGTGAGGTCTGTCAAACTACTACCTAAATGACGAACCAGCTTTACCCTTTGTGATTCTCCACCGGATAAAGACGATGTTTCCCTGCTTAAAGTCAAATACCCCAACCCGATTGCCAGTAAACTCTCAAGGCTTTTCTTTATTGCTTCCAATAGTGGAGTAACTGTTTCATCGTTTATAGTCGAAATAAACTCAAGCAGTTCATCAATCTGCATATTACAGCAATCAGCTATATTTTTATCTACGATTTTACAGCCTAATACTTTCGGATTAAGCCGTGTCCCCTTACATTCGGGGCATCTGTCTTGCTTAACAACCTCTTTGTATCTTAATCCATTTTTTCCGGTAAGCATATTTGATTCCTTTTTGAAGAACGAACGCTCGAAACGCGGTAATATACCCTCGTATATTGACGTTTTCGGAAACCGCGAATCTGCATTCTTCAATTTAATACCGTCCGCATAAATAAGGTTATGCCACTCTTCCTGCCTGTAATCTTGTATTTTCTTGTCATTATCGAATAAACCTGAATACACATAACGAGTCCATCGCCATCCACCAACTTCAAATGTCGGAAATTTGATAGCCCCTTCGTTCAATGACTTAGTTTTATCAATCAGTTCATCCAAATCGACCACACTTACTTTTCCCAATCCCTCACAACATGAACACATCCCTTGCGGGTTATTGAATGAAAAATCAGTCGAATGTCCGACAAATGGTTTTCCTATTCGGGAGAACAATAATCTGAGCAAAGAATATATGTCTGTGATAGTTCCTACGGTTGAGCGACCATTCCCTTCAATCCGTTTCTGATTGACTACAATAGCCACTGATAAGTTTTCCATACTATCCACATCCGGTTTGCCATATTGCTGCAATCTGTGGCGTATGAAGCTATCATACGTTTCATTCAATAACCTTTGTGATTCGGCAGCTATCGTATCAAAAACCAATGAAGATTTTCCCGAACCAGACACTCCGGTAAATACGGTAATTTTCTTTTTAGGTATTTTTACCGATACATTTTTAAGGTTATTTTCCCTTGCACCTCTAACAATAATTTTTTGTTTATTCATATCCGCTTCTCTTTCTTTTTACGCAAAGGTAAAATCTTCTAATTCACTGAACAATAAGTGATAAATCTTTCATTGGGTGATAAATTTGTCGCTATTTGAGAGATAATTTGTTATCTTTGTAGTCTAACAAAAAATATAAAATATTTATGTATGTAAAGAAAGACCCAACGGATTATTTAAATTGTTCGGTACGGATTGCGATAGATATTTTATCTACCAGTTGGAACGCTTGGTTGATTCAAGAAATCAATAACGGAGTTGTAAGACCAAGCGACTTGCATCGCGCTATTAGCGTGGCTCCAAAAAGAGTTTTAACAAAACAGTTGGGAGAACTGGAAAAGCAGGGGATATTGGGAAAGAAAGTATATCCTGTTTTACCGTTGAAAGTGGAATACTATCTGACAGATATAGGAAAAGAATTGCTCCCGATTTTAGATAAATTGAACGAATGGGGGGATAGGTACAAAGATGTGTTTGTTGAACAATCCAGCGAAAAGACTGAATAATGAGGTTTACGTTAATTTTTGTGATACTCAATAAATTAGTTTTCAAACATTCTGATATTAGCTAAATAAAATACTTCTTTAAAACCCTCTCTATCTCATATAGAATTGCTATCTTTGTACTGTATTGGAAATGACAATAGCATTGTCGGGCAGAACGCCGAAGAAAGCACTATGTTCATTCATTTGCATGGTTGTTTTGATGCTCTATAAGATATTATAAATGTGGTAGTTATCGAAAGGTAAAACGTTCTGGTGGCACCACTCAAAAAGAAGCAGTTATCAAATAGATAGCTGCTTCTTTTTTTATGTCAGTTTGCAAGGACCCCTTCCGCGTAGGCCCCTCAATATGGATCAACGTAAAAAGTTGAGGGATTTACTTTATGCATATAATTTACATACTCTGGAGAGTATTCATTTCATCACTTTTACTGTTTTAGAATTTTGTATCAGATCATATTGCCAATTATAAAGAAGGTAAATAATAATTGCCCGGATGCGATTATTGCGATTTTTACAGCAATTACCACATCTGGGCTATTATAATAATCTGATATATATTACAGATTAAAAGGACACATGCTTCACATTCAGGTTTTTGTCAATCAGCATTCCGTCTGCAGGAATCAGGCTGCCAGCGTTGAATGCTCGTTTGACCTTGAATTTTATTACAAACAGGTCGAGTTCCGCATCGCTGGTAATTACAGGTTTATCTCCAATGTTTGCAAAGGTGGGATATAGAGCCTTTTGTTCATTTGTATGCAGACGATCATTACTCATGTTTTCCATTTCCTTCATTGCCAGAGGCTCAACTCCGATAAATTCTAAATCATCCGATTTGTAAGGTATGGCAAAGCTAAGAGCATTTACATTCTTAAGTCCGCGTCCCTTTACCCATATTTCCAACCTATCGCCGGCCTTGCAGATGTTTCTGGACGGTGTAAGCTTGAGACTGCCTTCAATTTTATCCATGCCTGCACCTTTGGTACCACCACCCAGCTGGGTTGTAAGAACTGAAATGTCATAGGCATCAATAAGTCCGTTCTTGTTTATATCTCCATTACTTATATAGCCTTCAAAATCAGAATCACCCATTCGGAGACCTGTGTAATTGAGGTATGAAGTAAAGTCGTTCATATCAATAAGACGGTCGGCATTTATATCACCGGGACGGTAGCTTTCTGACCCGGGTACTTTAAAGATATACAATTCGCGTCCCGAACCATAATTACCTACAGCGCTTGTAACATCGATTTTTACATACTGTGCCACAGGCTGCTTGTCGAATGTATATGTCTTGACGGTCGACGATCTGTCCCATTTAAAATCACCGGCCTTGACCCAATTCTCACGATCTACACTTGTATAAATGCTTCCGGTAAGCAATATTCCGTTTCCACCATCGGTACGGGGCAGATATTCCATTTTATCAAGGTGATTTACACTGTTTAGATTAATAATAATATTAAAAGGAACAGCCTTTTCACTCCAGGATGTATGCCATGCATCACCCTCATCAAAGTTAAACAGCTTGTTTATACCTTGGCCACCCTGATTTTTCACCGAAGTTTCTGCCGTTATATTCTGAATAGCAAATTCCAGCGGATTAGACTTAGTCGTTGCGGTGTACGAATCCCATTGAGAAACACCATCCATGTTCACGCTGCGAATCTTGTAAGAATAGGTTGTTTCGGGAACAAGACCGGTAAAAGTAAGGTGATTATTCTGAATGGTAGAATAGATCATACCGTCAAATTCTATTTCGTAATAATCGGCATTCGGTTGCTTATCCCAGGTAGGTTTAAGCGTATAGGCCGTTATGTTTTCGTCGGTAGTCTTCACATTTGCAGGAGCAGATACCGTTCCGGTATGCGACAGCAGATGATCTTTTTTGTTAACCTTATAATCTGCGATAGTCAGCTTCAGATCATTATTAACAATATCAAAAACATCCGTCTTAACCATTAACTTTGAACCACCTTTAATGGAAAGAGAAGCAAAATCACTGCCTTTGGTAGCAAACTTGTTCAGTTCCGGAGCTGCGTCGTAGAAATATACATTCTTACCCTTTTCAAATGCATCAAGCGAATTAACCTCGGTAAGTTTTACCTTTGAACTACCGATCTTCAGCGATATCTTTTTGGGTTTCTCAGACGGATGTAAATTAATCACCGTATACTTATTCCTTTCAAATCCGTCAAAACTACCCTTCGAGGCCGCAATATAAAAGACCATTTCCCCCTTTTCGTTCAGCGTAGATTTCAGATCGGTAGTAACAGAATATCCACGAGTATAAGCCACAGTGCGGCCATCGTCATCATATTCGGAGAATGAGGAGTTACCATGAGGATAAACATCGTACATTCTCAAATCCTTTTTGATTTCCGAAACATTGTTATTTGGTTCGGTCACAGGGATAATAGCACCACTTCTTACAAATACCGGAAGTTTCCAAAACGGAGATTTGAAATTATTAATGATACGTCCACCAGTATAACGCTCTCCGGTAAAGTAGTCAACCCATTCTCCATCGGGCAGGTAAATACCATTGCGAATATCATTTCCAGCTTCGTCTGCTTCGGTTTCTTCAAATATTGGAGCAACCAGAAAATCCGGTCCATACATAAATTGGTACTGAGTAGCAGATCCATGCGTATATTTGTTTGGATACTCCAGAAACATCGCTCTAATCATAGGCATACCGTCAACACTTGTACGAGCTATGCTATACGTGTACGGCATAATTTCCGATTTAAGCTTTAGATACCAACGGTTGACCGATGTGGCCGGTTCTCCAAGTGCATGGGGATATTTTTCATTAGAACCCCATCCGTCCATATTCAACTGCATAGGAGTAAACGCCTTCCACTGGAAGTCACGCATATTAACCACAGCATTACGGCCGCCAAAAATACCATCCATATCACTGGATATGTTTGGCATTCCGGACAATCCTGATCCTATATATGTGGGAATGTGGAAACGTATATATTCCCACACACCACCGGTTTGGTCGCCGGACCATACTCCGGCATAACGCTGTGTTCCTGCCCATCCGTCGAGAGATATAATAAACGGCCGCGCTTCATTTCCGTAATAAGTCATAATCCCGGACACATCGGCAATTCCGTTCAGACCGAAAGAATAACCGGAACCAACCCATGCAACATCGGTTTTTAAAACTCTTACACCGGCATCACGCACCTCTTTAACAATATCTCTTTGAAGCAAGGCACTTACTCCAGCCTTAGGATGCAAATCGGACTGAGTCCACAATCCTATTTCAACCCCTTTCTCATGCGCATAATCGCTCAAAGACTTGAGGTTGGCAATATTACCGTCTAATGTCTCCGTTTGCCCATATCCGGCACCATATCCGTCATTGGGAAGAATCCAACCCAAAGGCATGTCATGCGTATTATAGCGATCAATCACCCCACGTGCCGAAAATTGATAATTATTCAACTCCCCGTTCAGCGATTCTTTCACACCGCCGTTATCCTTCTGACTTTCAGAATAACGTTTGCCATCCTCAAAAAGAATACCCTTTTCATTTTCTTTCCAATAATCACGGTTATAGGCATTGAGATGCCCCTCGTAAAATCCGAATTTTGGAAGCAGTACCGGATTTCCTGTCAGTTGGTAGTAGTCATTCAGTAAAGCAACAGCACCATTATTCACCGTAAAGAATACGTCCAGGTAATCAGTACTATGGGAAAGTTTCACTTCGCCATTACGCTTCGAGTCAAAGTCATATTTACCTTTGCGGAAAGTATGGAACATAACACCATAACCCGCAGTAGACCAGTAAAATGGTACGGGCGAAGCCACTCCACCGTCCGTCCAGCTGTTCTGGTTCTCAATGGCAATAATTTTACCCTTGTGCGAGAACCGTCCATTCTGGACGCCACCACCATAGAAATACTCATTATTACTATCGGCCGACAATGTAAGAGAAACATTGTCTTCGTTAAACAAGGTGGGATTCAGTTCTTTAACCACAGGTTGGTTATCGGAGATTCTGATAACCGTCATGCAGGATGACTTTTTATCCAGTCTGACCTCAACTACCGGTGTGCGCATAAAAAAGAAATCACCGTCAATACCTGTTTCAAGTTTTGACACAGGTTTACGCGGATTATTTACAAGAATATCAGCTTTGGGATTAGATTCTGGATTACGGATCAATCCGCCGCGAATATCACGGAACAGGCGGAAGATATTATCTCCATAAAAATCGAAACTTATCCTGTTTCCATCCTTACAAATAACTTCAACCGTTGTGGAATTAAGCTTTTTAATACCTGTTACCTCTACACTCTGAGACCTGACTGTCAGTGATACGCACGCCACGGCAGTCAGCATAATTAATAATTTGATCGTTTTTTGCATAAAAGATTTGTTTTGTGCGACAAATATAGACCAATAAAAGGGTAATCAGGAACAATCAGGGAATAATAAATATCTCTTTATATAAATATAGCATCTTATACTAAAAAGGCAAGCACATTATAATCCAATTAAAGTTATAGTTATTAATCTTACTTCTTCATTGCTTCTGCTTTTAAATCGGCAGGCATTTTTTCGATAGCGTAACGCAGGGCTGTACGAGGCATAACTGACTTATTTGCCATTACATAATTAAACACCTCTTTTTGATGTGCTTCACTGGCAGCTTTTAACATCCATCCGTAGCCTTTCTGTACCAAATCGTCTTTATCTAACAGCAGGATATCGGCAATTTCAAATACATCCTCTAAAAACAAGCCTTTTCTGGCCGGGATAATCAACGTTACTGCTCCGGCACGTTTTACAAACCGCCGGGTCGATTTAGCCCATTTCTTTAGTTCAGCCACATATTCGGGATACATTGTAACGAAACTGCCCACAGTGTGATTGCATAGTGTGTCGCAATCGGCCCAATTAGTCACACAATCGTGTACCCAATGCTCAAATATCTTAAAGTCGGCAGGCTCGTATTGTTTATGTAAAGATTCGGCCCAGACACAAGCAACAACCGATTCTTCCAAAAAGCCAGTCTGCCAAAGACCTTCGCATAATTCAAATATTTCCTGCTTAGGTAAATGTTTTATCTGTTTAAAAGCCTCTTTGGCTATTTTACCAACATTTGCCATTCCTACGCCATATACTTTGGGAGCCTCGCCTTCTTTGTGATAGCGGGCGGATGAAGCAAGGATTTTAGGATCAGCATTGTCTTTCAGTAATTTTCTTACATTGTCGAGTATCGTATTCATCATCTGTAGTATAAATTATTTGTCATCTTAAACGCCTATTTCAGTGTCTTCTTAAAGCGGACAACAGTCAGCAATTCCTCCAGTTGACTTGCGTTGTTTATATTAAAAATCATTGGGATAAGTCGGCCTATAGCTTTTGCAGAGGCAAACTCTGTTTTGATGGCTTCCGATATATCAAGTGCAGCGATTGCTTTGAGGTGCTTTTCGGTAAAAAAGAAACTCACCTTGAAGAAGCCTTCCCACACCGAAAGCCACAAAATAGTCTTCTTCTTATGTTGTACTTTGCAGAGCCAGGCTTTGCCATCGTTGTAGTATCTCCATTCAAAGCTTAAAAGATAGGCTTCATTTGTAATCGTTGCCAGAAAAGATTCCAGCACGTCGTACACATCACCAAGTGTATCCTTCAACACCTTGTCTGACGGGAATATCTCCGCATCCCTCAATAACATTTCTGCTTCCATAGTTGATACGTATGTTCTTTTTTCAAAGATACATCCTTCAGTCCAATAAATTTTAAATACATTGTAATAATTATATAAACAATAATCATTCTAAAATGATAATTCGCTATTTGGAGGTCATGTCGTTTGTTGTATATGTTTAAATTTCAGTTTATTAAGTAATTTACTCTAGTTGTGCAGAATTGGTTTAATTTGGACATAAAAAGAAAAAAAACTACTTTTGCACTTCATTTCAATCTGGATGAATGAAAGGCAAAATTCACATTAAAAACATCAGCGAGCTGCTTCCTTCAGGTACATCTCCAACCGACATACGAGTAAAGATAAACTGTACAACAATCGATTCAACCGATGTTTTATCTCAATTTTCTGTTCCGCTGTATTTAAATGCTTCCATTGCCATATTGGTCTTATCCGGAAATGCGACTGCATGTATCAACTATAAATTCCATAAAGTAGAGCCGGATACGTTGATTTTGCTATCGGCCTCGCACATGTTTAACTTCGACAACTGCAGTGCCGATTTTAAATGTATCTGCCTGTTTGTGAGTAAAGATTTTATGGACGATATGGATTCCACCGATATGATTTATAAGCGGATCAAGTATGGGGTAAGGATGTTTAATATGCCGGTGTTGCGGATCAGTACCCACCAGTCGGAGTTGCTGTACAAACGAATTACGTCCGTAAATGATGCAATAGAAGATGCGGAGCATTTGTATCACAAGGAGATTATCTTAAATTGCCTTTTCGGGTTCTACCTGGATTTAAGCAATATGATAGACCGGACCTCCGACCTGGAGACCGAAGCCAACCTTACCCGCTACGAAAGCATCATCAAATCGTTTATCGAATTACTGGTGGCAAACTACAGAAAGGAGCATAAGGTAGATTTCTATTCCTCGAGGCTGAATATTTCGGATCATTACCTTATACATATCGTAAAACGGATAACGGGACAGACGGTGACCGACTTTATCTACGAAATGCTTTACAGTGATGCCAGGACATTACTGATGCATTCGAAGCTCTCCATCCAGGAGATAACTTCGCTGCTACACTTCTCGGATCAATCTTCCTTCGGGAAGTTCTTTAAACGTAAAGCCGGTCTTTCGCCCATCGATTTCAGAAAGCAAAAAAACTGATTATTTGTCCGTTTGCTGAGCAGATACACCCGTATATCTTTCGCCAACGATCTTGATCTTATTAATCTGGTCGGTAAGACTTTGTAGTTCTTCGACCGTAAATTCAAAATCGGCCGCCCACATGTTTTCCTGCAGATGGGCCAATTTGGTAGTGCCCGGAATTGGAACGATAAACGGTTTCTGAGCCAGTAACCAGGCCAAAGCCACCTGAGCAACCGTTAGTCCTCGCTGATCTCCAAATGCCTTCAGGGTATCTATCAACGGCCAGTTGGCAATCACATTATCCGGTTGATAACGGGGTAGGGAGGGCCTGTTGTCGTTGTTGGGATTGTATTTGGAACGTTCGTTAAGGTAACCGGTAATCATCCCCCGGCTCAACGGGCTGTAGGGCACAAACCCGATACCTAACTCCTCACATACGCTAATCACATCCTTTTCCGGTTGGCGGGTCATCAACGAATATTCACTCTGTAAAGCAGCCACCGGTTGCACAGCATGCGCCTTTCGGATATTGGATTCGCCGGCCTCACTTAGTCCGAAGTACTTAACTTTCCCCTCCTGTATTAAATCTTTAACCGTTCCGGCAACCTCCTCCATAGGAACGGCCGGGTCAACCCTGTGCTGGTAAAGTAAATCAATATAATCAGTCTTCAGGCTTTTCAACGAATGCTCCACCACGGCCCTGATTCGTTCCGGACGGCTGTCCAACCCTTCGCTCGGCCTGCCGTTTTTAAATCCAAACTTAGTGGCAATTACAATCTCTTTGCGGAAAGAAGAAACAGCTTCGCCAAGCAGCTCCTCATTTACCAGCGGTCCGTATGCCTCTGCCGTATCGAAAAAGGTAACACCCAAATCGTATGCCTTATGAAGCATGGAGAACATCGTTTTCTTATCGGGCACAAAGCTGCGGTGATAGCTCATCCCCATACAACCCAGTCCCAATGCCGAAACCTTCAGCGCCTGACTGCCCGAGCCTAAAGTACGGTACTTTACATCCGTGTTAGCAGGCATGCTTAACCCGTTTTCGGAACCCTGTGCCTTGCCGATTGCCGGCGAGAGGATGACCGACCCGCTTAACAAAGCACCTGCTTTTAAGAAATCTCTCCGATTGTTCTTTTCCATAACTCCCATTTTTAGATTTTTAATAATGCAAAATTAGTAGCTTATTTGGTGAACCACTTATATAAATTACGGCTTTACTTATACATTTTACGGATTAACATTATTCTCTGAGAATCAAGGGATAGAGATTCAATTCACCCATCGGAGGAAAAGCTCTGTTTAATCGACCGAAATCTCCTTCGCCGGATTCTTTTTGTATTCAAACATAAGGTCGATATGCTTTTTGATCACCCTTTCTTCCGAAAGAACCGGAAGCTCGTCTTGCTTGAAAAAGCCAACATCCAGTATGTCGAAGCCGTTGTTCAGTTCCCCCTTCAGAATCTCGCACCGGATAAACAACTTGTAAACATATCGAAGCGAGTGGGGGTAGGGGTGGCACCTTTGGTCTATAACGGCAAGCAGGCGTTGCGCACTAACCTTCAATCCGGTTTCTTCCAGCACCTCTTTCACTGCAACTTCCGAGGGAGAATACCCAACATCTGCCCATCCACCGGGTAAAGACCATTTGCCGTCGGCCCTTTCCTTAACCAGCAGAATTTCATCCCGGTCGTTAAATATAACAGCCCGGATGTCTACTTTGGGAGTCACGTAATCAGACTCCACCCGGAAGCATCCCGAAAGTTCAGCCAGATCCACATCCGAAACAACGCTTGTAAGCGAATGGCTGATTTCAAGCAATTCCGTGTAACGTTCGATATTGTATTCGTCGGTCGAGTAGACCAACCCGATCTGGGCAATGGTCCTCAACCTCTTTATTTTCTCTAAAAGCTCCGCTTCTTTATTCATAATTAAGCTACTTTCCGTTTAAAACGAATAAATGTCAATTTCATCTGTCATCTGTCATAAAATGGCTCAGATCCCTTTGTGGATAAGGGTTCTGGAAATGACAGATGGGGTGTGACAGATCCAAATCATCTGTCATCTGTCACCAACGGAATCAGGGACAAAGCATATACAACACGTTCTTTCCGTAGCCCAGTTTTTCAACCTTTCCGCTTTTAATCAGCGTATTAAGGTCTTGCAAGGCGATGTAGCGCGAACACTGATTCACACCCATACAGTCGGTACAGGTAACCGTGCGCAGCTCATTCATTTTACTTATAATCCGCTGCAAACGCTCCTCTCCGGTAAACTTTTTCTTCTTTACGGCAGGTACACGTTCCAGCTTCATGGACTTCAGACTTGCTTTCATCTTATTCGAGCAGCGGAAATTCACATTCCTGAAGCGTATCGATTCGGCACGTATCCGCTTCTCGCTGGTGATATCTTTGGGACAATCCAGCGAAACGGAATAGTATCCCAGTCCGTCCAGGTTTACATTCTCTCCGTTTTTAAGGCGATTGGTAACCACTTGGGTGAAACTTTCGAGCAGCCCTTTAATGTCGCCCGATGAAAAGGTGGATATAGTGGAAATCTCTGCAGCCAGGTCATCAATTGTTGCCGTACGTGAAGGAACAATACGGGCATGTAAGTTTTGTATTCCGTTCTTTGCTGACGCAGGAGGATTTTCTGTTAGCTTATACTTAGCACTCATGTAACGATAAAGTATTAGAAAAGATTAAGGAAACTAATTGTAAAATGTCTTATACTGAAATAGGTA
>WARQ01002191.1_pt1 | contig 111147 bp, 104 predicted proteins | sample 4769161 | NCBI WGS metagenome assembly WARQ01 (sample SAMN08893024, study PRJNA449175) | gut metagenome | isolation source: rumen sample fed with dry roughage | host: buffalo | place: India: Nagpur | collected 2016 | reverse complement strand
AATCTGCAAAACATGTTGACACATAAGAATGAACAGTATTGCTATATTTGTTTTTTATATACTCCCCAGTCTTATTATATATTACACAAGAAATTATATGATCCAAAAGCATGTCATTCAATTGAATTATAGGCTTATTTATGGAGTAGAATGAAGATACTGGATCTCTTTTTTTGATTTTTTCCTCATTCAACGATTGAGTTAACCCATATAATAGTTGTAATGCAAAAGTCGTTTTATGAACACCCCTTGGTCCTCTTATTACAATAACTACACCACTAGATTCATTAATGTTTAATTCTTTATTCTGAGATGGATCTTCTGTTTCTATATTTTTTTGAGGAAATCTATATCTCAATTGAAGCCCCCCATAAAGAATATTATCAAATCCAATAACATGAGTCTTTAACTTATTTATCAATCCATTTTTGGGTCTTATATTAGGATCATTTTCCATAATTATACTTTTTATTTCTTTGTTATATTGTTTTACCAGTTGATTTTTTAAATTCATGTAAAATATAATCGATAGACTTATACAATTTAGAATATCCTTCCGAAGTCGTAATTGGTATTAATCCATAATTCTCAAAAAAAGAATACTTCATTTTAGTAAGCAACTCANNGAGCGCCTTGTTCAGGACGGAAGAATCCATCCCGCACGCATTGAGGAAGTGGTGAACAAGGTTGCCAAGGAAGTGAACAAGATTGCCTTTGGCTTCATTTTAGTAAGCAACTCATAAATCTCATAATTCTTATCTTTACTATTCATATCTGTCGATGTAAAATAATACATTTTCTTTGTATTGTTATGCTGATTACTTGCATGCCGAATGATTCTCTGAGTATTTATATCTGTTAAAGATAAGCCCATAAAAATGGACGTAAAATTGCACGCTAAATGTATTGGCGTAGAAGTATGCCATGAAAAAACATCACCGAAATCATCATAGAATTCTTCAATAGAGAGAATTATTTTATTCTTTTTACTTACAATTAGCTCATTTGGTGGAGGTATATATCCATGAACATGATATATTGGAATTGTTCTATTTTTTATTTCTCTATCGTTTGACACACCTGAAAAATCTAAAGGGATAATGTCCTGACATTTAATATTATTAGATTGAAATAGTTCTTTTAGTATCCTAATTGCATTACTTAAGAAATTATCATAGTTATAATTCACAACAGCCACAACACTAGAATACAACAAAATCAACTTAGCGATCTGATAGAGGGTAGTATATTGAGGAGAATCAGCTTGTTTAGGGTCTTTATTAAAAAATTCATCCCTGTTAAATGATTTTGAAATATCATCGTACAATATAGAATAGCTGCATTTCGAGTAAATGTAATATTGAATAGAATTAATATAATTATCTCCTAAAATTTGCTTAATAATAGAAGCTTTAAAAATTGCCGGAAATTCTTTATATGCAAAGAATTTTTTATATTCAATATAATCCCCTTTTTCTATATCAAATAATCCTTTTAATGACTCCTGCTGATCAGGATTACTATAGTTAAAAATAATAGCTTCTCGAAATAAATTATTTAGTAAACCATCCCAACCTAACTTATTAGTTGTAGTAATATTTATACCTGCTCCCACAAATAATACTATTTTCTTCTCATTAATAAAGTCTTGACGTAGATACTCAATATTTTCAACAGAGTACGGCTGATTATTAAGCTTAAATATCATAATATATTATTATTAAATGTAAAATGTATGGATATCACTCATATATTTTAGATAATGAAACTTTGATCTTTTAGCATTAGTATACGTTAGAAATGCACTAATTGCAGCAGCGATAGCACTTATGGTTGCTATTTCAATTGAAATTAAAACAATTTGAGATTCTTGCATTGTATCTTGTTTTATTTGTATTTTGCTTTAGAAATAAGAACTTCCACGTCTTCATAGCCGGAGACAAGGAGGCGGTGCTCGAGCTCTAACTTCAGTTCTTCTTTATTAGCGGCTTTTGGTCCAATAATAATTTTAGTTCCTTTTTGAAACAGAAAATACGAAGTTGGGACATATAATTTGGGCATTTCTGAATCTGATATTAGAATTTCATTATCTCCAGGAGGATTGTAGGAAAGTATTCTGAATTCCTTTTCAACTTCATAATTAGGACTTTTAAACAAATGCTTAAGTTCATCAAAAATAAATGAAAAGAAAGAAAAGATAATAACCTTTATTTCTTTTTTATTTTTCCTTTTATTTAGTGACATTGATTTTTCAATAGCAGCAAACCATTTTTCTATTCTTTTATATAATTCTTCAACAGTCTCTTTTGAGTAATTTACTTTATATAATGACGGTTTTAAATTGTTTTTCTCTGTATTTCGTGTAATTGATTGCAGAACGTTATTACATTTAAAATATTTAATCGGAATGCTAATACATATTCCTTTTGCATCATTTCCGTACAATCTCCACATATTTAATTCGTCATAATCACATCCTGAAAAACAAGATAAAAATGTATGATATGTTTTATTATCTTTTGTTTTAATATCCTTAATCCATTTATCTGTGTAAGGTATTGAAACACTATCAATTGAATTATATAAATATTTTCCTTCTTCAGGGTCATTCATATACTCCGTATGAAACATCCATAGATGATTTTTAGATTGGCATTTCTCGTCTTTTTTGATCATATTTTGTAAAGCTGTAACATTTGTATAATGGTTTACCGCTATCGGTATTTCAGCTTCAGTTATTTTGTAAGGTTCTGCATAATGTGTATCTACATATAATTGATTAAGAAAATAATATAATAGAGCTTTCGCTTTTACGTCGGTTATATAATTTTCTTTTAATAGTTCGTAAGCGTACGTTAAATGATAGTTTTCAGTTGTTTTGTCAGGCAAGATAAATCGCTCATACATGTTTACGGCTTCCTGATAGTTTTTATCTTGAAAAATTGAAATTGCAGTGTATTCAGTAACACCCTTTAAACTACCTTGATTCCCCGATTTCTTTAAAAGACGATAATATTCTGTGTCGTTAATATTAGTACCCATTTTTTTTGCTAAAATAAATGAAGCTTCTCCATCTCCGTTCTCTGAAGCCATTTCCAGATATATGAGTTCTTTATTACTTTCTTTCTTATTGCGATAGTAATTATATAATGCTTGTTGGGCAGTTAATAAGCCTGCCTCAGCCGCCTTAGTCATCCATTTAATAAATTGCTTTTCGTTTATTTCGCAACCTTCTCCATGGAAATAGCAAGCGGCCAAATCATGCATCGCCGATGGATCAATGCTATCGGAGACTAGACCCTTTAGAATTTTGAATCCAAGAGAAGGATCTGCGGGGCATCCAATTCCTGAAAGATAGAAATGAGCAAGATTCTGTTTTGCATCTGTATCTCCTAAGGCAGCTGCCCTTCTTGCGAGTTCAAAAGCCTTTTTTGAGTCTGGTTTAATATTTATAGATTCATATTTACCCATCCAAAAGACTTTGGCAAGATCACTCATTGCATCAGGATAATCTTTATCTGCAGCTTTTTGAAGACAACTAAGGCTATATTTTAAATTTATATTAGTACCAATTCCTAATTTGTAAACAGCAGACAAATCGTACAATGCTTCGGGAAGACCTAGCTCTGCAGCTTGGTGCAACAGCATAATGGTTTTAGCAATATTTACTTCACATCCTACTCCTTGGTTGTAAGATTGTGCTAATTGATATACAGCCTGTGCTAATTCATTGTCTATCTCAACGGCAAGTTTTAGCCATTCAAATGATTCAATAATTTTATCCGGATCGTCAGGATTAATTGCTCCAATTATATTGGAGCAATTAAACATTGATATTGCGTCACCACTCTCGGCTGCTTTTCTATACCAGTATAAAGCTTTTTCAATATTTTTTATTGCACCATATTTTCCATCTTGGTAAAAGGAAGCAACTTTCTTCATAGCGTCAATATCACCTTGATTTGCCCTTTTCTCAAATGTCTTTAAAACTTTCTGTGTTGGAATCATAATAGTCTTATTCCTATTTTTATCTCTTAATTTAAAACTTTGCTGTTCTTGTGAAAAGTACTTATGCACCCATTCGGTTCAATATGAATTGTGTAATAATCACCTTCAAAGTATAAGCTTTCTTCTCCATATTTGCTGAATCTTGTATTTGGATTCGTTTCGAAATGAGCTTGAATTTCGTCATTAATTCGATTAATGATGCTACCCATTACAAAAGAAATATTATCGTCATCCCACTGAAAATTATCTTTATTTTTAAACTGATCATTTATTTTCATCTCTTTTACATGCCTCATATACACATGTAAATATCTGTCCAGGTCTAGGTATATGGGTATTTTGCCGTTACTATTTAATCTTGTTTCTTGGAATTGAACAATCTTGTCGAAAATCATAGCTGCTTGATCAGGATTAGTTGACAGTATTTTTTTTATACTACTCCCGGATTGTATTAAAAAGCTATTAAAAACGCCGCATAAATGTTTTTTTCTTTTGTGTTCTAGAGTAATATATCTTTCAAATCCTTTTTTATCAATATTGTTCTTATAATATTTTATTCTAAGATGTTTATATTCAATACTTTCTTTGAGTATACCATCTTTTAATATATATTCATTTTCTTCTTTGGATAGGGAGTCAGGTTCATAGAACAATTTTAACGCTAAATAATAATCGTATTCCTCGGGAGCTAAACCAATTCCTTGGAATATTAATGATTTATTAAAAACATAAATCCAGTCGCAATCACCTCCATTTGGTTCTTTATCCATTTGAATATTAATCGAATTTACTCCTCTGGTAATTTGAGAATGGAAAGTATTTGTATTTATATCTCTAGTAGAGTATATACTTGATATTTCAGTAGAAATTATGCCTTCATTTTACAACTCTTTTATCAATTGTTGAGATAATTCATTCCCTATGTATTCCACTTTAATTACTCCAAAGCTTTTTTGTTTATTCTTTATTTTTTTATCTTAAACCTTTCTCTCTCTTTGTGTATATACAAATACACCTATTATATAGCTCCCATATTTTTTATATGCATCACTTTCACGTTTGAAATTAATACATACTACTTTGTCATAGATCCCAACAAGAGAATATATATCCTCTATGGAGTAATCAAGTTGCTTAAACACTATGGCCTTTCTTCGTTTTTTCAAGGTCGACTTTTGCCGTAAGATTTATTAAAAACCTTACCTTTTTTTGTTTTTATATCACCTTTCCCCATAAGTTGTGTTAATTTTTTAGGTCAAGCAAGATTTCTTTTTCTAATTCCTTATATATTGCCGTGTCAGGGGTTATTAGGGGAGTTATTGTATCTCGTAAAAAGCTTTCTAGATTATTGCCACATTGTTTTAGTTCAAGAATCTTTTTAAGCCCAATATATATTTCCCCTCCAGCTGATTTAATATCATCTGAAGGGTTTTCACGTGCTACACTTTCCTGAATTTTAGTTTCTTTTAGTGTAAGACAATCACCAATCTTATCTCCTTTAGAAAGTTTTTCACAGAGACAAATAATAATCTCATCATCTAACAGATAACTTTCAATATGCCTTTTATTTAGGACACGAATATCTTTACGTTTGCACTCTTCAATTTCTTCTACACTTTTATCATCTCTGTCAACTACTTTTATTATTTTACTTGAGTGCGCAATTTTGCTTATAATTCCAAAAGCAGGATTGTCTTTTTCTATGTCATTACATGATCCTACAGAAACAAATGAAATGTCAGGATAAGCATTAGAAAATATTTTATCATAAATTTGTGCATCAAAATCCTTATATTTTCTTCCTCTTGGCGTTCCTTCACAAAATATAATTGTTCTTGGAGTAAGCAGTTTTGAAAAATCATCAAAGGCTAAATCCAAGAATCTATTCCAAATTGTTTTATCTATTCTACTAGGTTCAATTACAGCTTTATCATCAAAGTCAATGTTATCAAAATTAAAAAAAACAACACTACCCGGATGTCTTTCATTTAAATCTTTTGCCTTATTTAGCATCCCGATTGAATGAGTACTTATCCAAAGTTGACTATTAGAAGGAATGAGTTCATACAACTCATCAAGTAGTTTTGATTGCAGTCTTGTATGCATATGAATTTCAGGTTCGTCTATGCATAATACCGCATCTGGATAATATTCAGATTTTATTATTAAATCTAAAAGAAGATCAAATGCAGCTTTCTCTCCTGCAGATAAATTTTTGTAATGATAATCTTTTGATATTCCTTTTTCAAAATAGAAACTCCCATTAGTTAACGGGTCACCAATAGAGCTTAACTGTAAATCGGGAAATACATTTGATATTGATCTTTTAATTTTACCTACTAGTTCTTCTCTATATGCTTCTACAGTCTTGGAATTGTTAGACGGATCATAGACTCCGGATAATGTTTTTGATATTAATCGTTGATAGTTTGTTGATACAGATTGATCATTCCACATTAGATTATCAAAGCGGATTTGATTAGTTGGATTTTCTTGGCGTAATAAATTTGACGTTGTAAAATCGGGCTCATTACGGTAAGCAGTTCTAAAATAGAAATTTCTTCTTATATTATTTTGATCCAATGAGCTACTATCGTGTGCAATTAATATAATACTTTGGTCCAAATTAAATGGTTTTTCTTTATCGAAACCTACTTTTTCATAAAACGTTAGGTCTCCAACATTTCCAAATCCATATCTTTTATACCAGAAATTAATCCCTTCAAAAACTGAAGTTTTACCACTTCCGTTAGGTCCAACTAAAACAACTAATTTTGCTGTCGATGGAATGTTTGTTATGGTTAGATCTGTAAATCGTTTAAACTGACAGAATTTAAGTTCTTTGATTTTCATAATAATAAATCCTTAAGTTAATAGAACATCTTTCACTTCTATATTTCATACATTGATTTAATTTTTTCAAACCAACCCTTAATCTCTTTATCAACACCTAGTTCTGTAAATAAAGCCATATTCATTTGTTTTGAAAGTTTGGAATTAGCAATTTGTTTTACAATACTTTCTGCTTTCTTATTTTTTTCCACAAACCGGGCACACTTATCTCTTACATATATAGGCACATCAAATTCATGCCATTTCTCTTTTATTGTTGAACAATCAATCCCAAATTCACTTTCATACAGGCTAAAATGAATATAATTCTCCATTTGGTTTAGGAGTGTAAGCTGTCCAAATGATTTATTTTCTTTTTCATTAACACTTTCAATAACTTCTTTATATTTTTCATCGCTATCTCTATCATATAGATGATATTCAATAACATTGGAGTCTTTAAGATATTCCCTCTCTACCCAAGTTTTTAGGTTAGAGCCTTGCATTGGAATAATGCTGATCTGTTCAGATTTTAAGTCTATAATTTCTTTAAGCTCAGGAATATTTTGATTTATTTCATATAAGAAATTCCTATCATTCTCTCCTTCAACACATATAACTAATTTGCTTAAATATGGAGCTATACCCAAAGTATTTACAATCTGTTTTAATTTAAAAACACCTTGAGCTAGTTCATTTTTACCTTCCACTTTTGTTATTAGTAATAGATTTTCGTCTTTACATACTTTTGCAACTTCTGGAGAATGTGTTGTTATAATTACTTGTGTTTTCTCTTTATTGGCTATTTCACACAAGGCTTCAATTAAAAGATGTTGATGGTCCGGATGTTGAGACGTCTCAGGCTCTTCTATAGCATATATTATATTTCTTCCATTCTTATTTTGTCTTTCGGCTTCAGCTCTGAAGTAATTTAGAAGAATAAGTCTTCTTACGCCGCTACCTCTTTTATTCATTGGAATATTATCATCGCCGATAAAAGAAAACGAAAATAAAGAATCCCACGCTTTATTTGATACATCAGGACGTAATACATTAGCCAATTCAGGATTCATTTCAGCTAGTTTATGAATTGTTTCAATCCCAATTTTTGTAGCACTTTCTTCAATTAATTTCTTGACTTTTTCCAAATCATCAATAACTTCATCAATTGCAGTTTTTGTTATCGCTCTTAAAGGATCTTGAACTTCTTTGTCGGTATCCTTATTTGCTCTGTCAGATTGGAATAAGAAAAACATTGGATAGTCTATACTCATACTACTCCACACATCTTTCCCGTCAATTTTATCAATCGGAATTAGTATCTCTTCAAATTCTTCACAACTAGACACTTTGTAAATAGCTTGTCTCATTTCAGAATTAGTAGTTTCTCGAACTTCTAACCCTGCAGATTCTACAGCCTCTTTGTAGTCTTTATATATTTTTTTAATATCCGAATTTTTTAAACAAATAAGGGGATTGTCTTTAAAGGTAACCGGGTAATAAGATTTAATATATTGCTTTAAGCTACTTGCCGTTATTTTATCTTTTGAACAATCCCATATTTTATGAATTTCAAGTAATCCATCTTTATTTAATAAATGTTCATCTTCTATGGATGTTGGAATCGTGTCGAAAGTGTATTTTTTGCCTTCTTCTATTTCAAAAACTAAGATTATTGATATTTCAAGCTTTGTATTATTAACACATAAGTCTTCTATATCAATTTTAATCTTTTCACAGTTAAAGAAGATTTCAAGAGCTTCTAACAGCGTAGATTTACCAATATCATTTTTACCAATAATCACATTCAGATTGTTATCAAAATTTATTTTAAAATCTTGATAGCTTCTGAAGTTTTTAAGAATTAAACTTTTAAGAATCATATTATTATATTTAAGGTTAAATCATATATTTGGAAGTGTTCAATATTTGGCTATTCTCCTGATTTAACCGACTGACAAGCCATATTATTAAAATGCATTTTATTGATTTATTAAACACTACCCCAATTAAAGGATATCAGTTGAAGTATCTAATAAATAGAACATAAAAAAACAAACATCCTAAACGGATTATTTACGGAGCAACGAAATAGCTGAATTTAGTCTGATTATCTATCGGCTAATCTCAAATTAATTACTCGAAACCTGTTAAAGCACAAGATCTGAATATTGGATAATTAATACGGACTGCAGTAAGAGCTACTAAAAAACAGTTAAGTTTCTAAGCTCAAATAAAGTGAAACAAACATTCCAATCTTCTTTACAACAACGCTCAAATTGTTTGTATGCATAACCATTTAATAGATACTTTAAGACATGAAAGTGTATTGAACACTTACGTTTTATCTTACAGATATATTAATATTCAGGTTTTACTCATCCACAACAAATCCTCGTCAGTCCCAAAGCCAGACCCTTCTACACGGGGCTTTTTCTTTGTTGTCTAACTTCTTTTTTGTGCAAAATATATTACTAAGTCTTGCATTGTCTTTGTTGGCGAACAGGTGAATGTTTGTCTATGATTTTATACAAAATGAAGCAAAGTTTTTAACCGGATGGAGTGAAGTGGATCCTTTAATTCATGGTTAATATATAGTGCTCAAAGTGGTATTTTCGCTTATTCAAACATTGATCTTTTTATTAATTAAGCCGTCCCAAATATAATGAATATTTCAATATTGCAACATAAGTCATCTAATTAATTTATAATTATTTTTTACGTGTTTAATATATATAAAATGAAGGATGCCGGAGGGTGGAAAGAACGTAATGAATTTTAAACTATTAGCATACTGTGTAGTAGCTCGAATCCTGTAGTATTCTATTATTTTGACTACGAGGAAGTATTCGTTTGACAATTGTGTACTTTGCGTTTGACAATTGTTCAACGCAAAGTCAACATATGGATACCTTGCGTTGAACAATTGTCAAACGAATAAATGCTTTAAGTGTTCGGAATAGATTGTCGCGATGTTATGATTACTTCTTCGTTGGATGGAGACTAATTACACGTTGATTGATAATTTTAAGTGTGCAGAGCTCGGGATTTAGATTTTTATAGCGTTCCGTAGACAATGACAGATGACAGATGAAATGGATCTGTCACAGGGCATCTGTCAGCTTCAAAACGTAGGACTGGAAAGGGTTTGGGGGCAAAAAATGATAGATGACAGATGGTTTTCGTATAAATCGGTTTCAATGGGTTGGTTGCAGCTGGGGGCGGTATTGTTCCACTGTTTCGAGCAGGGCTTCGATGGTGGCGACGGGTAAGCGGACTCCCGTGGGTGTGCAGAACACATAGCCGGGGGTTTGCAGGTTGGCGGTTTCGATGTAGTAGTCAGATTCGAGGGTTCGTCCGGCTAATATACCGTTGCGCTGCAGGGCTTTGCGGGCCATGGCGAATTTCTGTCCGTGACCGGTTAACCGGATCTGTGCGTCGTATTGGTTGTCTATACGGAACAGGCCTATCTCGGTATCGAATACAATGCCTTTGCGGGCAAAGAATCCGCTCAGGCTGCCGTCCAGCGACAGGTCTTCGGGGGTGCCGGTGGCAATACCTCCCTCCTTGTCCATCAGCCAGATCTTGTCGGCCAACTGCAAGGCCAGCTCCATATCGTGGGTGGACAGGAAAATGGTTTTGCCTGTCTGCCGCGTAAGGCGGTGCAGCAGTTGCATGATCTCCACCTTACTGGGAAAATCGAGGAAGGCGGTGGGTTCGTCCAGGAAGATTACCGGCGTTTCCTGTGCCAGTACTTTGGCAATCATCACCTTCTGTCTCTCGCCGTCGCTCAGGGTATGCACCATCCGGTGGGTAAGGTTCTCGATCTTGACCAGCGAGATGGATTCTTTCACGATCTCGCGGTCGCGGCCCCGCAACCTGCCCCAGAAGCCGGTATAGGGACTACGCCCCATACCCACCAACTCCTCAACGGTCATATTGCGCACATCGCATTTGTCGGTCAGCACCACCCCTATTATGGTGGCCAGCTCCTTATCGGTATACAGCCCTATCTCCTTCCCCATCACCCGGGTCTGCCCATTCAGCTTGGGCTGGAAGGCAGAAAGTGTGCGCAGCAGGGTGGATTTGCCCGCCCCGTTGGCTCCCAGCAGGCAGGTAAGTTCGCCTCCGTGGATGGACGCGTTTATATCTTGTGCCACAACTTTGGTCTGCTTCTTTCCGGCATAGCCTATGGAAAGGGAACAGAGCTGGATGGTATGTAAATTTGCTTGCTTACTCATTGAGGTCGTCTTTACGTTTTCTGAATAATACCGAAGCTACCACGGGTGCACCCACCAGGGCAGTCACCGAATTGACGGGCAGCGCCCCTTCCAGTCCCGGCATGCGGGCGATGAGGTTGCAGACCAGCGCAAGGGAGGCTCCGGCAAACAATACGGCGGGCATCAAAATGCGGTGGTCCGAGGTATGGAAGATGGCCCGGCACAGGTGCGGAACCGCCAGACCAAGGAAGACTATCGGTCCGCAGTAGGCTGTTACGATGGCGACCAGTACGCCCGACGAGGTAATTACCAGCAGTCGGGAACGCCGTATGTTTAGTCCCAGGTTACGTGCATAGCCATCACCCAGCAACATGAGGTTCATTGTTTTGATAAGCAGAAAAGAGAGCGGGATAAGCACCGACATGAGGATGACAAAGAGGATGACCTGATCGCCCGACACCCGCGAAAAGCTGCCCAACCCCCATATTACATACGCCCGGATATCCTCTTCCACGCTGAAATACTTCAACACCCCGATTATGGCGTTGGCCACATAGCCGATCATCACTCCGATGATTAGCAGGGTGACGTTGCCCTTTACCTTTTGCGATACGTAAACGATGAGGCCCATGATGGAGAGGGCTCCGGCAATGGCGGCGACCGACAAAGCGATTTCGCCCACATAACCAAGTTTGCTGAGGGCTACCCCGCCCAGACTGCCGGACAGCAGTACCACGAAGGCTACCCCCAGACTGGCTCCGGAGCTGATACCCAATACCGAAGGACCTGCCAGGGGATTGCGGAACACGGTCTGCATCTGCAGCCCGCTGATGGCCAGTCCCGCTCCTGCCACAAGGGCGGTGAGCGACTGCGGCACCCGCGACTTAAGGATGATGTTCTGCCACACCTGCGGTTCGTCGCCGGTGTGCATCAGGATATGCCAAACCGACTTAAGGGGGATGGCAACCGAGCCCAACAGCAGGTTAAGCATGAAGAACAGAAAGACGGATGCCACAATCAACAGCATGAACAGGGTGGTAGGTCGCTTCATGCCGGATTATTTTATCAGTTCGTAATAAACCGGAGTATGATCGGGCAGCAGGTCCGGATGGAACGCCCGGATCAGATCGGCCAGTACCACTTCGGGTTGTGTGGGCGACGATTCGTAAAAGGCCCTTTCGCGCAGGTTGCAGTAAACCACCCCCTTTTCGCGGAAAGCCCGAAAGTCGGCATACCGCGAATCTTCTGCTTTGAGGGCGTTATAGGAGAATTCGCCGGGATAGCTGTTCAGTATCCGCCAGAAGTCGGCTTTGTCCGCCTGACTATACACGGTCTCGAAGTCCAGCGTAACCCCGCCCGAACGGGTGTCATCCTTCAGGAAGTAGTCGGCTCCCGCATCGCGGAACAACTGGGCAAGGAAACTCCTGCCGCCCACGGCATACCAGTTGCCGCCCCGTAGTTCGCCGCTGAACACGACTGGACGCTTTTTAACGCCGGCGGTAAGCTGCAATAATTCGTTGTAACGTTTTTCGATGGTTTCGAACCGGGCGATGGCTTCACTTTCAAGGCCCACCAGTAGTCCCATGCATTTGATCCATTCGGCCTGACCAAGGGGTGTCATCTCCTTGTATCCCAGGTGGGGCAGCAAAGGAATACCCAATTCCTTGAGCGAATCGTATCCGCCGCGCTTGAAGGGCGAGATCAGGATCAGGTCGGGATTGGCCTGTATAATTACCTCGGCATCGAAGTTGCCCTCCATGCCTATCTTTTTGGTTGTACCCTCTTTAAGCCGCTGCTTCATCTCCTTGTTGAACAGGAAACGGCTGCTGGTGATGCCGATTACCCGGTCCAATGCCTCCAGGGTGATGAAGTTGGACAGCTGAAGGGCGGTCATGCAGATTACACTGCGCACCGGCGTTTCGATTACGGTATAGTCGGCCGGAATGCCTTCGGGTTTGGTTCCCCGCGGTACCAAAGCGAAATGGTAGGAGGTACCTTCTTCGTGCTGCGGATCCTGTATATCGAGCAGGTGGTAGCCCTTGCCTTCGGTAACCTTAAATCCGGTTGCGTGGTGCGGATTGAGGGAAGAGGAGGTGGTATCCTGCAGGGCGGAAGCCGACTGTCCATCGGTTCCTTTCGTATTTGAATGGCAGCCGGTTATCAACATTAGTGTAGCAAAACACAGACCGGCAAAAAATAGCTTCATAAGGGTAAATTTTGTTATTTACGGACAAAGATAAATATTATACTTGTTTGTCTGGCGCATTTTATCCAATTTTGCGCCCCTAAACAAGAAGTAAGTCGGCTTATGCAAACTCCCGTATATTTCGTTTCACTGGGTCCGGGCGACCCCGAACTGATCACGCTGAAGGCGCTGAATATCCTCCGGCAGTCCCATTCAATCTTTTATCCGGCTACCCGCACCCGGCAGGGAGAGGTGATTTCGCGTGCCGCCGATATCCTCCGGGCACTGGACATCCCGGAATCGGCCTTATGCCCCTTCATCCTGCCCATGAGCAAGGATCGCAGTCTGGCCCATCAGGCCTACGACGGGGTATACGAGGAGGTGGTGAAGTTGTACGACGGAGAAAAAAAGATTGCCATCGTTGCCGAAGGGGATGCAGGCTTCTATTCGTCCATACATTATATACAAGACCGGTTGAAGGATGCCGGACTGACTTCCCAACGTGTTGCCGGAGTGCCCGCCTTTATTGCGGCCGGGGCATTGGGCGGTATACATGTGGTTAAACAGGAAGAGAAACTGGTGGTGCTGCCGGGGGTGGTTACCGCCGAAGAGCTGAATGGGTATCTTTCCAACGGTATAACGGTGGTAATTATGAAATTATCGCAATGTGCAGAAACTTTGTCTGCCTTTATACAGGAGCACGAAGGATATAGCTATCACTATTTTGAACAGGTAGGTACGGCTAAGGAATACTATACGAATAAACGTGAAGAGATTGCCGGAAGTGGTTTTCCCTACTTCTCGTTGCTTATCATAAAGCCCTAAAACAAAAAACGTCTGAAAAAGAATCTGTACAGATTCTGTAGACAGCCGTTTTAAGGAGTGCAAATTCAAAAAGAGTAGCTCCGCCGGGAATCGAACCCGGATCTAAAGTTTAGGAAACTTTTGTTCTATCCATTGAACTACAGAGCCGCTGTATTTGGAGTACAAAAGTATAATCTTTTCCTTTAACAGGCAAACATTAGCGAACTATTCTGCTAATCGAAAAGCGTGTGCATCACCGCCAGGGATTTAATTTCCGGAAATTCAGGCAGATGCAACCGGTAATATTCGAGGATGCGCTGGATGATCTGTGTACGGTCGTAGCGCGAGAAATGGTAGTAGGCCATATTTTCGTAACTCATGCGGAGCAGGGTGGCGAATGCGTCGCTTTCGGGCTTGTCCAGGTAATGCTTGTGCATGGGTATCTCCGGAACAAACACACCGTTAAGCATATCGAAGTAGCTGTTTTGGGCGATGGATTCCGAGTTGGGGAATATCCCCAGGTAGTGCAGCAGGCGTAGTAAAAAGACCAGGTGGAAGTTGGCCAGCCCTTTGTCCGACAGCTCCAGCAGTTGAACCGACTGATACAGGAACTCGAAAAGACGGACATCCGGTTCGGTCTCCTTCACGACCCGGAAGAGGACCTCCGACAAGAACAGGGCCAGTACATTCTTTACCGGATGAGACGAGAGTTCGTTGATAGGGAAGCAGCTCTTGGTTTCGCGCACCCGGTGCAGGTCGCGGTTATGTTTATGGTCTACCTCCATCTCCAACACCGAAAGGGGCATGAACAGTGCCCTTGAAAGGTTGCTTTTCTTACCCCGGGTGCGGGCCACCAGGTATGCTACGCGGCCAAAAGATTCCGTGTACATATATATAATAGAGTACTTGTCGTTATAGGGGATGGAATGAAGCACGATTCCCCGGGTCTTGTAAAGCATACTTTTTCTCTTTTCGTTCACAAAGATATAAAAACTGTAAACCAAAACCCATCCAAAACAGTTATTATAGCAATCGATTAAAAAAGAAGGATAATGTTTGAACTTACGCTTACCGATCCGGCGTTGCTGTTTTCGGCTATTTCACTTATTTTACTTGCCTATACCAACCGGTTCCTGTCGTACGCCCAGCTGGTGCGTACCTTGCAGGATAAATACAGGGAACATCCGGACCTGAAAGCAATGGCGCAGATCGCGAATCTTAAGAAAAGACTCTACCTAACCCGCTCAATGCAGATACTCGGACTGCTTAGTTTGCTGTTTTGTGTGCTGGCCATGTTCCTTATTTATGTGTCGTGGCAAATTGCGGCAGCCTATATATTCGGAGTAGGACTGTTACTTTTAGCAGCATCTCTATGTGTATGTATCTGGGAGATAAACATTTCAGTAAAAGCACTGGAGATTAACCTGCAGGACATGGGTTCTAAATAGAAGTTAAAATGTTCATTTATATTAAAATTTCTGTTCAAATGTTTTGGTAGTTCGGACAGATGATCTATCTTTGCACTCGCAATCAGGGAAACGCTTCCCCAAAGCGCTTGAAAAATAGCACTTTGACATGATGGCCCATTCGTCTATCGGTTAGGACGCAAGATTTTCATTCTTGAAAGAGGGGTTCGATTCCCCTATGGGCTACAATAAACAAGATTAAAAAAATTAAAGAGGATAGCTAAAAAATGGCAAATCATCAATCATCAATCAAGAGAATCAGACAGACCGATAAAAAGCGTTTGCACAACAGATATTATGCAAAGACTGCAAGAAATGCTGTGAAGGCTCTACGCAATACATTGGACAAAGCTGAAGCACAGGCTTTATTCCCAAGAGTTTGCTCAATGCTGGATAAGCTTGCCAAGAAGAACGTTATTCACAAGAATAAGGCTGGCAACTTGAAATCGAAACTGTCTAAGCACGTTAATAAACTTGCTATAGCATAATAAAGGTTTACTGCTTTTTAAAGTAGAATCCGGATCATTGTGTCCGGTTTTAAACCCGAATGGCCCATTCGTCTATCGGTTAGGACGCAAGATTTTCATTCTTGAAAGAGGGGTTCGATTCCCCTATGGGCTACCGAAAGCATAAGCTGGATCAAATTGATCCGGCTTTTTTCGTATCTATACCCCACCCGCCCCGGCATTTCGGAAGCTTACCCATTTTACACTATTTTTCACACCTCCGCCTTATGCCAAGTCAATTATTATCACTACATTTGTTAGTTTTTTGATAGAAGAAAGATACTAACAGAATTAAAATAAAAACAAACTCATGAGTGAAGAATTAAAGAATACATCCGGCTCCTATTCAGCGGATAGTATTCAGGTGCTTGAAGGGTTAGAAGCTGTACGAAAAAGACCTGCCATGTATATTGGCGACATCAGTGAAAAAGGTCTGCATCACCTGGTGTATGAAGTAGTAGACAACTCTATCGACGAGGCCATGGCCGGCTATTGCAACAAGATTGATGTGGTTATTAACGAAGACAATTCAATTTCTGTTGCCGACAACGGACGTGGTATTCCTGTTGATTTTCATGAGAAAGAAAACAAATCGGCATTGGAAGTGGTACTTACCGTATTGCATGCCGGTGGTAAATTCGACAAAGATTCATACAAGGTTTCAGGTGGTTTGCACGGTGTGGGTGTTTCGTGTGTGAATGCACTCTCTACCTACATGAAGGCCGAAGTACGTCGTAACGGTAACCTGTATATGCAGGAGTATTCTTGCGGTAAACCGTTGCACGATGTGGAGATTGCCGGTACTTCTTCTGTTACCGGAACTAAGATCACCTTCAAACCGGACGGATCTATTTTTACGACTACCGAGTATCAGTATAAGACGCTGGCCGACCGCCTGCGTGAGCTTTCTTACCTGAATGCGGGTATCACCCTTACGCTGACCGACAAACGTACGCCTAAGGAAGATGGTACTTTTAAGACCGAAACATTCCATTCGGATGAGGGTTTGAAGGAGTTTGTTCGCTACCTGGACCGCACCAAAGAAAAGCTGGTGGATAATGGCATCCATATCATTACCGAAAAACAGGGTATTCCTGTGGAAGTGGCGATGACTTACAACACCTCTTACAACGAGAATGTATATTCGTACGTTAACAATATCAACACCATTGAAGGGGGTACTCACCTGGCCGGTTTCCGCAGAGGTCTTACCCGTACACTGAAAAAGTACGCGGAAGATTCGAAGATGCTGGATAAGGTGAAGGTGGATATTCAGGGTGACGACTTCCGCGAAGGGTTGACGGCTGTTATCTCTATCAAGGTGGCCGAACCTCAGTTTGAGGGACAGACCAAAACCAAGCTTGGTAACAACGAGGTGATGGGTGCTGTGGATATGGCAATCGGTGAAGCGCTGGGTAATTACCTGGAAGAGCACCCCAAGGAGGCCAAGATTATTGTTGACAAGGTGATTCTGGCCGCTACGGCTCGTCACGCAGCCCGTAAGGCACGCGAAATGGTGCAGCGTAAGTCGCCGCTGTCGGGAGGTGGACTTCCGGGTAAATTGGCCGACTGCTCGTCTAAAGATGCTGCCATGTGTGAGTTGTTCCTTGTCGAAGGGGACTCAGCAGGTGGTACGGCTAAACAGGGCCGCGACCGTAACTTCCAGGCGATTCTGCCGCTTCGTGGTAAGATCCTGAACGTGGAGAAGGCTATGCAGCACAAGGTGCTTGAAAGCGAGGAAATACGCAATATTTATACGGCACTGGGTGTGACCATCGGAACCGAAGATGATTCGAAGGCGCTGAACATTGCCAAGCTTCGTTATCACAAGGTGATTATCATGACCGATGCCGACGTGGACGGAAGCCACATCGCAACGCTTATTCTTACGTTCTTCTTCCGCCACATGCGTCCGCTTATCGAAAACGGCTATGTGTACATCGCCACTCCGCCCCTCTACCTCTGCAAGAAGGGTAAAACGGAAGAGTATTGCTGGACAGATCAGCAGCGTCAGGCCTTTATCGACCGCTATGGTAACGGTAACGAAAACCAGATCCACACGCAACGATACAAAGGTTTGGGAGAAATGAACGACCACCAGTTGTGGGATACAACCATGAATCCGGAACACCGTACTTTGCGTCAGGTTACGATTGATAATGCGGCCGAAGCCGATCTTATCTTCTCTATGTTGATGGGTGAAGAGGTTGGTCCGCGTCGTGAATTTATTGAAGAGAATGCGACTTACGCAAAAATTGATGCTTAAAAGACTATGGACAGGGAAGCGCTTCTGTTAACAATTAACGAACTGCACCGGGCAGTGGAGGCGGGCCTATCTCCCCGGGGAGAGAATGTACGGCCGCTGATCGGGGTTTCGGCTAATCAGAAAGAGGGGCTTTCCTGTATCAATAATACATACATTCAGTCGGTTGCCGATGCCGGAGGTGCTCCGGTACTTATTCCGGTTACCACCAACCTGGATGCATTGTCGGCCATTGTTTCTCAATTGGACGGACTGCTTCTTACCGGCGGTGGGGATATTAATCCGCTGATGTGGGAGGAAGAACCGATACCGGCCCTTCAGGAGGGTGATCCGGTAAGGGATACATACGATTTTATGTTGTTGAAGCTGGCGGCCGACCGCTGTATACCGGTTTTCGGGATCTGCAGGGGGCATCAGCTTATCAACATGGCTTTTGGAGGATCGATGTATCAGGATATACGGACCCAACATCCAACGGAGACTATCAAGCATAGTCAACAACACGACAAGGCTTTCGCTTCGCACACCGTTACAGTAGAACCCAACTCCCTGTTGGGGATTCTGACGGACAACCAGGATAAGATTAAGGTGAATTCGCTGCATCACCAGGCCGTTAAGGAGGTGGCTCCGGGATTTAAAGCCAATGCCACAGCGTCCGACGGTATCAACGAGGGGATGGAGGCCTATCCTTTTTATCCGCTTTTCAGTGTGCAGTGGCATCCCGAAACCATGGCTGCCGCAGGTGATGAGCTGATGCGCGAACTGTTTCGTTTCCACATAGAAGAGGCTACGCTTTATAACCTGGCCAAATCGATACACCGCACGATTCTTTCCATCGATTCGCATTGCGATACTCCGCAGTTTTTTGACGAGGACTTTGATATTGGTCGGCAGGGCCCCAGTAAGGTTAACCTTCCGTTAATGGAGATGGGGCATATTGATGCTGCATTTCTGGTGGCTTACCAGGCTCAGGGCGAGCGGGACGACCAGTCGCTGCAGGAGGCATCCGACTTTGCTTTCAGGCGTTTCCGCCAGATACGGGAGCAGGTGGCGCTTCAGGAACAACGGGTGGGTGTTGCCACAAATACGGCCGACTTGATCCGACTGAAGAAGGAGGGAAAGAAGGCTTTCTTTATCGCTGTGGAAAACGGCTATGCCATGGGAAAAGATCTCAGGAATCTGGAACGTTTCAAAGAGGAAGGGGTTACCTACATTACGCTTTGCCACAACGGCAGCAACGATCTGTGTGATTCGGCTGTGGGTGAACCGGAGTGGAACGGGTTGAGCCCTCTTGGAAAAGAGGCGGTTCAGGAGATGAACCGTTTGGGAATCATGGTGGATGTGTCTCATGCATCGGAAGCTACATTTTACGATGTGATGAAGGAGAGTTCGGTTCCGGTTATCGCTTCACACTCTTCCGTACGGGCGTTGTGTGATCATCCGAGAAACCTGACCGACGATCAGATACGTGCCATAGCCGCCAAAGGGGGGGTGGTGCAGATTTGCCTTTACAACGAATTTATCAATCCGGAACCTGCCAAAGCAAGCATCGACGATGCGCTGGAGCACATCCGGTATGTGGTCGACCTGGTGGGTGTAGACTATGTGGGTATCGGTTCCGATTTTGACGGAGGAGGTGAACTGTTGGGTTGCCGTTCTTCCAACGAACTGATTCAGATTACAGTTAAACTTCTGGGACTGGGATATACGGAACCGGAGATTGAAAAGATATGGGGTGGTAACTTGTTGCGTGTGATGAACGCGGTGCAACAGGCTGCCGGTGTGGATCAACTTTCAAACAATTGAATTATGTTTACAAAAATGCTATATATCTTATTTGCCGCTGCCATGATATCCTGCAGTCAGACTCCTTCTTCCTCTTCAGCAAAAGTGGAATCGCAACCGGTTAAACAGCAGAACGTACCGGCTTTTGATGCCGACAGTGCCTGGGTGTTTGTTGAGAATCAGGTTAAATTCGGGCCGCGTGTTCCCAACTCGGAAGCGCATGTGGCTTGTGGAAACTACCTGACCAGCGAACTGAAACGTTTCGGGGCACAGGTGTACGAACAGGAGGCTACGCTGACTGCCTATAACGGCACGCAGCTGAAGGCTAAAAACATTATCGGCTCTTACAATCCGGAGAACAGCAAACGGGTGTTGCTGTTTGCCCATTGGGACAGCCGTCCGTATGCCGACCACGACAAGGATCCTGCCAATCATAAGAAGCCGATAGACGGTGCCGACGATGGTGCCAGCGGTGTAGGTGTACTGCTGGAAATGGCCCGTCAGTTTTCGATTAAGTCGCCGGCCATAGGTATAGACATCATCTTCTTTGATGCGGAAGATTACGGGACTCCCGAATTTGTAAAGGAATATAAAGAAAACACCTGGTGCCTGGGTGCTCAGTTCTGGGCTAAGAATCCGCATGTAAAAGGGTATAAAGCCGACTTCGGTATATTGCTCGACATGGTTGGTGCAAAGAATGCCTCCTTCTTCAAGGAGGCGACATCCATGCGCTATGCTCCGCAGGTTGTGGAAGAGGTTTGGAGTACCGCACGGGATTTAGGTTACGGTAAGTTTTTTATCAATGCAGAAGGTACGCCTATAGTTGACGACCATCAGTATGTGATTCTGGGACGCAACATTCCCTGCATCGATATCATTTATACCGATCCCGAGTCGGACAATGGTTTCGGTCCCCACTGGCATACACAAAACGATACAATGGATAATATAGACCGTGAAACACTGAAAGCAGTGGGACAAACGGTTCTTAAAGTGGTATATAATCATTAAATGGATATAAAAAGATGACGATTAACGAGATTCAGGACGAGATTATTGAAGAGTTTTCAGCCTTCGACGACTGGATGGACAAATATGCCTTGCTTATTGAATTGGGAAATTCATTGGCTCCGCTGGACGACAAATACAAAACGGAAAGCAACCTGATCGAGGGATGTCAGAGCCGTGTATGGCTGCAAGCCGATTATTCAGATGGGTTGATCCATTTCCAGGGCGAAAGCGATGCTGTGATTGTTAAGGGAATTGTTTCCCTGCTGATAAAGATTATTTCGGGTCATACGCCCGATGAAATATTGAATGCCGATCTTTATTTTGTTGATAAGATCGGATTGAAAGAGCACTTGTCTCCCACCCGTTCAAACGGACTGGTTGCCATGTTGAAGCAGATGCGTCTGTACGCCATGGCATTTAAATCCAAGGAAGAGGCCTGATCAGAAATCCAGCTTAAGTTGCGAAGGCAACAACGTAAACGTTTTTCTATGATAAGGGGTTATCCCATGCTTGCTGATCGCTTCGCGGTGGGCACGCGTTGGATAACCCTTATTTTGTTGCCAGCCGTAAGACGGGTACTCTTCCGCCAGCTGCAGCATATAGTCGTCGCGGTAGGTCTTCGCCAGAATGGATGCGGCGGCGATGGACAGAAAGCGACCGTCTCCCTTCACCATGCAGGTAAAGGGGATCTCTTTGTAAGGAGTGAACCGGTTGCCGTCTATAAGAAGTGCCTGGGGTTGTACCTTGAGCTGTTCGATGGCCCGGTGCATGGCAAGGAAAGAGGCTTTCAGAATATTGATAGCATCAATCTCGGGGGCTGTCACCACTCCTATCCCCCAAGCGATGGCCTCCTGTTCGATAAGCGGACGTAAGGCATACCTGTTTTTCTCGCTCAGCTGCTTGGAGTCGTTCAACAGTTCACTCTTAAAATCGGGAGGAAGAATCACTGCCGCAGCAAATACCGGACCGGCCAGACATCCCCTGCCGGCCTCGTCGCATCCGGCCTCGATAACATCCTTCGTATAGTAGGCTTCCAACATGTACCGTTCCTTTTATTAAAACATACCGGCTACCCGTACAATACCAGCAGCCAACGCATCAATTTCCTCTTTCGTGTTGTAAAACGCAAAGGATGCACGCACCGTTCCTTCTATGCCCAGGTGCTGCATAAGGGGTTGAGCGCAATGGTGACCGGTGCGGACCGCTATTCCCAATCTGTCCAGCAGCATCCCCATATCGTAATGGTGTATGTTTCCTACAAGGAAAGAGATTACACTGCTCTTATGGGAAGAGGTGCCGTAAATACGCAACCCCTCGATAGCCGACAACTTTTCGGTTGCATAGCGCAACAGCTCGTCTTCGTAGGCGGCAATGGCATCCAGTCCGATGGCATTTACATAGCGTAACGCCTCAGCCAGAGCGGTACTTCCGATATAGTCGGGTGTACCGGCCTCGAACTTAAAAGGAAGTTCGTTGAAGGTAGTCTTCTCGAAGGAAACCGTGGCGATCATCTCGCCTCCTCCCTGATAGGGCGGAAGTTTATCCAACCACTCTTCTTTGCCGTAAAGCACACCTATTCCCGTTGGTCCGTATATCTTATGAGCCGAAAACACATAGAACTCGGCATCCAGATCCTGCACATCTACCTTGATATGCGGAACCGACTGCGCTCCGTCTATCAATACCGGCACATCGTGCTGGTGAGCGATATCAATCATCTCCTTAACCGGGTTTATCGTACCCAATACATTGGATACATGCATTACGGAAACCAGTCGGGTTCGTTCCGAGAACAGACTCCGGTAGGTATCCATACACAATTCGCCCTGCTCGTTGATAGGTATCACCTTGAGGGTGATTCCTTTTTTGGCTGCCTGTATCTGCCAGGGAACGATGTTGGAATGGTGTTCCATGACCGACAGAATCACTTCGTCTCCCTCATTCATGCATGCATCGGTAAAAGAGGATGCAATCAGGTTGATGGATTCGGTGGTACCCCGTGTAAGTATAATCTCGTGGGCATGGCGGGCATTGAGAAATTGCTGGATTGTTTTTCGAGCCTCCTCGTGTGCCTCGGTGGCAGCCTGACTCAGGAAGTGCACCCCACGGTGTATATTGGCATTTACATTGTAATAACCCTCTTCGATCTTTTCCACAACGCAACGAGGTTTCTGGGTTGTGGCTCCGTTGTCAAGATAAACCAGATCCTTTCCGTATATCTTACGGGAAAGAATAGGGAAATCCGAACGGATAGCTTGAATATCTAACATAGTTGCTTTCGTTTATTGACTGTATAACAGTTGTCAAAGATACTATGTTTATTTGTAAAACGGATACGATCAACAAGGTAGTTTCCTGCAAACGATTGCATTGCATTTGATGTTATAATCAAATAGGATAGAAAGAATATCCGGTATTATACGGTATATTTGTAATTGAGTTCCTTTGCATTACAAACTAATATTTTTTATTATGAGAAAAAATCTGCTTCTGAGTCTGATCATTTGTCTCCTTTTCCCCGGCTTCTTATCGGCTAAAGGAATAACCGCAGAACCCGCTTTTTGGTGGAGCGGAATGAAAAATCCTGAACTGCAGCTTATGGTTTATGGCGAGAACATCGCTTCTTTCCGTCCCTCTGTCTCTTATCCCGGAGTGAAACTTAAAAGTTCGGTTGCTCTGGAAAGTCCCAATTACCTGTTGGTTTATCTGGATGTAGAGAATGCACAACCCGGCACGTTCGATATCACCTTTACAAAAGACAAGAAACAAATCAAGATGCCTTACGAGTTGAAGGCCCGTAAAAAGGATGCATGCAAGATAAAGGGTTTCGACTCGTCGGATGTGCTGTATCTGATTATGCCCGACCGCTTTGCCAACGGCGATCCTTCAAACGATAACCTGGTGATGAAGACTGCCTACAAAACCGACCGTAACGACCCGAGTGCACGTCATGGCGGCGACTTGGCCGGTATCGAAAAGCATCTGGACTATATTGAGGATCTGGGGGTGACTGCCATCTGGCTGAATCCGGTTCTCGAAAACGATATGCAGGGTGGTTCGTATCACGGTTATGCCACAACGAATTATTACCGTGTGGATCCGCGTTTCGGTACAAACGAGGATTATGTGCGCTTGATTGACAAGACGCATGCGAAGGGTATGCGTGTGGTGATGGATATGATCTTTAATCACTGCGGCAGCGATCACATATGGATGAAAGACGTACCCAGCAAGGATTGGTTTAACAACCTGGACAAGTATGTGGAAACCAGTCACATTAAAGAGGTGTACTTTGACCCATATGCTTCGGAATACGACACCAAGAGGATGGTTGATGGCTGGTTTGTTCCGTCGATGCCCGACCTGAACCAACGGAATCCGCATGTGGCGACCTATCTGATACAAAACAGTATCTGGTGGATAGAATACAGCGGCGTGGACGGCATACGACAAGATACCTATCCCTATGCGGATTATAAGATGATGGTGGATTGGTGCAATGCCATTTACAGGGAATATCCTGACTATAATATCGTGGGTGAAGCCTGGATGAATCAGACCATGGGTACAGCCTTCTGGCAAAAAGACAGCAAGTTAAACGAACGGGGCAACACGATGCTGAAGTCGGTTATGGACTTCCGTTTGATGGGACTTTCGCATTCTGCATTTTTTGGAGATGCCGGAGGGATGCAGGCGCTATACGAACACCTTGCTTACGATTACGCCTATGCCGATATTTACAATGTATTGCGTTTTCTGGATAACCATGACACCGATCGCTTTTTGCCTGCCATGCCGGAGAAGCTGGATGCCTTTAAACAGGGCATTGCCTTCATGCTTACCATACCTGGTATACCGCAATTTTACTACGGCACCGAGTTGCTGATGAACGGGACCAAACAAAAGGGTGATGGCTATATCCGGTTGGATGTTCCGGGCGGATGGCCGGGTGATGCTGTAAATCAGTTTGAGGCTTCCGGACGTACCGATATACAGAACGAAGCCTGGAATTACATGCAGAAGTTACTGAAATGGAGAAAAGGCAACGAGGTTATAGCCAAAGGTAAGATGAAACACTTTGTTCCGCAAAACGGGGTATACGTGTACGCACGTAACCTGAACGGAAAGCAGGTGGTTGTCATCATGAACGGAAATGCGAAGGAAAGTGTGCTTCCTCTTGATAGATACGACGAAATCCTGAAAGGATATACATCGGGTAAAGATGTGATTACCGGAAAAGTAGTTAATCTGCAGAAAGAGCTGACGCTGGGAGCAAAAGATGTGTTAGTGTTGGAATTATAGGTTCATTGATTTACAAAGAAAACCCCTTGCCAACGTAGTGATACGTATAGCAAGGGGTTATTATTTTATAGATATTCTCTACAGATTATTTACAACCGCGGCATCCGGCACAGCTAGCAAGCTCGCCACGGAAACGTTTTTCCACAAGATGATGCAACCTTTCTTTAAGAGCATCCATACGTACGTAATCGATCACGTCGCTTGTAAAAGCTACACTTAACAGCATACGAGCCTCAGCTTCGGGTATACCTCGGCTACGCATGTAGAACAGGGCATTCTCGTCGAGCTGACCGGTTGTCATACCGTGAGAGCACTTAACATCGTCGGCATATATTTCCAACTGAGGTTTCGAATACATACGGGCTTCGCGGCTGGAGCTAAGATTTCGGTTGGTCTGGTATGCCATGGTTTTCTGGGCTCCCTCCTTTACAAGGATTCTACCGCTGAATGCACCCACGGCCTTATCGTTAAGCACGTACTTGAATAGTTCGGTGCTGGTACAATTGGGGACCGCATGGGTAACATGGCTGTACGTATCCACCTTCTGCTCCTGGTCGATGATGGCCATACCGCACAAGGTAGCTTCGGCATATTCTCCCAACAGTTCCACGTAATAGTTGTTGCGTGAAATGCCGTTGTTAAGCGATATACCGTTTACAAGCACATTGGCCTGAGCCTCCAGTTTAACATGCAACGACGAGAAACGGGCTGTGGTTGGGTTACTTTCTTCCAGATTGTAGTAGTCGAAATGGCTGCGTTCGGCGGCGAATATTTCAACGACTTCGGTAGACAGAAAGTTTTTGGGATCCATCGTATGTTCGCACACCAACAATTTGGCCTGCGAATCTTCTTCCAGGATAACCAACACACGGCGGTTTGCCATTGTATCCACATCGGATCTAAGTACGTTGATAAGCTGAACCGGCTTCTCAACCACCACACCTTTGGGTACATACAACACGAAACCATCTTGTGCAAGAAGGGTGTTCAAGGCGATGATACCATCCTTTTCTGAAGGTGCCGCCTTGGCATAATACCTGGCTGCAATTTCGGGATGCTCTTTCGTGAAGTTAAGCAAACCTCCGGCATAAACTCCTTCCGGCAACTTAACATCTAGTTTTACACGGTCGTAAAACGAGTCGTTCACCATAAAATACAAACAGGTACTCAGATTAGGTACGTCACAGCGAAACACGTCGTACGGATTCACCGGAATATCCAGTCTGTTAATATTCAGTCCGAAGTCGGGCGCAAATGCCTTGTCGACATCGGTATACTTATAATCTTCCGAATTCGCTTTGGGGAAACCGTTGGCGATGAAATCGGCCAAAGCCTTTTTCCGGGGTGCGTTAAGCACTTCCGAAGCATGGCGGTTCACCAGGGCTTCACATTGCGAATAGAGGTCGATATATTGTTGTTCGGCTGCCATATTATTCGTCTCCCATTTCTTTCTTAATCCAGTCGTATCCCTTCTCTTCCAACTCAAGGGCCAGTTCCGGACCTGCAGTTTTCACAATGCGACCTTTATAAAGAACATGTACCACATCCGGTTTGATATACTCGAGCAAACGCTGGTAGTGTGTAATTACTATGGCAGCGTTATGAGGTGTTTTCAATTGATTCACACCGTTGGCAACGATACGCAGCGCATCGATATCAAGACCGCTGTCTGTTTCGTCAAGAATGGCAAGTTTCGGATCCAGCATGGCCATCTGGAATATTTCGTTACGCTTCTTTTCGCCACCGGAAAAACCTTCGTTTACCGAACGGTTGGACAATTTGGTATCCATCTCCACAACAGCTCTCTTTTCGCGCATCAGCTTAAGAAAATCGGATGCCGATACAGGCTCCAGTCCGTTATATTTACGGTGTTCGTTAAGAGCGGCACGCATAAAGTTAACCATACTTACGCCCGGTATCTCGACCGGATACTGGAAACTCAGGAACATTCCTTCTCTGGAACGATCTTCGGGAGAAAGTTCCATTATATCTTTTCCGTTGAATGTTATTTCACCTTCGGTTACCTCGAAGGCAGGATTACCTACTAAAACCGATGCCAACGTACTTTTTCCGGATCCGTTAGGACCCATGATTGCATGTATTTCTCCGGGTTTCACGGTGAGGTTGATCCCCTTCAATATCTCTTTGCCATTAATGTTGGCATGTAAATTTTTTATTTGTAACATATTGATATGTTGATCTATATTTATTAATTCTATATTTAGGTTGCTATTCCGATTATCCTACACTGCCTTCCAATGAAATTGAGAGAAGCTTCTGGGCCTCCACCGCAAACTCCATCGGTAGTTTATTCATTACCTCGCGGGCATACCCATTCACAATCAGACCGACAGCCTCTTCTGTTGAAATACCACGCTGGTTACAATAGAAGATCTGATCTTCGTTGATCTTGGAAGTGGTTGCCTCGTGTTCGATAATGGCTGTTTCGTTCTGCACATCTGCATAAGGGAATGTATGTGCACCGCAGTGGTCGCTCAGCAGAAGGCTGTCACACTGGGAGTGGTTTCGTGCATTTTCGGCACGGGGAGAGATTTTAACCAATCCACGGTAGCTGTTCTGACTGTGACCGGCAGAAATACCTTTAGACACAATGGTGCTTTTCGTATTTCGGCCCAGGTGTACCATCTTTGTTCCGGTATCTGCCTGCTGATAGTTATTCGTAACGGCAACCGAATAGAACTCGCCCACCGAATTATCTCCTGCCAATATGCAACTGGGATACTTCCAGGTAATAGCCGAACCGGTCTCAACCTGCGTCCACGATATTTTACTAAAATCGCCTTTGCAAAGACCTCGTTTGGTTACAAAATTGTAAATACCACCTTTACCCTCTTTATCTCCGGGATACCAGTTCTGAACTGTCGAATATTTCACTTCGGCACGCTCTAGCGCTATAATCTCCACAATGGCGGCATGAAGCTGGTTCTCGTCACGCATTGGTGCGGTACAACCTTCCAGGTAACTTACGTAGGCATCGTCTTCAGCCACAATAAGTGTACGTTCGAACTGTCCCGTGTTAGCCGCATTGATTCGGAAATAGGTTGATAATTCCATCGGACAGCGAACGCCCTTAGGAATAAACACAAACGAACCATCACTAAACACAGCGGAGTTCAGGGCTGCGAAGAAGTTATCACGATAAGAAACGACACTTCCCAGGTATTTCTGTACCAAATCAGGATGATTCTGTACTGCCTCGCTGAAAGAACAGAATATGATACCCTTTTCTGCCAGCGTCTCTTTAAACGTAGTCTTTACAGAAACACTATCCATTACGGCATCAACAGCCATGCCGGATACTCCGGCCAGCATTGCGCGCTCGTGCAAAGGGATACCCAGCTTTTCAAAAGTCTTTAATAACTCCGGATCTACTTCATCCAGACTTTTCGGACCTTCCTTTTGTTTAGGAGCTGCATAATAGATAATATCCTGATAATCAATTTCCGGGATGGATAAGTGAGGCCAGGTTGGCATTTCGAGTGTCTGCCAATGGCGGAATGCTCTTAGACGGAATTCGAGCATCCATTCGGGCTCGTTCTTTTTTGCTGAAATAATCCGGACCGTATTTTCGTCCAGACCTTTATGTATTACTTCCGTATCTATGTTGGTAACAAAACCGTACTTGTAATCGCCGGATGTTACCTCATTAAGAATATCTGTTGAATCCTGCATATATTAATCTTAAACTTTACATGTTACATAAAAACAACCACTATGCTCATTTTGTTCCTATAGGCTGATTTATATCCTCATAAATCAAATCAATAGAAGATTTTCTTCTTCCTTTTCAGGTTCATTTTTGTCGAAAATATGAAAGGGAGCATAAAGAGTGGGGACTAAAGAGCCGGTAAAATAGTAGAAGCGGGAATTTTCTTTGGTCTGTTTAGATATCAATTTGTTCTCCTTATCTATTGTTTCATAAAAATTGATAAAAAGACTTAGAAAAAATGTCGTGATCAGCACCCCAAGAATTCCTCCTGAAAGGTGGTTCAATATTCCAAGGGGTGTGGCGTCCACAACATTGTCCACAACCCAGCCTGCCAATGAGATGACTCCTGCAATCAAAGAAAAACCAATGATATAGCTCATAACAACGGATGTTTTTCCAGAGAACCAACCCGATTCCATGAAAAATGCCTGAAACCATAAAGCAATCTGTCCACAAAAATAGATCGCCAGGACAAGGGCCAGAAGCGAAACAACCTGTTTGATGAATCCATCAAACAGGCCTTTCACAAATCCTAAGCCGGCTAAACATACCAATGTTATATCCAACCAATTCATTATAATGTTTTCTTTACTTCCACTTCTTCATATGATTCGATAATATCTCCAACCTTGATATCGTTGTAATTGGTAATATTCAGACCACATTCGTAACCGAAAGCAACTTCCTTTACATCATCTTTATAACGTTTCAATGAGCCAAGATCGCCCGAATAGATTACGATACCATCGCGAATGAGTCGGATTTTGTTAGAACGTTTAATCTTACCTTCCTTAACCATACATCCTGCAACCGTACCAACTTTCGTAATCTTGAAGACATCGCGTACTTCTACGTTGGAAGTTATAACCTCCTTGATATCCGGTGATAACATACCTTCCATAGCCGATTTCACCTCTTCAATAGCATCGTAGATAATTGAATACAGACGAATCTCGACACCTTCTTTATCTGCCTGGCGACGGGCGGCAACAGCCGGACGAACCTGGAATCCGATAATGATGGCGTTTGAAGCAGCTGCTAAAACAACATCCGACTCTGAAATCTGACCTACAGCCTTGTGTATCACATTAACCTGAATTTCAGGAGTAGAAAGACGGATCAGCGAATCGGCCAATGCCTCAACCGAACCATCCACGTCGCCCTTCACAATTACATTCAGTTCCTGGAAGTTTCCAACGGCAATACGACGGCCGATATCATCCAAAGTAAGCATTTTCTGGGTACGCAGACCAAGTTCTCGCTGCAACTGCTCTCTTCTGGTTGCAATCTCGCGGGCTTCCTGTTCTGTTTCAAGTACGTTGAACGTGTCTCCTGCCTGAGGAGCACCATTCAATCCAAGAATCAATACAGGTTCTGAAGGTTTAGCTTCCTCAATGCGAACATTACGTTCGTTGAACATTGCTTTGATTTTTCCGTGATGGGTACCAGCCAATACGATGTCACCCATGCGAAGTGTACCTGATTCTACCAATACGGTTGAAACATATCCACGACCTTTATCCAAGGATGATTCGATAATAGAACCTACCGCACGTTTCTTTGGATTAGCTTTCAGATCAAGCATATCGGCTTCCAGTAAGACTTTCTCAAGAAGCTCTTCCACTCCGAGTCCTTTCTTTGCCGAGATTTCCTGCGACTGGTATTTTCCACCCCAATCTTCAACCAGGTAATTCATTTTAGCCAGCTCTTCCTTGATCTTCTCAGGATTTGCACTTGGCTTATCTATTTTATTAATAGCAAATACCATAGGTACGCCGGCCGCTGCAGCGTGATTAATAGCTTCAACTGTCTGAGGCATCACATTATCGTCTGCCGCAACAATGATAATTGCGATATCGGTAACCTTTGCTCCACGTGCACGCATGGCTGTAAATGCCTCGTGACCCGGAGTATCCAGGAATGTGATCCGTCGGCCGCTCTTTAATTTTACATTATAAGCACCGATGTGCTGTGTAATACCTCCGGCTTCACCGGCAATTACATTGGCATTACGGATATTATCCAACAACGAAGTTTTACCATGGTCAACGTGTCCCATCACTGTTACGATTGGTGGACGGGTTACCATATCTTCTTCATTATCTTCTTCGTCGGCATTGATTGCTTCAACAACTTCTGCACTTACATATTCCGTCTTGAAACCAAATTCTTCTGCAACAATATTAATTGTTTCAGCATCCAGACGTTGGTTGATTGAAACCATGATACCGATACTCATACAAGTACCGATAACTTTGGTAACAGGAACATCCATCATGTTGGCCAGGTCGTTTGCAGTTACAAACTCCGTAAGCTTCAATACCATGCTTTCGCGTTCTTCCTGTTCCAGCAGTTCGTGTTCACGACGAGATGCCGCATCACGCTTATCACGGCGATATTTTGCACCCTTCGTATTGGTTTTTCCTTTACTGGTAAGACGTGCTAAAGTTTCCTTTATCTGTTTCTGAACATCCTCTTCACTTACTTCGGCCTTTACCGGTTTTTTAAGACGCGGCTTCTGATCACTTCGCAAGGTGGGACGTGCAAAATTATTTGAACCGGGAGTAGAAGCTACATCCACACGTTCTTTCTTGATACGTTTACGTTTCTTCTTTTCTGCATCATCGCCTGGTTTTACAGGTCCAGAGCCGGCCTTAACGGGAGCACCAGGTCTAGGAGCATCGCCCACTTTAACCGGAGCCGCTGGTCTTGGAGAAGAAGCATCCTTTGGTCCTTTGTGTGTTACTACTGGCTTCCGTTCAGGGAAGCGCTTGTCGTCGCGTTCTTTTCTCTTTTCCTCCTTCGTCTTCTTTTTGGGACGAGTTGACTGATTGAGTGCATTTAGGTCAATCTTTCCGGTGACCTTTATATTCGACTCAAACTTGGTCGTATTAATACGGTAAACCTCTTCTGATTCGTTTTCTGTCTCAGCAGAAGTTGTCTCAACAGGTTTATCTTCTATTTTTTCAGGTCGATTATCTTTTGGAGTTTCTTTAAGCATCGGTTGTTTATCTTCGACTATTACTTTATCCACTACTATCTCTTTTTGCACTGGTTCAGACACAACTCTTTCCTCTTTAGGTGAATGAGTTTTAACAGGCGTAGTTTCAGCAACAGGCTCTGATTGCACTTTAACTTCCGGAGCAACCTCGTGTCTGACAGGTTTCTCTTCTTTTTTAATAACCGGAGCTTCTTTAACAACAGGAGGTTCCTGTTTTTTAAAGGGCTCGTCCAGGTTGATTTTGCCTTTAGTTACAATACGGGGTTTGTATTCTTCAGGTATTTCAGTCTTAATCTCATAAGATTTTTCTGGTTTGGCTGAACCAACCTCTTCAATCACCTCTTTGCGTTTTTCTTTTTGAAAACGGTCTGAAGATGACCGATCGCGGTCTTTCCCGTCATGTAATCCTTTTCCAAACTCATTTACGAGCAAAGCATACTGTTCATCACTGATCTTCGTGTTGGGATTACTCTCAACATGATGACCTTTCTTATGTAAGAATTCCACCACGGAGGTGATTCCCACATTTAAATCTCTCGTTACATTTATTAATTTTATAGGCATATCTAACTTTGTCGTAATACTTATTTATTCATTATCCTGATCTTCAAACTCTGCAGACAGAACCGCCAGTATCTCATCTACTGTTGTTTCTTCCAAATCCGCACGTTCGATCAATTCTGCACGGCTCATAGCCAACACGTTCTTGGCAGTATAGCAACCAATGTTCTTAAGTGCATCGATAATCCAGCTATCGATTTCATCAGAGAACTCATCCAGGTAAATATCTTCTTCGTCTGCACCCTCTATGTCGCGGAACACATCAATTGTGTATTCTGTAAGCATACATGCCAGCTTGATATTCAGACCACCTTTACCAATGGCCAATGAAACCTCTTCCGGACGAAGGTAAACTTCCGCTTTTTTATCATCCTCGCTTACTCGGATTGAAGATATTTTAGCAGGACTCAGTGCACGTTGAATAAACAAGGACACGTTAGACGTAAAGTTTATCACATCAATATTCTCATTGCGAAGCTCGCGTACAATTCCATGAATACGCGACCCCTTCATCCCTACACAGGCTCCAACAGGGTCGATACGGTCATCATAAGACTCTACAGCCACTTTTGCTCTTTCTCCCGGTATGCGGGCAATTCTCTTTATTGTGATAAGTCCGTCGTTTATTTCAGGCACTTCCAATTCAAACAATCTTTCCAGAAAAACAGGAGCTGTTCTCGAAAGAATAATTTTAGGATTGTTGTTCAAATTATCAACCCGTAAAACCACAGCACGTACTGTTTCTCCTTTACGATAAAAGTCGGAAGGGATTTGTTCTGTTTTAGGCAACAACAATTCGTTACCGTCGTCATCAAGCAGTAAAATTTCTTTTTTCCAAACCTGATAAACATCCGCAGATACAATCTGGCCGATTTTATCTTTATATTTTGCAAACAAACTATCTTTCTGTAATTCAAGAATCTTAGATGCCAGCGTTTGACGAAGATTCAAAATAGCTCTGCGACCGAAATCAGCGAAGTGTACCTCATCAGTAACCTCTTCTCCAACTTCACAGTCGGCATCAATTTTCCGGGCCTCTGTCTGTGTAATCTGCAACGTTGGATTTTCCAACTCATCATCAGCCACAACCGTCCGGTTTCTCCAGATTTCAAAGTCGCCTTTCTCAGGATTGATAATAACATCAAAGTTTTCGTCCGTTCCGAACATCTTTGCAATCACGTTCCGGAAAGAATCCTCCAAAACGCTGATCATGGTGTCTTTATCGATATTTTTTAAATCCTTGAATTCTGCTAATGTATCAATCATGCTGATTGTTTCCTCTTTCTTGGCCATAATCTTATTTTACTTGAATCGTATTAAGTATTTTGTATTTTTTATTTCATCAAAAGTATAAATCACATCTTCCTGAACAGTAACTTTCCGTTTTGCACCTTCCGGCTTCACCTGTTTTTCAATGGAAATAACTATACCTTTCTCATCAGCCGATTTTAGCAAACCGGTAAGTTTTATCCCGTTTTTCAACAAGACTTCTACCTCGTTTCCCACATTCTTAAGATACTGACGAAGAACTTTAAAAGGAGAAGTTACGCCTGCTGAACCAACCTCCAGTTCGAAGTCTTCGGCTTCACGGTCCAGATTGTCTTCCAGATAACGGCTCAAAGCCACACAATCATCTATACACACTGCATCGTCATTATCAATCTCGACGACAATCAAGTTTCCTGGTTTAATCACAACATCAACCAGGTAATTGGCTGAGGAAGCCAGATAATCTTCCGCTAACTGGGTAATCTTACTTTTTTCTATCATATACATATGGTTAAGAACAAAAGAAGGGGGCTACCCGCCCCCTCCTCATCTTCTCTTTATCGCTTGCAAATATACAAATTATCAGCCTGTTTGCAAAAAAAATATGCCTTTTTATTGCTATATAGGCTGCTGGTGTATTAAAATTCATTAAATAAATATAAAATCAGCGTTTTGTTTTTTCTTCCACTAGTGAACAATAAACAATTATTAGCGCCTATAAACATGTTTTACAACATAATTTGATTTTATATTGTTATATTTGCAACGACTTAATAAAGAGGCTTATGCTTGTAGAAGTTTTTTATATTCTCTTCTTTTTCTTTGCTGGGGAATTTGTCAGTCATTTCCTTGGAGGTTTTATTCCAGGCAGCGTTATCGGCATGATATTACTCTTCCTCGCTCTTGTAGCCGGGTGGGTGAAACCGCTTAAAGTAAAAAAGATATCTACATTTCTCACCCAGAACATGGGTATATTTTTCCTCCCCGCCGGAGTGGGTTTGATGAATGCGTTGGGCATCATCTCCGAATACTGGGTTGTCATCGTAACGGCATGCGTTGTAAGTACTGTTCTTGTTATTGCAACGGTAGGAATTGTTCAACAAAAAATGGGAAAGGAGATAAAAGAAGATGAATAACCTGCTCGAATCGGAAGTTTTTATTCTTACGCTGGTAGTTGGAACCTATGTTGCATCGACGATACTTTACAGAAAGACAAAAATAGGTCTGCTTCATCCGCTCCTAACATCTATTTTGGTGATAATCGCGGTTTTGCAAATTACAGGCATCTCTTATGAGACCTTTCGGGAGGGAAGCCGGATCATTAATTTCATGCTCGGGCCTACTGTTGTAGCTTTAGGTTATGTCCTTTATGAACAGATGAAAAATCTGAAGGGAAATGTTGTATCTATCCTTACCTCCCTATTTGTTGGGTCGCTGACAGGGATAATCAGCGTCATCCTTATATGTAAGGCAATGGGAGCCAGCGACATACTGATTGCATCCATCCAGCCTAAATCTGTCACAACGCCAATCGCCATCGAAATAGCAGAAAAAACAGGCGGAATCCCATCGCTTACAGCAGTGATAGTTGTAGCCGTTGGAATATTCGGTAGTATGGCCGGTCCTTTCATCCTAAAAAAATTAGGTGTCGAAAACCGGATTGCCAAGGGATTAGCCCTTGGAGCCTCTGCTCACGGCATCGGAACATCCGTAGCTATACAGATTGGAGCCATTGAAGGAGCAATCAGCGGATTGGCAATTGGCATTATGGGAATCATGACAGCCATTCTCGTACCTCTGGTACAAGCTTTCCTAACCCTCTTTTGATACCCTACTTTATTGATTTGCAACCTATTTTATTCAGAAAAGGAATACAAATATTGCTTTATTGAATGAAAAATTCTACTTTTGCGGTCTGTTCGATAAACTATTAAACTAATTATATAAAATATTTATGGCTACTACAGCAGATTTCAGAAATGGCATGTGCCTTGATATTGATGGAACATACTATTTCATCGTTGAATTCTTACATGTAAAACCAGGTAAAGGTCCCGCTTTCGTAAGAACCAAACTAAAAAATGTTACAACAGGTCGCATTTTAGATAAAACATGGAATTCAGGAGTTAAGGTTGAAGAGGTTCGTATCGAGCGTCGCCCTTATCAGTTCCTTTACAAGGACGAAATGGGTTACAATTTTATGCACCCTGAAACATTCGAACAAATCTCCATTCCTGGAGAAACAATCGATGGTGTTCAGTTCCTGAAAGAGGGAGATACCGTAGAAGCAATGGTTCACGCTGCCACTGAAACAGTTCTTACCTGCGAACTTCCGGTAAAGGTAACACTTCAGGTTACTTACACCGAACCCGGAATTAAAGGAGACACTGCAACCAACACATTGAAACCTGCTACTGTGGAAACAGGTGCAGAAGTTCGTGTTCCTTTGTTTATCACAGAAGGTGAATTTATTGAAATCGACACACGCGACGGTTCATACCTCGGTCGAGTTCGCTAAGGAATAAACTAATATTACTAAAGCATAGATGTGTAATTACATCTATGCTTTTCTTTTTTTACAAAACCATCAACTATGTCTGAAAAAACCAACAACCTTCCAATAAAATCGTGGGCTACCGAAGACCGGCCACGTGAAAAAATGCTCCAAAAAGGAGTATCATCTCTTACAGATGCCGAACTTCTTGCCATTCTGATCGGATCTGGGAACAGTAATGAAAGTGCCGTCCAATTAGCCCAACGCATCCTGTTACATGCAGATAACAATCTAAACTCACTTGCCAAACTATCCGTTAATGATCTGGTGCGCGAATTCAAAGGAATTGGCCAGGCCAAGGCTGTTACCATCTGTGCAGCCATGGAATTGGGGAAACGCAGAAATGTGAGCGAAATACTACAGAGATCGGTAATCAGATGTAGTAATGATGCTTATCAGTTGTTTCATCCGCATCTTTGCGATCTTCCGCACGAAGAATTATGGATTGCACTCATGAACCGTTCAGCCAAAGTAATTGTTAAAGTAAAAATAAGCCAGGGAGGAACAGGCGAGACAACAGCTGATATCCAATTAATGCTAAAAGCGGCCATTAGCAATCTGGCATCGGGTATAATTCTTTGTCACAACCACCCCTCGGGCAACTATCATCCCAGTCAGAGCGACGACCTTCTGACACACAAACTATATAGATCTGCCAAACTGATGGATCTCTCGCTTCTTGACCATATAATTGTATGCGACGGAAGTTATTATAGCTATGCAGATGAAGGGCGATTGATTCCGACTGATGAGAGAATTTGAAGAATTAATGTATATTTGCACTAATAAAAAAGTAGCATTATGAATAACGAATTTCTGCAAACTGAAGAAGCTATCGTAGCGATGCTTAAAACAGTATATGATCCTGAAATCCCCGTGAATGTATATGACCTGGGATTAATATATAAAGTAGATGTCGATGATGAAAAGAACGTTCGCATCGACATGACCCTCACAGCTCCCAACTGTCCGGCGGTAGATTTCATCGTTGAGGATGTACGAATGAAGGTTGAGAGTGTAGACGGCGTTAAAAGCGTTGAGATAAACCTGGTTTTTGAGCCCGAATGGCATAGGGATATGATGTCTGAAGAGGCTAAACTTGAACTGGGATTCCTCTAAGCGTTCATAAATGGGAAAAGGCAATAAAATATACTTTATCTCGGATGCTCATCTGGGTGCCCGTTTTCATAGAGATCCCCGGGCGATAGAGAACAAGCTGGTCAGGTGGCTGGATAGCATCAAAGAGGATGCAGCTGCACTTTATCTGCTGGGAGATATGTTCGACTATTGGTATGAATATAAATATGTCGTACCTAAAGGACACGTCCGCTTCCTTGGCAAGCTGGCTGAACTCTCAGACAGAGGAATCGAGATACATTTCTTTATTGGCAACCACGACATCTGGATGTTTGATTACCTTGAAAAGGAGATCGGGGCTGTTATACACCGGGAGCCGATAACGGTCGACCTGCTGGGGAAACGCTTTTTCCTTGCACACGGAGACGAGGTGGACAACCGAAGCCTGGCTTTCCGTTTTATCAGGAGCCTGTTCAGAAACAAATTCTGTCAGTGGTTATATGCAGGTATTCACCCGAGATGGAGTTTCGGATTTGCGATGGGATGGTCCCTTAGCAGTCGAAAAAGCGGCCTTGACAGGGAAGACAAGTACGAAGGAGAGGCTTCCGAATACCTGGTAGCCTTTTCGAAGGACTATTTACAGACACATCCGGATATAAACTTCTTCATCTTCGGTCACCGGCATGTTATGCTTGACCTGCAACTCACCCATACATCACGTATGCTGATCGGAGGCGACTGGATGCAGTTTTTCTCGTATATAGAATGGGATGGAACAACGTTGTTCCTGGATCAGTTTGAAGGATAAGGCTAAATATTAAACCCAAAAGAATCGCCGGAAGGTAATAAAACCTGGTTATCAAGGGACTTATCAGCATATTATAAACAAAAAGAGGGTGAATCTCAAATGTGATTCACCCTCTTTTTTATAATAAATAAGTACTACTCTTTGCTTAGTATTTCAAGTGTATCTTTTGCAATAGTCAGCTCCTCATCAGTTGGAACAACCATTACCGTCACTTTACTGTCGGGCGTACTGATAATCATCTCTTGGCCACGCATATGGTCGTTCTTAGCTTCATCAAGTTTGATGCCCATGAATTCCATCTCGCGACAAACAGCCGTACGTGTAGACCATTGGTTTTCACCTACACCGCCTGTAAATATAAGGAGATCCAAACCACCCAAAGCAGCTGCATAGGCACCGATATACTTCTTGATGCGGTAATTGTATACATTCATGGTCAAAATAGCCTTCTTGTCGCCATCTTCAATCGCAGCTTCAATCTCACGCATATCAGACGAAATGCTTGAAAGTCCCATCACACCACTCTGTTTGTTAATCAGATCAGACAATCCGGCAGCGTTCAGTCCCTCTTTATCCATGATGAAAGACAAAGCACCAGCGTCCACATCACCACAACGAGTACCCATCAACAGTCCTTCAACCGGAGTAAGTCCCATGGTTGTATCAATACTCTTTCCATCTTTAATGGCAGTAATTGAACCCCCGTTACCGATGTGAGCAGTGATAATACGTTGTTTTTCATAAGGAACACCAAGTACATCACATGCACGCTGAGAAACAAAACGGTGACTGGTTCCATGGAAGCCGTAACGACGGATACCGTACTTCTTGTAAAGAGAATAAGGTAAACCATACATATAAGCATAATCTGGCATAGTCTGGTGGAAAGCCGTATCAAAAACAGCTACCTGAGGAATACCCGGTATAATTGCGTCCATGGCACGAATACCTTTCAAGTTGGGCGGGTTATGTAATGGAGCCAAATCAATACATTCAACAACTTTACCGATCACCTCATTGGTGATACGTACACTGCTGCTGAACTTTTCGCCCCCATGAACTACACGGTGACCAACGGCATCGATTTCATTCAATGATTTGAGACATCCATATTTATTGTCAGTAAGTGTACTCAAAATAAACTGGATTGCCACATTATGCTCCGGCAACTCTTTTTCTAAAACTACCTTTTCGCCGCTAGGCAAAGTAAATTTCAGAAATGATCCGGGTAAGCCAAGCTTTTCCACACCACCCTGAGCCATCACCTCCTGTTTGGACATATCAAACAGTTTGTATTTTACCGATGAGCTACCGCAATTCAATACTAAAATTATCATGATCTTTATTTTTGTTATTCAGTTTCTTATTTCGCTGATGCTTTTAACCCGATTGCCTGATTGGCAGCAATAGCAACCATTTTATATATATCATCAACAGAACAACCTCTGCTAAGGTCGTTTACCGGGGCTGCAATTCCCTGGAGGATAGGTCCCACTGCCTGTGCGCCAGCCAGACGCTGAACCAGCTTATAAGCAATATTTCCCACTTCAAGCGTAGGGAAAACCAATACGTTGGCTTTGCCGGCAATCTCGCTTCCCGGTGCTTTTTGAGCAGCAACAACATCCACAATAGCTGCATCAGCCTGCAACTCACCGTCAATTTTCAAATCGGGAGCCATCTCTTTTGCAAGGCGGGTTGCTTCCACAACTTTATCAACCATCTCGTGAGATGCGCTTCCTTTCGTTGAGAAACTTAGCATTGCCACTTTAGGATCCGCCCCAACGATGTCACGGGTTGTCTGTGCAGTTGACACAGCAATCTGTGCAAGTTCGGCAGCAGTTGGGTTAGGCATTACAGCACAATCTGCAAATACCAAAAGACCATTGTCGCCATAGGACTTATCTTTCAAAAACATCAGGAAAGCTCCTGAAACGCAGCTAATACCCGGAGCAGTCTTTACAATCTGCAAAGCAGGTCTTAACACGTCCCCTGTTGTATTTTGAGCTCCGGCAATTTCTCCATCCGCATCTCCTGCTTTAATCATCAGACAACCCAGATACAATGGATTCTCTACTAAAACAGCGGCCTTCTCGGGAGTCATTCCCTTCTTTTGTCTCAACTGAAAAAGCAAATCGGCATAAGCCTCCTTCTTTTCATGATTCAGGGGATCTACAATCGTAGCAAGATCAATATTATTCAATCCATAAGAAGCAGCCAATTGACTGATTTCCGTCTTATTTCCAATCAAAATAATAGAAGCCACACCGTCTGCCAATAGTTTGTCGGCAGCACGAAGCGTTCTTTCTTCGGTACCTTCAGGAAGAACAATACGTTGTTTGTTAGCTTTAGCGCGTGTAATAATGTCTTGCAATAAGTCCATAGCGGAAGATATTTATATATTTTAAGATAATTATCTGTTTTCGGCTACAAAATTAGGCAAAATGCAATATAGAGTTTACAAAACAAGCAAGATATTTACACCTCAACTTGGCACTTTCACAAACATTAACAGAAGTTTGTCACCTCCCGTTCACCGGAAAGTATCTGTTGGAGTTCTTCGGCTGACACATTTACACAAAGATTGCCTAAGTGTGCAACAGAGATACGTCCGCGCTCTTCGGATACAATAATCACCATCGCATCTGTTTCCATAGACATTCCCAATCCCGAGCGATGTCTTAGTCCCAATTCTTTCGGAATATTGGCATTTTGAGCAACCGGAAGAATACAACCGGCAGCCCTTATTTTATTATCCGAAATTATCATCGCGCCATCATGAAGGGGACTATTCTTAAAAAAAATATTTTCTATCAATCGGGCATTAACATCGGCATTAAACATTTCGCCGGTATGTTCGTATAGTGCCAGGTCCATATCTCTTTCAACCACAATAAGGGCTCCCGTCTTTTTCCTTGCCATATTCATACAAGACAGAACAACCGGCGCAATATACTTTCCCTCTTTTTCGCCGGTATCCTCTCGGGTAGAAAAAAGCTTCGCCAGAAACTTCCAGCCTTTGTGAGAACCCAATGCAAGCAGAAAGCGACGGATCTCATCCTGGAACAATACGATTAAAACAACAAAACCTACGCTGATAAATTTATCCAGGATAGCTCCCATCAAACGCATTTCAAGAATCTGAGACATCAGAATCCAGACTACCACAAATGAAACCACCCCACTGAATATACCTAACGTTCCGGACGACTTCATCAATTTGTAGGTCTGGTAAAGGAAAAAGGCTACCAGTAAGACATCAATGAGATCCTTTATGCCAAAATTCATCCACATACGATTACTGTATATTAGAAAGTTTACCAATTATTCGAATCGCCTCAACCGCCTGCTTAACATCATGCACCCTTAAGATATCTGCTCCATGCTGCAATGCAAACGTATTCAGCACCGTTGTGCCGTTCAAACTTTCAGAAGGATCCGTATCAAGCAATCTGTAGATCATACTCTTTCTGGAGATACCTACCAGCAATGGCATATCAAAAAGTCTGAACTCATTCATCCGGGCCATCAGTTCGTAGTTCTGATCAAGGGTTTTACTAAAACCGAACCCAGGATCCAGGATTACATCATTTACTCCCAATTCATTTAATTGTCGTATTTTTTCTGAAAAGTACAACATTACCTCTCCCATAAAATCGGCATAATCCACTTTTTGCTGCATGGTTTGCGGCGTACCACGCATATGCATTAATATGTAGGGTACCTGCAGATCGGCAGCAGTCGAAAACATTTCCGGATCCAACTCTCCTCCCGATATATCATTAATGATAGCCACACCGTATTTTTCAACGCAAGCTCTTGCTATTCCGGCCCTGAAAGTATCTACAGAGGTTATTACATCCGGGTAATGACGTAAAATGATATCCAGAGCCAACGACAGACGATCCATCTCTTCATCCGGGCTAACCTCCTTTGCATCCGGGCGGGAGGAATAACCACCCAGATCAATCATTCTTCCACCTTCTGCAAGAATGGTTTCAATTCGTTCCGTTATCTCTTTTTCAGTCTGTTTACGGCTGCCCGAATAAAACGAATCTGGAGTAATATTTAATATCCCCATCACCAGGGGCTCTTTAAGTTCGAGAAGAGTTCCTCTAATATTTAATGTTTTAGTAGCGGTCATATGTTTATTCTCCCTGAAGTTTCAAACAATTTTCTACAAATGTAAGGAAATAATATAATATGCTTACTTTTGCATCGCGATAATCTGTTAATGAGGTAAGGCTATGACTATTTCTGAATTGTACGAATTATACCTGCACAATCCTAAAGTGACAACCGACAGTAGAAACTGTCCGTTTGGTTCAATTTTCTTTGCTCTCAAAGGTGAAAACTTTGATGGCAACCAGTATGCATCCAAGGCTCTTGACTCCGGATGCGCCTATGCGGTAATAGACAATCCTGACTATATCACCGGAGACAGAACCATCCTTGTGGATAATGTGCTCAAAACGCTTCAACAACTGGCACACAGACATCGGAAAGCTTTGGGAACTCCGGTTATAGGAATAACCGGAAGTAATGGCAAGACAACTACCAAAGAATTACTGGCTGCTGTGTTATCAACCAAATACAACCTTTTGTACACCGAAGGAAACCTGAACAATCATATTGGAGTTCCGCTTACTCTTCTAAGACTAAATCACCAGCATGAAATGGCCATCATAGAAATGGGAGCAAGTCATCCGGGCGATATCAAAGAACTTGCAGAAATCGCAGCCCCAAACTACGGCATAATCACCAACGTGGGACAAGCACATCTGGAAGGATTCGGATCCTTCGAAGGAGTAATAAAGACCAAGGGCGAATTATACGATTATATACGCCAGACCAAAGGGAAAATTTTCATTAAAAAAGAAAACGAATACCTTCAACCCATCGCCAAAGGAATTGAACAAATTAGCTACGGCACAGACGAAAGCTCTTTTGCTTCTGGCAAAGTGGCATCCTGCAGTCCGTTTTTAATCTTCGACTGGAAGCAACAAGGGAAAATTCATACCGTGGAAACTCATCTGATTGGCAGCTACAACCTCGATAACGTGCTGGTGGCCGTAGCCATCGGCCGGTATTTTAAGATTCCTGCCGAGCGGATCAGCCGAGCCATTGCATCCTACGAACCCAACAACAATCGCTCTCAATTTAAAGAGACCGAACATAACAAGCTTATCATCGATGCCTATAACGCCAATCCAAGCAGCATGAAGGCAGCTATCGACAACTTTGCAGCCATGCAGGTTGATACCCCTAAGGCAGTCATACTGGGCGATATGCGTGAGTTGGGTGAAACAAGCGACGCACTGCATGCCGAAATTGTAAAGCAAATTGAACAGGCCGGATTCGATAAGGTATATCTTTGCGGCGAACATTTTTCGTCGACCGGCACCAGCTTCATGCATTTTCCGAATATAGAAGAGCTTATGAGCGAACTTACCCAAAAACCATTGGTAGGATACCATATCCTCATCAAGGGATCGAGAGGTATGACCCTCGAAAAAACGCTTTCATTACTATAGTTCCGGCACTAAACAGATATAAAAAAGGGGGATGTTCAACAAACTGAACATCCCCCTTTTTTATATTTAATTCATCTCTTTAAAAGGAATAGTTGCACAATGCAGCTATACGATGATTATCGGCAGCATGTGTATTGGTCACCTTACCTGTAGCAGTCTGAATCGTTCCGTAATCGGCAACCGAATAGGAATATTCGACCCCAATCGTAAAATTCTTTATATTATAATCGGTCTGCACACTCATATTATATAATTTGTCAATATCCATACCCATACCATAGGTCATCGAACTTGAAACCAAAGGCTTATTGGTGCCCAGGTTTTTAGTAAACCCACCGAACAAGCCCACCTGCCACTTCTTACCATATACCACATTCACCCAGCTGGTACTATGATTAAAATTCACATAATCGTATGCTCCGGTCACCGGATCGATGGAAGTAACCCCGTATCCTCCCAACGACAAAGTATGCACGTTGTTCTGTCCGTAGATAGTCTTCGCATTCAGCTTCCACCATTCGCTGCTATAGCTCGCAAAAGCAAGAAGAGACGCTGAAACATTCCGTTCAGAAACTTTATAAGTCAGCTCCCCTTTGGTAGATTGGGTACGCGGAGTAAGGGTAAGCACATCTGCACCCACACCCACTATAAGACCCTCTTTCCGATAATCTATTCCGGCAAACATTTCCGGCAGCACAGCATCTCTGGAGTATTCCAACATCTTAGATCCCAAAGGTCCGGACGATCTGTATTGATTCTGGAAAACAGCGGCTGCCTTTATATTGAATCGGCTGAATTTATAATTATACTGCAACTGCGGACTACGGCTAAAGGGCTGGAACGGACATCCGGTGTTCAGATTCACAATAGATGGCAAAACCTCACCGAACAAAGGATGCCAGGTCTGTCCCACCAACAGAGAAGAGCGTCCCCAGTCCAGGTTCACATAAGCATGTCTTATACGCAGCGTAGTAAAATTACCCAGAACGGAAGTAGAGAAACCACCAAAGTCGGTTTCAATCTTGGCAGTGGTCTTTGCGTTAAACAACATGGGTCCGGTAATATCCAACCCTAAACGCGTACAAAAAATAAAATCACCCGAATTCGAAACGGCGTTTAAGTCTTCGCCATTGGCGTCAAGCTGAACATCCTTCGGGTACATAAAAAATGCACCTTCCACCGATTCTACATTATGTCTGCTATTATAAAACACATCAGTACGAACGCGACCATAGAATTTATAGCTAAAATCCTTCATCTGGGCGCTTACGGATACAAACACAAATGCAGCCGTAATAAGGAGAAAAAATCGTTTCATTTATATATGGGGAAAACTTGGTTTCACTACCTGAATCGGGGTGCAAAGATATATATTTTTTCCTATCTGATTTGATTAACGAAATATTATTTGTTACTTTGCTTCCACCTTGTAAGTAAACAAGTCAAAATAGTTAACAAAGTAAATCATATATTGGAAAATGAGTACAAAAAAATTTTTATTACAGGAAAAAGATATACCAACCGCCTGGTATAACATTGCCGCTGATATGAAGAATAAACCTCTTCCTATCTTAAATCCGAAAACGAAAGAACCCCTTCACGCCGAGGATCTGTATCCTCTTTTCGCGGAAGAGCTTGCCAGACAGGAAATGAATCAGACAGATGCATGGATTGAAATACCCGAGGAGGTACGAGACATGTACAAAATATGGCGCCCCACCCCGTTGGTACGTGCCTATGGCCTTGAAAAAGCGCTGGACACACCCGCCCATATTTATTTCAAGAACGAGAGTGTAAGTCCGGTTGGTTCACACAAACTAAATTCGGCCATTGCTCAGGCCTATTTCTGCAAAAAACAGGGAGTGACCAATATCACCACCGAGACCGGAGCCGGACAGTGGGGAGCGGCCTTATCTTTTGCCGCCAAGGCCTTCGGACTGGAATTGGCAGTATATATGGTAAAGGTAAGCTATCACCAAAAACCCTACCGTCGCTCCATTATGCAATCTTACGGTGCCGAGGTTATCGCCTCACCCAGTATGAGTACACGTGCCGGACGTGATATCATCACCAAACACCCCAACTATCAGGGCAGTCTGGGAACAGCCATTTCAGAAGCAGTAGAGCTAGCCATGCAGACTCCCAACTGCAAATATACCCTTGGTAGTGTTTTGAATCACGTTATGCTGCACCAGACTGTAATCGGACTTGAAGCCGAAAAACAGATGGAAATGGCAGGAGAATATCCGGATATTGTAATCGGATGTTTCGGCGGCGGTTCAAACTTTTCGGGTATCTCCTTCCCATTCCTGCGTCATAAGCTAAACGAAGGGAAAGACATCCGGATTATCGCAGCAGAACCCGCTTCCTGTCCGAAACTAACACGCGGGCAGTTTCAATACGACTTCGGCGATGAGGCAGGCTATACCCCGCTGATTCCTATGTACACTTTGGGACACAACTTTGCTCCTGCCAACATTCATGCCGGCGGACTTCGCTACCATGGCGCAGGATCAATTGTAAGTCAGCTTAAAAAAGACAACCTGATGGAAGCTGTTGACATCAAACAATTGGATACATTTAATGCAGCACTGTTATTTGCAAAAACGGAAGGAATTATTCCTGCTCCTGAATCTTCTCATGCCATTGCAGCAGCTATCAACGAAGCGCTTGTATGTAAAGAAGAAGGAAAGCAGAAAACGATCCTGTTCAATCTATCCGGACATGGATTAATTGATATGGCTGCATACGACCAGTATTTGTCGGGCGACCTGAGCAACCATGAGCTGTCTGACGATGAGATTGGCAAAAACCTGAACGAATTGGAGCACCTGATCTAAGCCAGAGCCGTTCTCTGTTTCATAAAAAAAGCTTTAAGGAAAATCCTTAAAGCTTTTTTTGTGCGTTGTGTGTGTGTAAGTAAACATTAAGAGAATATTGAATCATAAGCAGATGCCGGGCTAACCAACTGTTGCTTATTAAAACTAAAGTCCTTTTTCTTTTTGTCCCACATTCCGTAATCAGAACTGATTTCTCCGGTTTCCTGATTATACTGATATGAAATCAAATAATAGGGATCCCACTCCCCCGTGGCTTTATTCCATCTATAGGCCTTCTTTTCAGAAACCTTGCCTGTCTCATTATAAGAGAATTCATACTTTACCTCTTTATTGAGCAAGCCTTCCTCATTAAGGAATACTACTTTTGAGACAATCTTGCCGTCCACCTCTTTCGTATCATACAAATAGTTACGAGGAGAAGCTGCCGAAGCAAACAAACCACAAGCAAACATAATTACCAAAGCAAAGATGCTTTTTCTCAAAATCGTTGTTTTCATAAAATTTATCATTAATAAGATTACTAACAAAATGATATGCAAATATCCGTACAAAAGTTGATTTACACAAACAAAGTAGACATTTTGTTAGTTAAATTTTACTATTTAACATATTTCAAGAAATCAGGGATCTTGATTTTAACACTTAACTTACGATTTGAAAGCTATAATTCTTATATTTTACAATTTAGGCTAATTATCCCTGTAAAAACGAAGATTTATAAACTTACAATTTTCCATAATACTCATCTATCGTATAATTCAAAAAGCGATTTAAAGGCAATAACTTCTGAAATTCGCTAACAGAAGCCTCCAGCCAGGTACTTTCGGTGAAGAATGAATCGGGTTTAACACTTGCCACGCAGAAATTTTTATGTTTCAAAATGTCACCAAAGGGTATATCCGAAGGAAATCCGGCAGGCATCCGCTTCAGTACGTCACCTTCCAGTGCAGGAAAAGAGGCTTTAAAGGATGGATCTTCCAGAATTGCCACAAATTCATCCATATGATCATATATATCCTGACGAAGTAATTTCAATAATTTAGGTTGCGGACACCAGATACCTCCCGACAACATGCAATTACCGGGTTCAATATGTATGTAATAACCTCCCCTTTCGCTGGATCTTCCACCCCGGGCAATGTATGCAGCAAAGTGATTCTTATAGGGAAGCTTATTGGGAGAGAAACGGATGTCCCTATAGATACGGAATAAACAATCTTTCGCCTCCAGGCCGGCAACCTCCGGATCAAAAAGGGCGATGCGGTTGATAAGACTTTGCACATCATCGGCAAATAACTGACGTAACACATCATAGCGTCCCTTATTTTCCTGAAACCATGCGCGGTTGTTGTTTTTTTGTAATTCTTTTAAAAAAGAAAGCATTTCAGGTACCATATATACTATGTATTAATTTCATCAAAGATAAACATAAAAATGACACAAGTATCTGCACTGCGCAGCATACTTGTGTCATACCTGTTTATCAAAAATACTTATACGATCTATTTCAATGCGAAGATGATAGGAAGGGTATATCTTACATTTACATTCTTTCCACCTTTACTTCCAGGAGTCCATTTCGGCATCAGAGAAACCACGCGAAGTGCCTCGGCATCCAACAACGAATCCACACTGCGAACCACTTCAAATTGTGCCATATTCCCTTTTTTGTCGACCGTAAAAGCAACATGCACACGACCTTGCGTTCCTGCTTCCTGAGCTTTTACAGGATATTTTATATTTTGTGCCAAAAATTGCAACATAGCTTTTTCTCCTCCAGGATAGATAGGCATCTTATCAACTACTTCATATACCTTCTCTCCATTATACACTCTGGGAGGAGTATCTTTCATTATTTTAGGCTCATTCTTTTGTACAGTTTTTTTCTGATCATCATTAGCCGGAGCTGCCGGTTGTGCATCAGGAGATCCATATCCCACAACAAACAATTCCGGCAACACCGAATCGGTTGGTTGGATATCAGATGGAAGCGTAGTAACACGTGCAACCGTTTCCAGATTATTTACCATCAATAATAGAGCAGCCAAAGGTGCAAACAGAAGATACTTGGTTCTTCCGATTTGATGTGAACGTTTTTTATTCATCATACGAATTCTGTTTTTTAGGGGTAATACATTAAAACTGTTATATAAATTTGCTGCAGCCTTTTGATTAGCCAGCCCCAACAGGTGGAACTGGTAGCTTTTACGGTCGTGACCGCTTAATAAAACTGTCTGATCTGCCAGGTATTCCAGGTTCTGGCGCACCTCTCTTTTCAGAAGCCAGACAAACGGATTCACCCAGAACAACGTACACAACAGTTCACTCAGGATTACGTCCAATGAATGCCATTGCCTTACATGTGTCATTTCGTGTGTAAGTATCTCATCCACCTCCTGCTCCGTATGAGAAGGCAGGTGAATAAAAATCAGATGAAAGAAAGAGAATGGTCCGGCCGGATGGTTCAATAAATGAACATACACACCGTTGATACGGGCTGTCTTACATTGCACAGACAATATCAGGATGCTTCCCAGTTGTACTGCAAATCGTATTCCAAGCACTGCCACTCCCGCCAGGTAAAGGAGAAAAGCCGACTGTAACAACCAGCCGTCGGGAGTAGCTGCAGTCGTTTTACCGGCACTTACAATCACCTCCGGAAGCATGGTCGAATAAACCGTAGCCGCTTCCGTTACCGTATTAATCTCCTTCATCCAGCCGCTAAAGTCGGGTAAAGGATAGACAACAGCCACCAACAACAGCCCTATCAAAGTCGTTCTACGCAGTCTGAAAAAAGTATCATTGTAAAAGAATAACCTATAAAAAGCGTAGAAAAACAAAATGGCGGCATTCACCTTCATAAAATAAATCATATCGGGACTCATAGCTGTATGTATTAGATGGTTACTCTTTCCCTTTTTCAATCATATCGATAATCTCTTTCAGGTCATCGGCAGAAAGCTTTTGCTCTTTGGCAAAAAAGGAGACCAACTCCTTGTACGAGTTTTCAAAATAATTATGAACCACCCCTTTCATAAACATACGCTTATATTCGGCTTCGCTTACAAGCGGAGTGTATTCATAGGTATTGCCATACCTTTTAGCCTTTACATACTTCTTACGTTCCAGATTCTTCACAACCGATGCCAGTGTAGTATACGGCGGTTTCGGGTCGTCATATTTAGCTAAGATATCCTTTACAAAACATGGGGCAGCTTGCCAAAGTACAAGCATTGCCTCCTCTTCCTGTGCAGTCAGTTTTTCCATATCTCCTTGTTTATTACGATTACTTCGCAAATCTACGAGTATTTCGTAATAAACGACAAGAAAGACAATTAAATAGTGTTAAATACTTTTATTATAAAGATAAAAGAGGTTTATTTAACCATAGCGGCCTGCAAGTAGTCCTTCTGATACTGCAACGGGGTCTTACCTTTAAACTCCTTAAACTGATGGTGAAAGTTTGAAGCATTATTATATCCGCAGGCATAGCATACTTCCGCCACATTCATTTCGTTTTCCATCAGCAATTTACATGCATAGCCGATACGTACCTCCATTAGAAACTGCACATAGGTCTTACCCGTTTTTTGTTTGAAGTAACGGCAGAAAGATTCTTTGGAAAGGTTCAACTGGTCGGCAACATCCGATATGGAAATATCCCGTTGAAAATTATTGAAGGTAAAATTATAGATCTTGTTGATACGGGAATTGTCATTGAAAGAAAAGTTGTTGGTAAAACCTTTGCTGGCAATCAGGTCGTATTCTTTCTCACGGGCAATTCGCTGCAGAATACGCAATAAGATAAGCAACCGGTCGGCATAATCGGCTTCAAACAAAGCATACATCTCCTGCTCCATGGAGGCAAGGGTATTTCCTTTCACAGACAAGCCATAGGTGGTAAGCGAAAAAAGCTCTTTGATTGGAGACATCTCGGGTAATGCCAGAAACGTATTTCCCAGTACGTCGGGCGAAAAATGAACCACAATCGCCTCAACTTCCTTTCCTGCATCCGCTCTTTCGTAAGAGATGGCATGAGGAAGATAGGGTCCGGTGATAATCATGTGGCATCCCTCGGTTATATCCCGGGTATTATCCCCCACAATTTCGATGCCTTTCCCTCCGCGAATCAGCAAGAACTCAATCTCGGGATGATGGTGCCAAAGATTATACTGTGAATTAGGTCCGGTATCTTTTCTAACGTTAAAAGAAAACTCCGGGTTCCGTGTTACACGTCTCAATGCAGGTTTCATATCATTCAGCTGTATTTAGGTGGTACTTTCTGAAAGGCAAAGATGCACTATTTTTTTAATCTTCGTGCATAAAAAACGGCATAATATACAGTATCCTGCCAAATAACATAGAAAATAAAGATAATATAATACAGTAAATAGCCATAATAACAAAGTAGCGCTCTATTTAATTGCTTTACATTTGCATCAGTAGGAATTAAGATAAAAATCAGCATATTATGAAAAAGAAAGTTGTAACATTCGGCGAGATAATGTTGCGTTTGGCAACCCCCGATTACCTTCGCTTTAATCAGAGCAATCAGCTAACAGCAACATTTGGCGGCGGCGAAGCAAACGTTGCCGTATCATTGGCAAATTATGGAATAGAGGCCTCTTTTGTAAGTCGCCTTCCCCAAAACGATATTGCCCGTGCCTGTGTTATGGACTTACGCAAATACGGGGTGGACACCTCTTCCATTGTGTACGGGGGCGAACGACTGGGCATCTACTTCCTCGAAACCGGAGCAGTTGCCAGAGCCAGCAAGGTGGTATACGACCGGGCACACTCATCCATCGCAGATATAAAGCCGGGTATGATCAACTGGAAAGAGGTACTGAAAGATGCAGGCTGGTTTCACTGGACGGGAATCACTCCGGCTTTGTCGCAAGGAGCAGCAGATGCCTGCCTGGAGGCTATCCGCACAGCCAACGAGATGGGAGTTACCGTATCGTGCGATCTTAACTACCGTAAAAACCTGTGGAAATATGGAAAAACGGCTTCGGAAGTAATGCCTCAGCTGGTAGAGGGTTGCGACGTGCTGCTGGGTAACGAAGAGGATGCCGAAAAGGTATTCGGGATCAAGCCCGAAGGGTTTGATGCAAGCCAAACGGAAGGGGAAGTGGATGCTGCCGAATTTGAATCGGTATGCCGACAATTACAGACCCGTTTCCCACGTGCCAAAAAGGTGATCATCACCCTGCGCGGATCTATCAATGCCAATCACAATACATGGAGCGGCGTGCTGTACGACGGTAAAGAACTGTTTACGGCTCCTACCTATAATATAACACATATCGTGGACCGTGTAGGTGGCGGCGACTCATTCATGGGTGGTCTTATCTACGGACTGATCTCCTATCCGGAAGACAGCCGGAAGGCGCTTCATTTTGCCGTAGCCGCCTCCTGTCTGAAACATACCATTTACGGAGACTTCAACCAGGTTACCGTAGAAGAGGTGGAAAACCTGATGAAGGGTGATGGTTCGGGACGCGTTTCACGTTAACCGCCCGATACGCATAAAGAGTCAAGATACAAAAAACGTATACATTATAATATGGCAAAATTTTCGAAAGTACAGGTTATAACAGCCATGACCGAGACAGGGATGGTACCTGTATTTTATCATAAAGACATTGAAGTAGCCAAAGAGGTGCTCAGAGCCTGTTACAAAGGTGGCGTAAGGGCGTTCGAATTTACCAACCGGGGCGACTTTGCCCACGAGGTATTTGGCGAACTGGTAAAATTTGCACAAAAGGAATGTCCGGAAATGATTGTAGGTGTAGGATCTATTGTTGATCCGGCAACCGCTGCACTGTACATTCAGCTGGGAGCCAATTTTGTTGTCGGCCCTCTGTTTAATCCCGAAATCGCCAAAGTATGCAACCGTCGGCTGGTACCTTACACCCCTGGATGCGGATCGGTTTCGGAGATCGGCTTTGCCCAGGAGGCAGGATGCGACATTTGCAAGGTATTCCCCGCAGGCAACGTGGGGGGACCCTCTTTTGTAAAGAATGTAAAAGCTCCTATGCCCTGGTCTTTGCTGATGGTTACCGGAGGGGTAGAACCCACCAAAGAAAACCTTTCGGGGTGGATGAAGGCAGGGGCGACCTGCGTCGGCATGGGTTCCAACCTGTTTCCGGCGGATGTTATCGCCTCCAAATCGTGGGAGACCATCACGGCCTATTGCCGCGAAGCATTGGATATCATTGCCAGTGTACGCTAAACAACAAGGGCAGTTCCAACGAACTGCCCTTATTATTTATTCACTATAAGCTACACCCCCTGCTTAACCCAAGCGGTTCCAGCTTCACCCCTTTCGATTTAAACTCGGCCTCCTGATATACACGGGTCTTTATCAGCAGCGCCCCATCCATGGCATTGGCCACATACTTGAGCGTCTGGCCCGGAGTAAGTCTTTCGATAGATTCCACCTGTTTAGGGTCCATCGTCCGGATCACATAATCCGCACTTGTACGCACTCCATCCACCAACACAATCAGTTCGCCGGGTCTAAGGTTATCGTAAAAATCGGCCGAAGTTTCTAACGATTCCCCGTCCTTATCTCTTCTTTCCTGTAAAAAACTTGATTGTCCACGTGTAGACAGCAGTCCGTACCGCCATATACCTCCTTCACTCTGTTCAATTTTCGCAATCCTAAATCCAATCATTCTTTCCAGCAATGAAAACATATCGGATGTAAAGTTCTGGTTATCGATAGTCTCCCGGGTGATCAAATTCACTCCGTAAAAGGGTTTCGATTCTATATGCTTGATCTTTTTGCGTGCCGAGAGGGTAATCTCCGGAATCTGATACACCTTATTCCGATCGTCATCATACCTCGATTCTATTCGCTGCTTCTTGTTGTAGGTTGCGGCCGACTCCACCGCATAGCTTGTTCCGGTGAAATCGGTACCGGCAAATACGAACACATGCGGATAGACCACCGGAAATTCAAACTCGTCTGCTTCCACCTTCAGAGCCGGACTCTTACCCTTGGAATTGTATGCCTGAATGAAAAATGTGGTGCCAACGCCATAATCATCCACCGCCACCTCAAATGCACCATCCTTAATTTCGGCATCGTAGGTAAATCCGTTCAACTGATTGAATGCAATAACCGATCCCTCTTTCTGCTTATTGTTAAGCTCGGTAAACACCTTCCCCTGGAAAGTAAGCAGTTGTTCAGGCATGTAACGATAATCGAACCGTTGCTGCAACAGATCCGCCCAGTCAAACCGCCCCCAGGTATTGGCTATCAGCATCCTGTCCAGTTGGGAGACCGCATCGGTATCCAGATTCTCAAAACAAGACGCTGCATCAATAAGCGGATACTTTAAATCGGTTGTAACCAACAGCTGGGCTGCAGCAAGCGGTGAATGGTCGGGCAAGGCCGGTCGGGCTCCTGCGTGATTGAATATAACACGTTCCGAAACCACCTTACCGGCATCATTGATAAGAGCAAAAGCAAAAAGTCCCTGTTCGTATTCAGACACATCAATAATGCCCGAAAGCGCATCGCCCGAAATCTTTTTTTGCAGGCAAACCTGCCCTCTGAACATCAGCACCAACTGATAGGATTCAGTCAGCTTTGCCGGTGCTTGAACCATATACCGCAACTGATGTCGGTTCAGGTTAACCTGTAATACGGGATTACCATTACACAACGGAACCTTGAACAGCTCCTCTTTATCCTCTCCTTTCATCGAAAGCAGGTACTCTTTCCCCTCTGAAGGAACAAAGCTTATACAACCGTATCCGTTACGGTCGCTGCTGATTCCACTTAAAATGGTATCCCCTGAAACACTTACCAAAACACCCTTTTTTTCGAGGGGAGCTCCCTTCGGATCTGTAATACGGAACACCATATTCTGTAACTTTCCGGATACCAGATGTCCGCCTTCCGGGTAAAAAGAGAGGCGGCTGTCGGCAAGAGGTAATGAATCGGTCCGGGTTTGGGCATTCCCTACCACCACCGGCACCATCGGAAAAGAGGTAACCTTGTAATTGGCCATAAAACGGGTATAGCCCCGCAGGTAATAATCGCCCGAAACAATAAATTTATCGATGGGGATACGGTCGCAGAACAATCCGTTTTCCGCCCGAATCTTATGTCTTACAAAAACAGAATCATTGGCTCCCACAAGTTCGAGGTATACATACCTGCTGTAATGGGTAGAGTCCAGTAAGAACGCATCTGTGAGCCCTCCCGAGACAGCCAGTGTATCTCCCGGCCACAACTTTGAATGTTCTACATTGAGAAAAACCTTTTCGGCCTGCAATTCGGGATAGTCAGCATTCTCCATGGCAAAACCCATCAGGGGAGCCAGCAACGCAATACAGAGACAATAATATTTCTTCATACGGGTCAAATTTAGTTTAGACGGTTACTAATAAAAGGTTATAGAATCAGAATCTATTGAAACGGATCGCCCTCTTTGGATGTACTTACCACCCAGCGAAAAGCATTTACAAACAGCAGGTTCTGCGTAGCATCGGTAAATTCGCGGTCGCCGTGCCCCATATTCAGATAGATCATCCGGTACTTCCTGTGGGTCCACACCACCGGAAAATCGCCGAATTTCACTACATCTTTGATTCCCAACGGATAGTTATCGGCGGTGATGCTCAGCAGCACGTCTACCTCCTTGTTTGTACGGGGACCGGGATTCCATTGGTACCATTCGCTTTCGGGCACTATAAAAGAGGAAGGCAGGTTTTTCGTTACAGGATGAAGCGGTTGGTCTGCCTGCACCTTTGCCGGTTGTGGCGGCCAGTTGTTGCAATAGAAGACGCCACCGCCCAGAAAGTCGACAAACCAGGGCCAGTTCGTATTTTTATCGTTGTATGCAGCCGCATGGAACCCCATCCAACCACCCCCGCTCTCCATGTATTGTTGGAAGAGCAGGCGTTCGCGTGGATCAGACGGCGCCGTATTCAACATGATAATCACATGATATGTCTTCAGTCTTTCCGCATCGAACGAGGAAAGATCGGTGGATACATCCAAAACAAATCCATCACCATAATTAAGTCTCCGGAAGAAGTCTACAGCCTGTTCGGCAAACTGTACATGAGCTGTTTCGGCCTGTTTCGTATAATAGATAAGCGCCTTAAAGCGTGGCGCTCTGGCATAATCGGCCGGATACTCCGTTGTTTGTCCCCATCCGGAGAAGACAGACATAAAACTTAGCAACAACACACACACGAGATTATAAGCAGGTATTTTCATCGGAATCAAAGTTTGTGCGATAAATATCAGAATTAATAAATTAACATGCAAGCTTTTTAAAAAATTAATTCACCCTCCTGAAACATCCTCCGTACGGAGTTTGTAGCGAAACCATCTGTCATCTCTCATTTTTTAGACCAGATCCCTTTATGGATGCGGCTTTGGGGAATGACAGATGGCTGGTGACAGATGCTTCGCATCTCTCATCTGTCAGCCTTTTATTGCGCCTCGCCCCTATTAAAAGAAGGGAGAAAATCAATCCGCAACGACTCGTAAAGCGCATGGATACGATGAAGTAGGGCCATCATTACGGACAACTAATCCAAACACAACGAAGAACTATTCCGGACACAGTAGTAAACTATTCGTTTGCGATATGGACACTTTGCATTCAACAATTGTCAAACGCAAGGTATCCATATGTTGACTTTGCGTTTAACAGCTGTCAAACGAATAGATCTTCGTTATGAAAAAGATAAAGCCCCGTTATAAAAGGAATAATTCATTTAAAGGAAGGTGCTAAAAGATAGTTATAAAATAACACGCTTCAGTTCGGCTATCTGAAGAAGTTCCACTGTTTTCCCTTTCATTGAAATAAGTCTCTCCTTCATCATCTTATTGATCTCTCTTGTTAACGCCGGACGGGTAACACAAAGATAGTCGGCCAACTCAACCTGGTTATGTTCAATCTTCACCACAGAGCTGTTTTCGGCCTTGTATTCAAACAGGTAGGCCACAAACCGGCTGCGGATATTTTTGTACGACAAAGCCTTCAGTCGCAAGTCAGTACATTTGGTGCAATTGCCGGCCACCCCCAGAAAACTCTTTAACAAGTCCGGAATCTCGCTCATTAACCTGAAAACCGATTCGTTGGTGGCAGTCAGCAGTACCCCATCCTCCATAGCCTTGAAAGTTGCGGGCAGGGTTGTATCCAGTTTAAAAAGATAGGGAGTCGCAAATGCCCTCGGAGCAATGATATACTCGATCAGCACTTCATTATCAGACGCATCCATACTATCCACCCTCAGCCGTCCTTCCAATAAGACCATCAATCGTTTGCAGTGGGTATGCTGTCTGGCTACAATATCATTTTTCTTAATGGCATAAACCGTAAAATCCAGCTTATCCACTAATAAATGTTTGATGTTCAGGGGTAAATCCCTGAATAAAGGAATCTGAAACAATAAAGCCTCGTACTTTTCGGTGAAATCTGTCTGCTCCATATTTAACACTCTGTTGTGCAAACTTAAATAAAAAAAACAATACAGGCCCATTTTAATTGAAAACCAACTCTTTTTTGGTAAATAAAATTAGCTTTTGTAATAAAGAACACATATTTATAGAAACCGGCATTCCTATATTTGTGTATCCTATATCCGAATAATACATACAAGTATGAATAAACTAAAAACAATCATTTTCTGGGGAGCGTTATGGGGAATTCTGGAAGCCAGTCTGGGATGGGTGTTGCACTTGATCCATTTCAAGGGAGAGGTGTTGCTTCTCTATCCCTTCGGGTTGCTATGTATGATGATGGCAGCCAGGCAAACCGGCGAAACGGCAACCATTGTTAAAGTAGCCTTTGTGGCCGCCACGGTAAAGCTTATTAATTTGGTGATGCATCCGGCGGTTCCGGTTTTTCATGTTACCAATCCCGCTCTCGCCATTTTCATTGAAGGGTTGGTTACCTGGAGTTTCTGTATGTATGCCCAACGGAAGAGCAGCCGCTGGATGCTAAAGATTCCCCTGGCCATTGGTATGGTATTTGTCTCAATCCTGCTATTCAGGGGATGGCAGATTTTTATGGATGCCTATGTATCCATAAATCCGGGTATCCACAAATCTGGAGGAACCGGCCTGCTTAGTCTCTGGATAGGTCGTTCGGTTATACAGGGAGCCATGCTTCTTGGAGCGGCTCAACTGGTTGAATCTACCGGTCAGCCCATCCATCTGGCAAGGTGGACCGCCCGTCTGGCTGTTCCCTTTCTGACACTATCCATCGTATTAAATTCAATCTTATAAACCATGTTACACCCGGAAGATATAACCGGAGTTGTGCTGGCCGGAGGCAAAAGTTCGCGTTTCGGATCCAACAAGGCCCTCAGCCGGTATGGGGAGAGCTATTTTCTGCAACACATCGTCCGTAAGATTCAGCCCTACACCAAAGAGGTGGTCGTTGCCGGCTTTTATCCCGAATACCAAAAGCTGGGCGTTCCTGTATTGAAGGATGTGATACCGGATTCCGGACCACTGGGGGGTATCCTTACAGCGCTTACCTACTGTTCCACTCCCTGGATATTGGTTCTTACCTGCGACATGCCCTTAATTTCCAACGAGATTATCATGCAGATGATGGCTGTCGGCAGAGGGGAAGCCATCATTGGATGGAAGCGTGAATCGACTCCGGGTGTGTTCCCTCTACTGCTTTCCAAATCCTTGCTTCCCCACATAGAAGAGGCCATCAAAGAAAAAAGATTCCGGATGAAACAGCTATTCGACCGGGGCAATGCCTGTCTTATACCCATCCCCGATGAGTTACAGCATCTGTTTGCAAATATTAATAACCAGGAGGAATATAATAGAATACTATCATGAATACAGCAAAAATATCAGGTTCACCGGTCCGGGGACTGACTGCGGCCACCATCGGATTCTTTTTTGGTTCGGCAGCCATCTCGTTGTTCGGCCCGTCGGCCACCAAATTAAACGAAGTAATGGATTTGTCTCCATCGATGATGGGCCTTTTAGTGGCCATCCCTACCCTTTCCGGTTCGTTGCTGCGGATTCCTTTTGGAGCCTCGGTTGATGAAAACGGAGGGAGAAAATCCTTTTTATTGCTGATGATCCTGTCGGTTATCGGACTGGCCGGACTTTCAATCTTGCTGGGGACTCATTATCCGTCCAACATGCAGGGAACATACTGGCTGATATTGGTATTCGGCTGTCTGAGCGGATGCGGCGTGGCTACCTTTTCGGTGGGGGCCGGTCAGTCATCTTATTGGTTTCCTAAAAACAAACAGGGCTTTGCTCTGGGTATATTCGGGGGACTGGGTACCCTGGGGGCGGGTGTGTTCGCCATCGTTCTGCCTCTGTTACTGCACTCCGTGGGGTTTGTGTCTGCCTATTACATCTGGACTGCCTTTATGATAGCTGGCACCATCCTCTATTTTATAATTAGCTGCAATGCCTACCATTTTCAGTTCAGAAAACAAGGATACAGCGAAGAGGCTAGTAAAGCAATGGCTATCGAAGCCGGACAGGAGCTTTTTCCGGCCGGAAACATGAAACAGAGTCTGCTGTTATCCGCCCGTATCCCTGAAACCTGGATTCTGGTGATTGCCTACTTCGTTACATTCGGTGGATTCATGGCTTTAACAGCGTGGCTGCCTACCTATTGGCAGAAGGCACACGGACTTTCGGTTACACAAGCCGGACTCTTCACCTCGGTCTACGCCTGCCTGGCTGCCTTGTTACGTATTCCGGGCGGAAACCTGGCCGATAAGATAGGGGGACTTAAAGTAAGTCTCTTCGCCATCTCCCTGCTGGGCACTGTGGCGGCAGTGATGGCCTTTTCTAGCAATCTGGCAGTTTCCGGTCTTTGCACGCTGATTATAGCCGTAGCATTCGGACTGAACAATGCGGCCATCATGAAACTGGTTCCGGTATATGTATCCAAATCGGTGGGTGGTGCATCGGGATGGGTAGGCGGATTGGGTGCTTTTGGAGGATTTGTGATCCCTCCCGTACTTGGTAAGGTGGTAGATACGATGGGCGCTACCGGTTATTACCGGGGATTTCTCATTTTCTCACTGTTTAGTGTGATTGTAATGTTAATACTTTATTTCGGACTGGTGGTTCGCAATAAAAATAAATAATATACCCCTATGATAAAGTCTCTTTTACAAAAAAAGAAATTCTTTTCGGAAGTGACTGCTTCCGATCAGAGAGCCTGGGAAAGTTTCTATCGGAACCGCTGGCAACACGATAAGGAGGTCCGTTCTACACACGGTGTTAACTGCACAGGCTCTTGTTCATGGAAAATATTTGTGAAGAAGGGTATTGTTACCTGGGAGATTCAGCAGACGGACTATCCGCAAAACCGTCCCGGATTACCCAACCACGAACCCCGTGGTTGTCCCCGCGGTGCCAGCTACTCATGGTACCTCTACAATTCGGGGCGCGTAAAGCACCCGATGATCCGTCATGAACTGCTGGAGGCCTACCAGCAGCAGAAGACGTTGCTGCATGACCCCGTACTGGCATGGGAAGCAGTGATGAACGACCCGGCTGCCTCATTAAGATACAAGGAGAGACGGGGCTTAGGTGGTTTCTTACGACTTGACTGGGATCTGGCTCAGGAGATTATCTCGGCAGCCAACATCTATACAATTAAGAAATTTGGTCCCGACCGCCTGGTCGGCTTTACCCCTATTCCTGCTTTTTCGATGGTTTCGTATGCTTCGGGCACCCGGTATCTGAGCCTCATAGGCGGTACGGTGCTAAGCTTCTACGATTTCTATTGCGACCTGCCGCCGGCCTCTCCTCAAACCTGGGGTGAGCAGACGGATGTTCCGGAAAGTGCCGACTGGTACAATTCCTCTTTCATCATGCTATGGGGGTCTAATGTGCCTGTTACGCGAACGCCCGATTCTCCCTTCCTTACGCAGGTAAGATATAAGGGAACGAAGGTGGTGACCATCTCTTCCGATTACAGCGACGCATCCAAGTTTGCCGATATCTGGCTGAACCCGAAACAGGGAACCGACTCGGCCCTGGGAATGGCGATGGGGCATGTTATCCTGAAAGAGTTCTTTGTGGATAAGACAACGCCCTATTTCGACTCTTATGTAAAAAAATATTCCGATCTGCCCTTTCTGGTAAAGCTGGAGCCATGCGAAAACGGATACCGTACGGGTATGATGTTGCGGGCAAGCGACTTCCCGGATCATTTAGGGATTACCCAAAATGCGGAGTGGTATCCGGTCCTGCTGGACGAGGCAGACGGCGGAATGGTGATTCCCAATGGCTGTATCGGTTCACGGTGGAATAATGAAGGGAAGTGGAATCTGCGTAACGAAGATCTTCGTACGGGTAAGGCCTATACGCCGCTGTTAAGTGTGATGGATAGAAAGAGTGATGTGGCAGCGGTTTCATTCCCTTATTTCGGGGGGGAGGAGTATAAAAATCCGCACTTCAACACATCAGACCATACCGAAGTGCAGGTACGCAACGTTCCTGTTATAAAGTGCCGGACGGAGGAAGGTGAAGTGCTCTGCGCCACCGTTTACGACATCATGCTGGCTCATTACGGAGTCGAAAGGGGTTTGGACGATCCGCAGACAGCCCGCAGTTACAACGATAATATTCCCTATACGCCCAAATGGCAGGAACAGATAACCGGTGTTGCCGCCGAAAGTGTGATAACCATTGCACGGCAGTTTGCAGAAACCGCTGCGAAGACGGAGGGAAAGAGCATGATTATAATCGGTGCCGGCGTAAATCAATGGTACAATACGGATATGACCTACCGGGCCGCCATGAATCTGCTTATTCTTTGCGGAACCATCGGTCAGTCGGGTGGCGGATGGGCACACTATGTGGGACAGGAAAAGGTTCGTCCGCAGTCGGGTTGGGCTACGCTGGCCTTTGCGTCGGACTGGGTACGGCCGCCCCGGCATATGAACACCACCAGCTATTTCTACATGCATAGCGACCAGTGGCGCTACGAGAAGGTAAAGGTGGACAGTCTGGTTTCTCCTTTGTACAAGAAGGATGAATGGAGTAAACTTACCCTGCTGGATTGCAATATAAAGTCGCAGCGTATGGGATGGTTGCCGGCTTCGCCTGAATTTGATCGTAATCCGCTGCAATTATGCAAGGAGGCTGCCGCCAATCAGATGGATGTACCAAGTTATGTTACAAGCAAACTGCATAGCGGAGAACTCAACCTGGCCTCCGAAGACCTGGACGATACCAAAAACTGTCCGAAGAATCTGTTTATCTGGCGTGCCAACCTTATAGGCAGCAGCGCCAAAGGGGTGGAGTATTTCATGAAGCATCTGCTGGGTGCACAGAACAGTGTGTTCGGAAAAGAGTTGAAGGAGATGGACGAACCGCTTCCCTTGTACCAGAAATGGCACGATGAGGGAGCCAAAGGTAAGCTGGATCTGGTAGTTACCATCGATTACAGGATGACCACCTCGTCGCTGCATTCGGATATCGTACTGCCCGCTGCCACCTGGTATGAGAAGAACGATATAAGCAGCACCGATATGCATCCCTTCCTGCATCCCTTCTCCAAAGCAGTGGATCCGGTCTGGGAATCGCGTACCGATTGGGAAATATTCAAAGGTATCTCCGCCAAATTCTCCGAGCTCTGTAAAGGACATCTGGGTGTGGAGAAAGATGTAATCATGCAGCCGTTAATGCACGATTCGCCCGGAGAAATCTCGGAGCCGCTGTTTGTGGATGACTGGAAAGAGAGCGGCAATCGTCCGGAACCGGGCAGAAACATGGGAAAACTCATTGTTGTGGAACGCGACTATCCAAATACATACAAGCGTTTCACTTCGTTGGGACCTTTATTGAAACAGGCCGGTATTACGGGCAAAGGCATTACGTGGAGGTCGGACGAGGAATACGAATTTCTGAAACACCTCAACGGGACCATCCAGAGCGAAGGAAGCACCCACGGCATGCCGGCCATGGAATCTGACCTGCAGGCCATAGAAACCATCCTGACCCTTGCGCCTGAAAGCAACGGAGTAACCTCGCGCAAGGCCTGGAAAGCGTTGGAGAAACCAACCGGACTTGACTTGAAACACCTTACCGAGGAGGGGGGAGATACACAGATCCGGTACGACGATCTGGTACAGCAACCCCGGCGGGTGCTTAACTCTCCTATCTGGAGCGGTATCGAATCGCACGAGGTGAATTATACATCCAACTACACCAATGTGCACGAACTTATCCCCTGGCGCACAGTGACCGGCAGGCAATCCATCTATCAGGATCATCCCTGGATGCGGGCCTTCGGCGAGGGACTGGTGTGTTATAAACCGCCCTTGTCCAAACAGGAGATCAACAACGTGAAAGAGAGGTTGCACATTACAGACAACACCCTTACGCTGAATCTGATCACTCCGCACAACAAATGGACCATCCATTCGTCGTGGAGCGACAACCTGTTGATGCTCACCCTGGGAAGAGGGGGACCCGTAATCTGGATCAGCGAAGCGGATGCGGCAAAGATCGACATTCAGGACAACGACTGGGTAGAGGTATTTAACGACAACGGTACGGCAAGCTGCCGGGCAATCGTGTCGCAGCGGATTCCGGAAGGGGCACTCATTATGTACCACAACCAGGAAAGGACCGTCAATGTACCGCTCAGCAATATTACAGGGAACAGGGGCGGAATTCATAATTCCATCTCCCGCCTATGTCTCAAACCTACGCATATGATTGGCGGATATGCCCAATTATCGTATGGTCTTAATTACTACGGAACAATCGGTGCAAACCGGGATGAGTTTGTGATAATCCGTAAATGTGCATCCGTACTTTGGGGAGACGAGGATAGTAACGATAGAAAGGAGTCTGCAAAATGAAAATACAAGCACAAATCGCCATGGTATTGAGTCTGGACAAGTGCATCGGCTGTCACACTTGTTCGGTTACATGCAAAAACGTATGGACAAGCCGTAAAGGGATGGAATATGTCTGGTTTAACAACGTGGAAACCAAGCCGGGTCCGGGTTATCCGGTGGAATGGGAAAACCAGGAACGTTATAAAGGAGGCTGGACAATGCGGAAGAAGAGGCTCGAACTGCTGCAGGGAAGCAACATGAGCATCCTTTCGTCTATTTTTGCGAATCCGCATATGCCCGAAATAAAGGATTATTACGAGCCATATACATTCGACTTTTCCAAACTTACGGGTACCAAACGTTTTCGTACGGCACCCAGCGCCCGCCCCTACTCTCTGATTACCGGTAAGCGGATGGAAAAAATTGAATACGGTCCCAATTGGGAAGATAATCTGGGCGGAAAGTTTGAAGAGCGGAAGAAAGATCCCAACCTGAAAGAGCTCGACACCAAAGGATACGAGGAATTCGAGAAGTCCTTCATGTTTTATGTGCCCCGGCTATGCGAGCATTGTCTGAATCCGGCCTGTGCCGCCTCGTGCCCTTCGGGCGCCATTTACAAACGCGAGGAGGACGGGATTGTACTTATCAACCAGGACAAATGCCGCGGGTGGCGCGAATGTGTGAGTGCATGTCCCTATAAGAAGGTCTATTTCAACTGGGAAAGGAAGAAATCGGAGAAGTGTACTTTTTGTTATCCGCTGATCGAGAACGGGAAGCCCACCGTGTGTTCCGAATCTTGCGTAGGCCGTATCCGCTACATAGGTGTGCTGTTTTACGATGCGGACTCGATCAAAGAGTATGCGGCTACGGAAAACGACCGGCAATTGTACGAGAAGCAGCTGGAACTGATCCTTGATCCCAACGATCCGGCGGTTGTTAAACTGGCCGGAGAGCAGGGTATCTCGTATCAGGTTATCAAAGCTGCGCAGGATTCGCCGGTTTACAAGATGATGAAACGCTGGAAGGTGGCCTTTCCGTTACATCCCGAATACCGTACCATGCCTATGGTGTGGTACATTCCGCCCATGTCGCCTGTTTTACAGCAGAAAGAGGTTACCGCAGATTTCTTCGGGGCAGTAAATGACATGCGCATCCCTGTAGATTACCTGGCCAAGATGATGACTGCCGGCGACGAGGAGCCTATCCGGAAGGCGTTGGCAAAGTTGTTGGCCATGAGGCAGTATATGCGCGAGGTTACGGTTGAAAAAAATGAAAACCCGTCCATCGAAGCGGCATTGGGACTGGACAGATCGGATTACGAGGCAATGTATCGCTACCTGGCGATTGCAAACTATAAAGACCGGTTTGTTATTCCCACGGCACCCACTCATTCGGAGGATGCCGACTTAGCCAATCTTCGTGCCGGATTGGGATACGATTATCCGGGTAAGACCGATGAGGGTCGCAATTTATTCGGTGGCAGATAAGGTTTCATCTAAATAATAGCGCTATGCAAAATATATATAAAATATTGTCTCTGTTGCTGGATTATCCCAATGAGGACGTGAAAGAGAATCTATCCGGAATAAAAGCTGTTGTTGAAGAAGAGAGCGTGCTGGACAAAACGCAGTGTGATTTGCTCGGCCAGTTCCTCGGTCCGATACAGTCTATTACGTTGTCCGACTGGCAGATGCTGTATGTTCAGCAGTTCGATTTCTCCTCTTCCACCAATTTGTACCTGTTCGACCACGTTTACGGCGATTCGAGGGAAAGGGGACAAGCCATGGTGGACCTGACAGAAATGTATAACAAAGCCGGATTTATGCCTTGTTCCGACGAGTTGCCGGACTATCTGCCTCTTTTTCTTGAGTATCTTTCTCTTCTTCAAAACGAAGAAGAGAGCCTGAAATTACTTAAGGAGGTTTCTCATATACTGGAGAACATGCATAAAGCTTTGCAAAAGAAGGAGACGCCTTATTCCTATTTGCTTGAACTGCTGTGTTCATTGTGTAATGAAGATAAATATGATATTAAACAAAAGAAAGGGATTGAAGTATGATAGCTGCCGAATACCTGAACAATTTCTTTTTAGGGTATTTGCCCTATGTTGCACTGACGGTTTTGGCGACGGGACTTATCTACCGGACCATTCGTAGAAACAACACCATACAGGCAAGTTCGTCGCAATTTATAAGCAATGATAAGAGTCTCCGGTGGGGCAGCACGCTGTTTCATTACGCGATCTTGCTGGTTTTACTGGGACATATCCTGGGACTGCTCACCCCCGAATGGCTTTACAACTGGTTTATGACTAATGAAACAAAGCGGTTGCTGGCAATCCTGATGGGAAGTATTTCCGGAGCAGCTGCCCTGGTTGGCATCACCCTGCTTGTGGTGAGGCGGTTCAGCAACAAAAGAGTCTGGGCCACAAGCAAAATTCAGGATTACGTTATCGTGGTTTTGTTGTTGGTACAGATCTCCCTGGGCCTATGGTGTACCTATATCACCACCCAATCCTCGCTGGAAGATTATATGGCCATGGAATACTGGGCACAGGGTATCTTTATTTTCGAGCCCGATTCATGGAAATATATTGCCGATGCCGATCTGATTTATAAACTACATATCGTAAACGGCTTTCTCATATTTATAATCTTCCCATTTACCAAACTGATGCATATGATTATGGTTCCTGTTCTGTATGCAATAGACCATTTCAGAAAATGACAGGAAAAATAGGTAAGATGCTACTGATGACGATTCTGTTTAGTTGCAGGATCCTGGCTGATTCCGTTGAAAACGATAGTATTAGATACACTACATTAGGAGAAGTCATCATCCTGGAAAAACTTCCGGTTTCCACAGGGTCCGAGATTTCGGCTCTTAAGATGGACCGGATGGATTTACCGAGGGTAAGTCAGGCGCTGGAATGGATTCCGGGGATAACCCTGTCGGAGGCCTCATCCCGTGGAGAGAGCCTGCTCTTTCTGAGAGGATTCGACCAGACCCGCATTCCGGTCTTTATGGATGGGATTCCGGTTTCGGTTCCTTTTGACGGGTTGATAGACCTGGGCCGTATTCAGACCTCCTCCATCTCAAAGATACAGGTGTCCAAAGGGATTTCGTCGCTTCTACTGGGAGGCAACACCATGGGTGGCGCCGTCAATATAATCAGTACAGCTCCGGCAAAGAGGTTCGAGTTTGGGGTGAAGGCCAGCACGTTGTGGAATACGGCCGCAAGTCTGGGAAGCAGGCACGACAAATGGTATGTGCAGCTGGACGGAAGTTGGCTCCATAGAAATGATTTCAGGCTGCCTTCCGGCTATACACCCGTATCAGGCCTGCAGGAAGGTGATAAACGGCATCACTCCCGCACCACCGACTATCAGTTTAATGGCAAATTCGGTTTTACGCCGAAGGATGGTGACGAATACATGGTTGGTTACAGCCGGATAACCGCCGACAAATATGTGCCTCCTTATTTAGGTACGAACGGAATGCCCCGGTTCTGGAGATATAAGGACTGGGATAAAGAACAGATCCATTTCTTTTCAAGAACGGCCATCCATCCGGACTGGAGTTTTGAAAGCAGGCTGTTCTACGATCGGTATTATAACTTGCTGAAGGCGTACGACAACAAAGAGTATAACAGTCAGCAGAGTAAATTGGCCTTCAACAGCTATTATGATGACTACTCGGCTGGTGCCCGGTTTATTCTGGCATGGGATGGTATACAGAACCATACCCTGAAATTAGGGACAAATTATAAAAGGGATGTTCACAGGAGTCATGACGACCTTGATCCGGTAGCGACGCAGGATGAATATACAGCCTCTGTAGCCCTGGAAGATACCTGGGAAGCGGGCAGCCGATTATCTTTCCTGGCTGGAGCCGGATTCTTTTATCATAAAGGGAATAAGGCCGAAATGTATGAACCCCTGCCCGGATCTAAAAACTATGGAATTGTAAGCTATCCCACCTCATCCGATCAGGATATCAATTGCCAGTTCGCCGTGGACTACAAGCACAACAGCAACCATTCGTTTCGGTTTTCCTTTTCAAGGAATGCCCGTTTCGCTTCGTTGAAAGACCGCTATTCCTACAAACGGGGAAGGGCGATTCCGAATCCGGATTTGAAGACGGAGCGTTCGTTCAACCTTGATATCACCTACAACGGAAACTACAACAACCTCCGGTGGTATGCCAGTGCCTATTATATGTTTCTGAGCAATACGATCCAGGAAATTACGGGTGTGGTTGAGAGTGATCCGCTTATCTGGCAGCTCCAGAACAAAGGGAGAGCTCATCACCGGGGCGTGGAAGCGGAACTGTCTTACCACTATAATTGGATAAAGGCCGAGGCAAATTATACGTTTATAAACCGGACGAACAAGAGCGACACAAAAGTCAGCTTCACCGGAGTTCCGGATCATAAATGGAATGCCATGCTGGAGGTATCTCTTTGGCACCGGTTGGTTCTGATAGCCCATATGACTGCCGTAACCAGCACCACGGTAAGCAGCAACGGCGACCTGTCTATTCCCGGCTATGCTCTTTTTCATTCCAGCATCGGTAAACGGTTCAATCGCATCGAAGCTAAGTTGGGGGTAAAGAATCTGTTCGATAAACTTTACTATCTTTCGGAAGGATATCCGATGGAAGGTCGTTTATTCTATGCCTCCCTTTCTTATACATTTAATTCACAGTAGCTTGAGATGGTACATATTATAACAGGTGACATCCACAGTGGGAAAAGTACTAGATTCCTGAATTTATACTCCCAGAGGAACCGGGAAGTGGGATTGTATGCTAAAAAGTTGTATGCCCCCGACCAAACTATAGCAGGCTACAACCTGGTTCTGCTACCGATCATGGATGAAATTCCTTTTATATGTCTGAAAGAGTCCGTTGCAAGCCATGGAGATTATTACACCCAAGGCCGGTTTGCCTTTTGGAAAGAGGCTTTTAAAAAAGGCGAAGATTATATTTTAGGTTCCCCTTCCGAAAATGCAGTCTGGATTGATGAGGTAGGCGGACTTGAACTAAAAGGGTTGGGTTTTGATTTTTTATTACGCACATTAATAGACAGACACCGGGATGTGACCTTTACGGTACGAACCAGTCTGTTAAAGAGTATCTTAGACCGATATAACATCACAGAATACATCCTATTATGAAAAGAAATCCGGTGGGATTATGAACCGGACTATCGTTTAAAAAAATGTAGTATCAGATTTTTATATACTTTTGCACGTATGAAGATCGGGATACGACATAGTGAATCGAAGGTTTGGTTTCGCAGATGGAGCCGAAAGTCGTATGCCGTTTTTGCAAGTCTGCATAAACAGGTCCTTATCTCGCGGGTTGAAAAAAGTATTACTGAAGCTTCTCTTTCCAAAGAGAAAAAGGGTAAACAATTTTTTATTTTTATTACACAGGAGGAGACAGCAGAAAATGATGCCTCCTATCCGGACCCTCCGCTTTCGTATCTTTTACCTGACACTCTTTTTGCTTTAACAGCTGTTTTAATCTCAGAAACAGCTGCTAATACGCATGCTATAACCGGAAATTACAATCTTAAATATTCAAACCGTATCATTTTAGAACTGGGTTCTATTTTGATACGGTTTTTTTGTATCACTAAAAATTAAAGAATTATGAGGATGGATGACCTAGAACAAAAAATCGAACAGGGAATATCTTTAAGTGTTGAAGAGGTAACCTATATTGCTAAACATCTCACATCGGATGAGTTGTATGTAATGGCACATAAGGTGACTATAAAATTTGCATCCAGGCAGTTCGATTTATGTTCCATTGTAAATGTAAAATCCGGACATTGCAGCGAGGACTGTAAATGGTGCGCTCAATCCGGACACTACCCAACCGATACAGAAATCTATGGGTTGGTAGATCAGGAAATAATTCTCAACCAGGCCAGGCACAACGAGGAAAAAGGAATTACCCGTATTTCCTTGGTGGCAAGCGGGTGTGGACCGGCAAGAAAAGACCTGGACGCACTTTGTAAGCATATAAGCAAGCTGCAAGATAATTGCGGAATGAAAGTGTGTGCCTCGTTGGGACTTGCGTCCGAATCGCAACTAAAACAACTTCAGGAGGCAGGTGTTACACGCTATCATTGCAACCTGGAAACAGCCCCTTCCATGTTTGGGAAATTATGTACCACCCATACACAGCAACAAAAAATAGACACTCTGCTTACAGCCAAGCGTTTGGGTATGGATATTTGTTCCGGCGGCATTATCGGCATGGGAGAAATCGAAGCACAACGTATTGAACTTGCATTCAAACTAAGGGAGTTGGAGGTACAATCAATTCCCATAAATCTATTACATCCCGTACCCAATACTCCTCTGGAGAACACTCCGCTTATAAAGGAAGAAGAATTAGTACGCACCGTTGCTTTATTCAGACTTATACATCCAACCGTTTACCTGAGATTGGCTGGAGGACGGGCCCGGCTTTCAGCCGATGCTCTAAACAAAGCATTGTATGTGGGTGCAAATGCAGCAATTGTGGGAGACTTGTTAACCACTGTTGGTTCGAATATAGATGAAGACAAACAACGATTTAAAGAAGCTGGCTATGTACTCTGACGTTACGACTAATAATTACAATACATTTGACCGCGAACATTTGTGGCATCCTTATACTTCCGCTACCAATCCTTTGCCTACCTTCTTAGTAAGAAAAGCCGAAGGTTGTACCATAACGTTGGACAACGGACAGAAACTAATTGAAGGGATGTCTTCCTGGTGGTGTATGATTCACGGCTACAACCATCCGTTATTAAATAAAGCGACTGAAGATCAGGTACGTAATATGTCTCATGTGATGTTCGGAGGGTTAACGCACCGTCCGGCAATCGAGTTGGGGAAACTGTTATTACAGATAGTTCCCCCAAATCTTCAAAAGATTTTTTATGCAGACAGCGGCTCCGTGGCCGTTGAAGTTGCTTTGAAAATGGCTGTTCAGTATCAGTATGCAAAAGGCTTTCCAACAAAAAATAACTTTGTTACAATACGCTCCGGATACCATGGAGACACATGGAATGCCATGTCGGTTTGTGATCCGGAAACAGGTATGCATGGATTATTTGGTTCTTCGTTGCCAATCCGGTATTTTGCGCCATCTCCTCAATGCAGATTTTCCGACGTATGGGATCCGAAGGATATCGAACCTCTGCAGAATTTACTTAAAGAGAGGCATCGGGAGCTGGCCGGATTAATCTTAGAACCCATCGTACAGGGAGCAGGAGGCATACGGTTTTACCATCCGGAGTATTTGAAAGAGGCTTACAGATTATGTAAAGAATACGATTTACTGTTGATTGCAGATGAGATTGCAACTGGTTTTGGACGTACAGGAAAATTGTTTGCCTGTGAGTATGCGGCAATTGAACCTGACATTCTTTGTGTCGGCAAAGCGCTGACAGGAGGGTATATGACTCTATCGGCAGTTCTCTCCACCAATGAGGTGGCGGAATGTATTTCAAATGGAACGCCCGGAGTATTTATGCATGGCCCCACCTTTATGGGAAATCCATTGGCATGTTCGGTAGCTATAAAATCTATCGAACTATTACTTTCGTCAGGATGGGAAGAGAAAGTCCGGACGATTGAAAATCAAATGAGAGATGAATTGTCTCCGGCACTGTTATTGCCTCAGGTTAAAGATGTAAGGGTGCTGGGGGCAATCGGGGTCATTGAGACCCGGAAGCCCGTAGGTATGGCCTGGATGCAACAGCGCTTTGTTGATGAAGGCATTTGGGTGCGCCCCTTTGGATGTCTGGTCTACATTATGCCTCCGTACATAATAAGCAAAGACGAATTACATAAACTCACTACATCCTTAATTAAAATTGTAAAAGAAATAGTATGAATTATACAGATAAAGAAACAGCCTGCAAACAGGAACTGATTCAATTGGAACAAACAGGGAACTTACGAGGGTTACCCGGCATTGAATTAGATGGCAAATGGATTCATCTGGATGAAAAGAAAATGCTGAATCTTTCATCTAATGATTACTTAGGAATTGCGTCCGATCAGAAGATGAGACAAGACTTTTTATCGAATCTAGCCATTGACAAAGCAATATTCTCGTCGTCGTCGTCAAGATTATTGACCGGCAATTATCCTGTTTATCAAAAAGTGGAGCATTTGCTGACCGATTTGTATAAGAAAGAAAGTGCCCTGGTTTTTAGCAGCGGGTACCATATGAATATGGGAATACTTCCGGCAATCGCGGATAAGAATACCCTTATCCTTGCAGATAAATTAGTTCATGCCAGTATAATTGACGGAATAAGAATATCGTCAGCTCAGTGTATCCGCTACCGGCATCAGGACTACCGGCAACTGGAAGAATTACTGGATAAGCATCATGCCGGCTTTAGAAGTATGATTATTGTTACCGAAAGCATCTTCAGTATGGATGGAGATGTTTCCCCTCTTCCGTTACTGGTTCAGCTCAAGAAAAAATATCCGAATACCTTTCTTTATGTAGACGAAGCACATGCTGTGGGCGTTAGGGGTTTAAACGGTCTGGGAATTGCCGAAGAGGAAGATTGTATACCAGAAATAGACTTCCTTTGCGGGACATTTGGTAAAGCATTTGCTTCTATGGGGGGATTTGTTGTCTGCAGCAAAATATTCCGTGATTATTTGATCAACCGGATGCGGACATTCATCTTCACAACGGCCCTCCCGCCCATTCAATTGGAATGGAGTTTCTTTGTAATAAACCAGATGATAAATATGAAAGAGGAACGTATGTGGCTCCGTAAATCGTCTCAAAAAGTAAAAGAGGCCCTGGAGGGGAAAGGGTTCACCTCTACATCCAGCAGCCATATACTGCCTGTCGTTATAGGAGACAGTAAAGAAACCATTCTGAAAGCCGGGGAGATGCAACGAAAAGGGTTTTATATGCTTCCGGTACGTCCTCCTACGGTTCCCGAGGGAACCTCCAGACTACGAATATCACTTACTGCCGGCATCACATCCGCCGAACTAAATCAATTAATACAGAACTTATAGAGATGAAACAACAATTTATAGTGAATGAGAATCGTCCGGGGTTACTGCTTTTCTTTGCAGGATGGGGGTGCGATGAAAATCTTTTTGCAGAAAGGGTCCCATCCGGATACGACTACATGCTTTGTTATGATTATTCTTCGATGGATTTCGACTTTTCAGTTCTGGCGAATTACCAAAGCATCCGTCTGATGGCATGGTCGATGGGCGTTTGGGTGGCTGCAAAAACATTCCTTGACAAGCCGTTCAACTGGGAAATGAAGATGGCGATCAATGGTACCCTGTCACCCAAAGACGATTGCAACGGTATTCCCAAAGCAATCTTTGAGGGAACCTTAAATCAATTCTCGGCAAATACCCTGTCTCGTTTCCGAAAACGGATGTGTGCCTCATCGCAGCAGGCAGAACTGTATTCAAGGAAAACGGACCGGAGCATTGAAAGTTTGAAAGAAGAGCTAACCACGTTAAACCGGGAGATAGACCGTTCTGCAGAAGAAAAACAATCCTTTACATGGGATAAGATAATTATCGGACGTCAGGATTTGATTTTTCCTTTTAAAAACCAGATGAATGCCTGGACAGGTCATAATTTTGAATTGCGTGAGATGCCGCATTACGATGCTTCATTTTTTTCATTATGTATTCAGGGGGAGGATAGTTTATGGACAAGACATTAATAATGAACAGGTTTTCAAAAGCAAGACCTACATACGACACCGAAGCTGTTATACAATCTAAAATTGCAAAACACCTGGCATACCTGGTCAACAGGTTTGTCGATATCAATAAGGTTGAACGTATGCTTGAGGTTGGATGCGGTAGCGGAATGTTCAGCCGCTTGTTTTTAAACAACTGCAAACCACAGAAAGTATATCTGAACGATTTATGCTCTGATCATAAACATTCTTTATCCGACTTACTTTCTGAAAGTATCTATTTTTTGGAAGGGGATGCCGAATCTATCCGCTTACCCGACCAACTGGACCTGATAGTTTCCTGTTCGGCCATTCAATGGTTTGAAAACCCCGTTAATTTTATACGTAACTGCCAAGCTTTGCTCAATGAAAAGGGATATGTGGCAATCAGCACTTTTGGCCCTCAAAATTTAAGGGAAGTGGGTACGTTGACGGGGATATCCCTGCGTTATCCAACGCTGGATAATCTCCGTCTTTCTTTATCTGACTCCTTTGATCTGATATATTCACATGAGGAGTTGCAGAAATTGACATTTAAAACCCCGGCGGAAGTATTGCGCCACCTTAAAGCAACAGGAGTTACAGGAATAAGTAAACAAAGATGGACCAAGGCTAAGTTATCTCATTTTTCAAACCAATATGAAAAACTATATCAGTCTGAAGAAGAAGGAATAACCTTAACCTATCATCCTGTTTATATCATTTTAAAAAAGAAAGACGATGGAAAATAAGGTATATTTTATTAGCGGTATAGATACCAATATAGGGAAAAGCTATGCTACCGGATATTTGGCCAGAGAATGGAATACTAAGGGAATCAGAACAATCACTCAAAAAATGATTCAGACCGGCAACAGTCACGTTTCGGAAGATATTAAGCTGCACCGGCACATTATGGGGTGCGGATGGCTGCCGGAAGACGATGAAAGATTAACAATGCCTGAGATATTCACCTATCCCTGCTCGCCTCATCTGGCATCGGAAATAGATAAACGGGCTATTAATTTTAATAAAATTAAGCATGCCACCCAGCAGTTGAGTGAACGTTTTGACGCGGTTCTCCTTGAAGGAGCCGGGGGATTGATGGTCCCGCTCACCCGAAAATATCTTACAATAAACTATATTCAAGACAATCAGTATCCATTGATTTTTGTAGTTTCGGGCCGTTTAGGGAGTATAAATCATATATTAATGAGCCTCGAAGCTGTTCAAAAGCGAAACATTCAATTGCACACGCTGATATATAATCTGTACGAAGACAGGGACGGAGATCCCATTATACGGGAAGATACTAAAACCTTCATTCATCAATATATCAAGGATTTCTTTCCTGAAACAAAAATAATGGAGCTGCCTCTTATAGATTTATAAGTGAACTTCCCAAAGCCATTCAGGCCTTCGGATTTGTTACCGAAGGCCTGAAATAAATCTCTTGTTTAGTTATTATATTTATTTAACCATTTTATCCTTTTACAATCAATTAATTATGATTAGGTTTGCATAGTTAGATCTTAAATTTAATTTTATACAAACCATGAGCAATAGTAAAGCCACACTCCTGGCAATGATTCCGGTTGCCGTATTTATTTTTTTAGTTATCGGACTGCTTCAGTGTGATTTCGTTACCGTCGATGCAGCTGCCTTCCAAAAAGAAAAGGAATATACCAAAGAAGAACTTCTTTTGTTTGCCGATTTCGCATTTCCAAATGAGAGAATACGAAAGTATGATGAAGACATCAGGGTAGTTATAAAGAACAAAGAATACCTGAATGATGCATCCATACATGAGGTGGACTCAATTATTGCCATTCTAGCGCCTCTGGTTCATCCAATTAAAATATACAGGGTGGAGAAGAACGGAAATTTGGTTGTAACCCGGAATAAGCAAACATCGGGAAAGTATAGGAGATCAAGTGGCTGTGAGAACTCAACCCTCTTTGAAACACTTTCATGGAGTAATACGTATTCCGAAATATACGATACGCACCACTATAACGGGGCGAAACACATTTTCAAGGAATTTGAACATGCCCTCGGCTTAGGTGAGCCTGCCAGGCAATATCCATTTTATACAAATATCAATTCCAATACCCCGCAAAAGCCCTATATATTCAGGTCTTTCGAAGAATCCGACAGTTGCATGGCTCAATTCTATATTTCGGAACAGGAAAAGATGGTGATTAAAATGTTATACTCGCCCGCCATTAAGTCCGGACTACGTAAAGAGGAATTCATGAAGCAATTCAAGTTAAGCTGAAACGCTTTAAACGAAAAAAAGAGTATCCTTTCGGAATACTCTTTTTACCTGGTGATCCGCCTGGGGCTCGAACCCAGGACCCCATCCTTAAAAGGGATGTGCTCTACCTGCTGAGCTAGCGAATCATCCTATGCGTTACTTCTGTAATGCGGGTGCAAAGGTACGGTTTATTTTCATATATGCAAGCATTGAAGCAACTTTTTTGCTATTGATCGCCACTTATTTTTTCCCGCTTCAGCTGTCTTCTGGTTTTATCCGACTCTATCTTACTCTGTTCCATCAAGATAAAACGTTTATAATAAGATAAGGAAAGTGTTGTTAAAGGTAGTGCAACAATAAGTCCTACGAACCCTAAAAGGGTTCCCCATATGGAAAGAGATAATAAAATGATGGCAGGATTGAGTCCCATAGCCTTTCCCATTATTTTAGGAGTGAGAAACAGATCCTGTATTCCCTGCACAACACACAAAACCAACAATGCCGATCCAAAAATAAGCCAGAAACTACCACCAGTTTCGGCGGCCTTTAAGAGACTAAGAAGCAACATGGGGATTAATCCCAGAGTCTGCAGGTAAGGTATCAGATTCAAAAATCCGATAAAAAGGCCCAATGAAACAGCCAGCGGGAAATCTATAATTTTAAAACCAATAGCAAACAGCACTCCTACACATAACGCAATCAGTGCCTGTCCACGGAAATACCGGTTCATGCTCACCTCCACATCTTCGGCCAGACCTTGTGCAAAGGGGCGATACCTTTCTGGAATCAGCTTAATCCATCCTTCGGCTATCTTCTCATAGTCCAACAGGATAAAGATGAAATACAGCATTACAACAAACAGGATTGTGACACTAAACAGCAAGGAGAAGGTACTGGACAAAAGCGTCCACATCCTGGGAGCAATTTGTTTCAGGGTATTCAGCAGGTTCTCCCGACTTACCAATTCGCTTAAATGCAGCAAATCCATCTGATTGACGATGTAGATTCTCCAGGATTCGGGTATCAGCGGAATATTTTCCGGGTTACCCTGGTGCGTTTGAAGCAATTGGAATGTACCCTGGATTTCATCTATTATGGAAGGGACCACCAGTTGATAAAGTAAAATCAGTAACCCTGCCAACGATACTAAAACGGCTGTAATTGAGAGAACCCGGCTTTTAAATTTCAATTTATACTGAAAAAAACGGACGAAAGGCTGCATCATATAGGCCATCAGCCAGGCAATCAGGAAAGGTAACAGGGCATTTTTCAGCACTGCCAACAAATAAATCAACCCTCCTATCATCAGGACACTAAATACAATCCTGGATACACGGTCGAATGTAAATGGCTTATCGAACAACGGATTCATTCCAAAAGTTTTTATCTTTGCTTTCTACAAAGATAGAATAAAGAAATTAACCTTATAAGGATGACTAAAAAAATATTATTTCCAGCTATATTATGCTGTTTTACGCTGGCAATCCTGGCTCAAACGCCTCAGCCTGTTAAGCGTTTACTCAAAATGCCCTACATGAAAGGCGCCTCTTTCTCGCTTGTTATCCAGGAGGTTGGAAGTGATAAGGCAAAATACGCCGTTTCGCCCGACCTGTCTGTTATCCCGGCGTCCGTAATGAAGACGGTAACAACGGCTACTGCGCTCGAATTGCTGGGTAACGACTATCGCTTTGCCACTTCGCTGACTTACGACGGACAGATAAAGGATGGGGTGCTTCATGGTAATCTTTACATTGAGGGAAGTGGCGATCCTACGTTGGGATCCCGGTTTGTAAAGGATAACAACACTGAGTTTCTGAATGATTGGCTGCAGGGAATCAAAGCGGCAGGAATACGATCCGTTGAAGGATCTGTGATTGCCGACGAGCGTTGTTTTGATACCGAAGGTGTCTCCATCAAATGGGTGGGAGAAGATTTGGGTAGTTATTTCGGTGCCGGCAGTTACGGTCTTTCGGTCTTCGACAATCAATACAAGGTGTTTGTCCAAACCGGAGCAGTGGGCACAAAGCCGGTTATCAAGCACTCGGAACCCGACATGAGCGGATTGCGTTTTCACAATTACCTGGTTGCCGGAGCCGTTGCAACCGACAGTTCCTATACATTGGGAGCTCCCTTTGCTACAGACCGCTACCTGTACGGTGTGGTGCCTGCCAACCGGCCGTTATATACCATGAAGGGAGATATCCCCGATCCTCCCTACTTTTTGGCCGACTACTTCAATCGCTTTTTAAAAGGCAAAGGAATCCAGGTTGGCGGTCAGCCTTCCTGCTTCAGACTGCTGGACGAAAGCCAACAGTCCACCTCAGCCAAAAGAGTAAACTTAGTTACCACCTACTCTCCACCCGTTAGCGAAATAGTACGTATTACCAACGAAGTGAGTCAGAATCTGTATGCTGATGCCTTACTTAAAACAATCGGACACTCCTATACTCCGGAGGCAGGCGAAGTAATCTCCTCTTTCGGAAAGGGAATCAAACGGGTAAAGCAATTCTGGGATGCAAAGGGTATCGACACCTACCCGCTTTGGATGTTTGATGGAAGCGGACTCTCATCCAGCGATAAGCTTTCGGCCCGTTTTCTGGCAGACATCCTGCTTTATATGGCCACGGATGCCTCTTCATCGCAGACCTTTTACAACTCTTTGCCACGTACGGGGATAGAGGGAAGTGTCCGGAATTTCATGAAAGGCTATTCGTTGGAAGGAAATATCCGGCTTAAAAGCGGAAGTATGAGTCGGGTTAAGGGATATGCCGGCTATGTGGACAAAGATGGCAAACGTTATTGTGTAACTTTATTCGTGAACAACTATTCGTGTGATGGTAAAATAATGACCTACGAACTGGATCGGTTGCTACGGAATCTGTTTGAATAGACATCATATAAAGAAGAAGCCCTTCACCGGACAACCGCTTATTAAATACGGTCTGCCAGTGAAGGGCTTCTTTGTTTCTATATTCCGATTACTTGCTGAAATCTCTTGGAGCAGGAACCGGAGGCAATGGTTTGCGGTCTTTCAACTGAGCTTTTACCTCTTCGATGGCACGATTCAGCTGCTCGTCTTCACCTGCCCATTCCTTAGCCGGGTCATTATCAATCAGGATATCCGGATCAACGCCGTGATTCTCGATAATCCACTGACCGGTTTTAGGATCGTAGCTTGTAAAGAAAGGCACGCGCATATCGCTGCCATCGATAAACGGCAGTGATCCGCTGATTCCCACAATGCCACCCCAGGTACGTGTACCGATTAGCTTACCCAATCCCAACGCACGGAAACCCCACGGGAACAAGTCGCCGTCCGAAGCCGAATATTTATTGATAAGACAAACCTTCGGGCCGATCTGCACGGCATCTGGCACAGTTCCGATACGGGTGGAACCACGACGCATGGTTGCGCGGTAGGCTTCTCTCGACAAACGCTCCAGAATCATAGGTGAAACATTTCCACCCCCATTGGCACGGTCGTCGATAATCAAACCCTCTTTATCCAGCTGAGGATAGAAATAGCGGGAAAACTCGTTCAATCCTTCCGGGCCCATGTCCGGGATATAAATATATCCGATCTTTCCGTTAGAAGCCTCATCCACTTTACGGATGTTATTCTGTATCCAGTTATAATGATACAACGGATATTCGTTTGCAATAGGGTTGATAACCACTTTACGAGCACCTGCAGCTGAAGGCGTACTATTCAGGGTAAGTTCGGTAGGAACACCTGCCTTGCCGACCAACAACGAATAAAGATCCTTCACCGTGTTGGCCGCTACTCCGTCTACAGCAATAATATAATCGCCCGCGGCAGCTTTTACTCCGGGTTCTGTAAGCGGCGAACGCAGCTCCTTACTCCAGGAAGCACCCGGAATAATTTTCTCGATCCGGAAATATCCGCTCTTATCGCGAGACACCTCAGCACCCAACAGACCGGTCTGCAATCTATCAGGACGATCCGTTTCACCCGGATTGATGTAAGCGTGACCGCAATTAAGTTCGCCAATCAGTTCACCAATCAGATAATTCAGATCAAGTCTGGTTTTAACGTAAGGCAACAACACCTCGTATTTAGCTTTCATGGCTTTCCAATCCACTCCGTGCATATTTTCAAGATAGAAACCATCACGCATGTGACGCCATCCCTCATCGTAAATCTGAGCCCATTCCTTAGCATAATCGGTAGTAACCTTCATGTTGGAAGTATTTACAGCGTCGCTGAGATCCACCTTGCCTGAAGGAATGTCTTTTACGTAAATAGATCCGTTCTTAAAGAAAATCGCCTTTTTATATCCATTTTCGGCAAACATACGTGCACCTTCGGCAACTACATCTTCCTTCTGCTTTTCAAGATCATATACCTGAGTTGCTCCTCTGCCATAATAGTAAACCTTCTTTCCGTCGGAATAAATATTGTCGTAATTTGCTCCCGGAACCGGAATACGGATGATACGGTCGGCAATACCTTCGGCATCGAATTTAACGGCATTTGCGGATTTATCAACAGACTTATCAACACCTTTATCAACAGCCTTGTTCGTTTTATTTCCGGCTTTGGCATCTGTAACTGTTACAGAAACCTCTTTTTTGGCAGCAACCGCATCATCCTTTTCTAGGAAAGGAGAAGGGGTGTCTTTAGACAACAGAGCCATGTATACACCAGACATGTTATTATATACATGATTCCATTCTGTAGAACCATAGGTAGGATTGAAGTCGCGGGCAGAAACAAAAAGCAAGTATTTGCCATCGGCACTGAACACCGGGTTATAAGAACTGTACCACTTGTCGGTTACTGGATATTCTTTCTTCGTATCCAGGTTATACACATACACGATGTTGAATTCATTGTCGGCCGTACGGCTGTAGGTTAGCCACTTTCCGTCGGGTGAAATGGATACGTCTCTGAACTCGCCAACAGGATCCTGCATAACCAGGCTAACGTTCCGGGTGGCAACAGTATACTGGTTGATCCGGTTTTTACGATCGGTATAATAGATTTTCGAACCATCCGGACTCCATTGCAACGAACGGATATAACTGTCGTTGTTCTTTGTAAGCTGGATAGCATCCCCACCGGCGGCAGGTTGGATATAGAGTTCCGTTTCGCCGGTTGCGTCGGAGATATAGGCAATGTACTTACCATCGGGCGACCAGCTGGCATTGCGTTCGTGGGCACCGGGAGTGCGGGTGATGTTTTTAGTAACCCCTTTGTCGGACGGAATATTAAATACCTCACCACGAGCAGTTACAACCAAGCGTTCTCCGGCCGGAGACAAGCTGGCCGCACTGATGTTACGGGACACATCCTTCACCTCGGAACGGGCATAGATATTGTCGGACGACAGACTGATGGTAACCTTCTCCGCTTTTTTAGTATTGGCATCCAGTTTATAGATGTAACCGGCATTCTCAAACACGATCATGTTGCCGTTGCAACTCGGGAACTTCACATCGTATTCGGTGAAGTTAGTCACCTTGCTGGTCTGCTTTGTTTTTGTATTATACACAAAGATATTCATGGTGCGGTCGCGGTCGGAGATGTAGAAAATCTCATCTCCAATCCACATCGGCATAATATCCTGTGCCACGTTATTGGTTATATTTTCGGTCTTTTTGGTTTGCTCGTCGTACACCCACACATCGTCCGCCATACCACCCTGATAATACTTCCAGGTACGGAATTCGCGGAATACGCGGTTGTAGGCCAATCTCTTACCATCCGGCGAATAGCTGCAGAAGCCGCCCTCGGGTAAAGGAATCACCTGAGACAGTCCACCTTCGGGAGAAACGGTATAAAGTTTGCCGGCAAAACCATCGCTGATACGGTTGCGGTATACAATGGAAGAACCATCGGGTGTCCAGGTCATCACGATATTGTTCGGTCCCATACGATCCCCCAGGTCATCGCGTGAGTTTGTAGCAGTATAGGTAACACGCAGAGGCTCTCCTCCACTAGCAGGCATAGAATATACCTCAGTATTACCATCATATTGTCCGGTGAAAGCAATGGTTTTTCCATCAGGAGAGAAGCGGGGAAACATTTCGTATCCCACGTGGGAAGTCAGCCGCTTCGCCTCACCCCCCGAGGCAGCAACCTTATATAAATCGCCGGCATAAGAAAACACAATTTCGCTGCCATTGGTGGCCGGGAAGCGCAACAACCTCGCTTCATCGGCTGCCTGCAACACAAACGGTGTGGAAGTTAAAGCCAAAAGCCCAAGAATGAATTGTTTATTCATAAAATATATTATTTAAACATGATGAACAAAAATAATCAATTCTGCTAAACAAAACTTATTTTTCAAGCATTAAAAGATAAACAATCTTTTAACAAGAATCGTTGCACAATCAATCCAAAGCAAACAAGTCTCTTTCGTTACTAAATGGTACAAAAGAATGTAACAAAGAACGGAACTGTAAAGTCTACAACAAATCCGTGAATAATGGCAACAAACACCAGATCTTTTCCCGAATAGCGGGTGATGATAGGTAAAGTGGTATCCATGGTTGTTGCTCCTCCGGCACAAATCGGTGCCAGTCGGCCGAAATAACGCACCATCAAAGGAGCTGCAAGCAATGTAAGAATTTCGCGGATGATATTGGCTGTAAGGGCAATGGTTCCCATCTCCGCACCTTTATATTGTGTAATAAAAACGGATGAAAGCGAATAGTAACCGAAGCCAGACCCCACAGCCAGACAATCGGTAAGCGACACATCGGCAAGTGCTACACTGATCAGGGCAGACCCCACCAGGGTACCCACAATTGTAGCCAGGGGAACCAGCAATACATCGAAACGAAGCCTTTGAAAAATCTCACGTAATTTATTGTCAGCTCCGATACTGGCCCCGACTAAAAACATAAGCAGGTATAAAGCATACCTGGTATGATCGGTCTCCAACAAAAAGTCGGGCAACCATCCGGCCCAGCCCAATACAGCCCCAAGAACAAAAAAAGATACGATGATTATACTGCCTTTCATGATTCGCCCTCTTTCTTAAAAAAGTAACGGTACACCACCCAGGCACAGATAAGACTTCCCAAAGTTGCCGATACAGCAATAAGAAAAGCCTTGCCTCCTATTTCCGGAAGATTATTTACAATTGCCTCATTGTTCCCCACCGAGATACCCAGCAGAAACAGCAATAAAAAGATAGTATAGGAAATTAAACGCCCTGTAAAACGCATCTCTTTCCGGCTTCTGAGCAGATAACCTGCCAGAATACCTGATAGCATTATGCCAATAACTGTAAACATTGTATAAATTGTTTACGGCAAAGGTACGCGAAACCCAGAAGCAGAGCAAACGAAAAGGTTCAAATCGGCTATTCTTTGGCGCGCGAGAATGTAACAGGCATTACATCACCATTCACTTCAGCTTTACCGGTCAGCTTCTTTCCCTCTTTCAGAATAGTAACATCGATAGATGCTCCATCCATATAAAGAGTACAAGTATAGGTATTCCCTTTTACTGTAAATGATTCGATTTGAGTGACGTTACCCTGGATATCGAGTTTGGCCGACAACTTTCCATCTTTCTCAACGAAATCAATCACCCCCTGGTTATAACCGTACGGAGCCGAAGTAGCTTCGTAATTCCATTTTCCAATCAATGATAAATCCTTTTTAGCCGACTGCTGGGCAGACAGGCCGATGGATGTAAAAAGGCACACCAGGGTGCATGCAAGTGTTACAATGTAGTTTTTCATAAATTATTTGTCTTTGTCTTTGGTTTTATCTAGTTGTTCCAGTTCTTTCACACCTGTAATACCGGATAATTTGGATAACTGTTTCATCTCCATATTACCTGCAATATTTACTACCACGAAGGAGGTGTCGTTTTTCACAAACATCACCAGCTCCTTTACCTTATTCTTAGATCTTTTCACCATCAGCCGCATGTCCGAAGCTCCGGGGCTGCGGATGGACATGATCTCTTCAAAGCCGGTTAAAGATTTAAGAGACCATTTTTCGTAAACGGGCTTATTACTCGGTGCGGAAACAATACGAAGTCCGTCAATATTTTTAATCAAAGAGGCTAAATCGGGGTCATCGATGTCCATGTTTCCCATCATGCCAAACATTTCGGGAGTGATATTTACTACAGAGAAATTCCGGTCGTAATCAAACTCTTTCAAAAATTTTCCCGCAAACTGCTGCCCATAAGAGGCTACCGTTGCAGTGATCAGCAACAAAGTGACAAGCAAAGTCTTACTCCTCATACTCATTCTCCTTCAAGTTTATCAATATTATTTATGAGATCCGTAATAGGTGCTGTTTTCTTCATTTCATTGTAAACCATTTTTTGTCCCCTGTTTATTTCGGAAGAGACAAAAGACAGCGACACCTGGGCTGCTCTAAGCGCCTCCTCAGGAGTTTGATAGGTATCCTGGTAAGAGGGATCCGCCCAGTCGGTTTGATTATACACATAGAGAGAAGCAGCAACAAGGATCGCAAGAGATGCAGCGATACCCGTAACGTATCTTCGGCCCAAATGGAACGACAGGCGTTCTTTGGGTTTGATTTTTTTCAGGATTCGCTTATCGAAATCGGCTCCCAGCACAGGAATAGCAGCTTCGTCGCGGCCACAGAACCAGGCTTTGTATGCGAGTAAATGTTCCGGAACTTCTTCCGAAGCAAAAAATCGTCTTAACTCACGCTCTTCTTCAAGCGAAGTTTCACATAGCCAGTATTTGTTCAATAGTTCATTTATCATTGCGTAATCCATAACTATTTACTTTTTCAAATGCCTGTTTCAGGTATTGGCGTATTCTGAACAGGTCTGATTTAACTTTACTTTCCGTTATATTAAGTACGCCGGCAATTTCGGCATAACTTAGCTCTTCTTCTTCCCGTAGCTGAATCATTTTACGATGCAGGTCGGGAAGCGTTTCCAGCAGGCGCAACACCCATTCACGCTGGTCATTATAGGCAACCTCACTAAACGGGGTTGCATCGGATACTATAGCCAGCTGATCGTCCGTTACCTCTTCTTCGTGGCTGCGCCAATGGCGAATCCTGTCCAAAGCCAGGTTTCGGCTCATCATCATACAGTAAGCAGGAAGACTATCTATCGTATCCCAGCTATCCCGCTGGCTCCACATTTTCAACATCACTTCCTGTACAACGTCTTCCGCCTCCTCCGCGTTGCCCGTTATCCGGTATGCAACCCGTAGCAGATTATTCTTCAGAGGAAGTATTTTCGTTGTAAACTCTTCTGTTTTCATCTGTAATAGTAAGACGCTGATGTCAATTGAAAGTTGCAAGTTCCAGAAACTTTTTAGTAACTTTGTTGCCAGGTATCAACTTTTCGCCTAAATTCTCGTTATTTTTATTAAGTACAAATTAAATCAATTATTCAGAAAGTGGAAAGAACAATTGCATCTATTATTGCATTCTCCTTTTTAATATTTTTCGGATGCCAGACTAAACAGGTTGTAAAGGAACAGGAAAACAAGATACAATACGTAGATCCGTTTATCGGAACCGGTTTTCACGGTCATACTTTTCCCGGAGCCACCCGTCCTTTTGCCATGGTTCAGCTTAGTCCGGATACACATATTATGGGTTGGGATGCCAGCAGCGGCTATCATTACGACGACCGCCAGATCTACGCCTTCAGTCACACGCATCTAAGCGGCACTGGCATCGGCGACCTGGGTGATGTGGCTTTACTACCCTTTTCGGGAGGCGATTCCATCAAACCCGTAGCCACCTTTACGAAAGAAACCGAACAGGCTTCGCCGGGATTGTATAAAGTCCGCCTTGATAATTTCGGCATCGACGTAGCGCTTACATCCACCGATCGGGTAGGATTTCATAAATACACCTACAGCAACACGTCCGACCGCAGGGTGATGCTGGATCTGGGACATATCCTTCAGCCAAACTGGGGGCACAAACTGGTATCGAATGATGTGGAAGTGGTTTCCAACGAAGAGATCCGGGGAACATTCCGTACACAGGGATGGGCCCATTTCCATTCTGTTTCGTACCGTATTCTTTTTTCTGAACCGGCCGATTCCATCCGTATGTTTACCGATGGCAAAGAAACCCCGGCCTCCGTTCCTTCCAAGATACATTCGGACAAAGATTTGAAATACCACTTCAAGTTTCCGGCATCAGACAAACCTCTGCTTGTAAAAGTGGCTCTGTCACCGGTAGATCCTGACGGTGCTGTAAAAAATATGGAAAGCGAACTGCCGGAATGGGACTTCGACGCAACTGTGGCTCAATCGGAACAGGTATGGAACGAGGCTTTAAACCGGGTTTCGATGACAAGCTCGGATCCGGTGGTGATGAAAAACTTCTACACCGCGCTTTATCACTCTATGATTGCTCCTTTTGCCTATCAGGATGTGGATGGCAGATACCTTGGAATGGATAAGCAGGTACACACAGCCGAAGCAGGTTATACCAATTATACCGTTTTCTCTTTGTGGGACACATTCAGGGCTTTGCATCCGCTGATGACAATCATTGATCCCGCATTGGCGGCCGACTGGGGCAAAGTTATGGTACATGGATATAAAGAAGGTGGCATCCTGCCGAAGTGGCCTCTTGCTTCCAGCTATACAGGTTGCATGGTGGGCTATCCTGCCACATCGGTATTGGCCGATCTTGTTTCGAAGGGACTGGCAGAAGGAGATCTTTCCGTTTGGGCAGAAGCAGCCGCACGCTCGTCTGTCTACAGAGAAGATCTGGCAGAGAAATTTAAAGGAACGCGCGAACTGGATCTGATCACCCGCCACACTTACTTTAAAGAAAAGCTTGGATTCGTTCCGGCCGACTCGCTGCCGGAATCGGTTTCATGGGGAGTAGAAATGGCTTATTACGACTGGTGCGTTTCAAAGATTGCCGAGCATGCCGGTAATAAAGAGGTGGCGGAAGCCTACGCTCTTAAAGCACAAAACTACAAGCGCTACCTTGATCCGGAAACAAAGATGATGCGTGGCGTAATGGCCGACGGTTCATTCCGCACCCCGTTCAATCCTCGTTATTCGGCTCATATGAAGAGCGATTACACCGAGGGCAACGCCTTCCAGTGGAGCTTCTTTGTTCCTCACGATATGGACAATTTTATTGATGCCATTGGGGGTAAAGGAGAATTTGAAACCCGTCTGGATACATTATTCACCACCTCTTCGCAGATTGACGGAGCCGAAGCTTCCGGAGATATAACCGGATTGATCGGCCAGTATGCACATGGTAACGAACCGAGTCACCACATGGCCTATCTGTATAACTGGACAGACGCGCCGCACAAAGGACAGGAACGTCTCGATCAGATTATGCGGAACTTCTATACCAATGCACCCGATGGCATTATTGGGAATGAAGACTGCGGACAAATGTCGGCCTGGTATGTAATGAGTGCACTGGGTATCTATCAGGTGTGCCCGGGCGAACCTGTATTTGCAATCGGACGTCCCATGGTAGATCAGGCATCCATCCCGGTAAAAGGAGGCACATTCCAGATAAAAGTAAACAACAACAGTGCTGCCAACAAGTATGTTAAGGAGGTAAAGCTGAATGGTAAAAAACTTGACAAACTGTTTATTACCTACAATGATATTATGAATGGTGGATTATTGGAGTTTACTATGACAGATAAATTATAAAAAAACGTATATTTGCTTCGTAAATTAAATCAATTCATATGTTACTTACCACCACAAACACCATTGAAGGCCGACAAATCACGCAGTATTACGGGATTGTGTCTGGCGAGACAATTATCGGAGCAAATATGTTTAAAGACTTTTTTGCAGGAATCAGAGATATCGTTGGCGGACGTGCCGGATCGTACGAAAGCGTTTTGCGCGAAGCCAAAGAGATTGCCATGAAAGAGATGAGCGAACAGGCCAAAAGCATGGGAGCAAATGCTGTAATAGGCATCGACCTCGATTACGAAACTGTAGGAGCCAACGGAAGCATGCTTATGGTTACTGCTGCAGGGACTGCCGTAAAATATGTTTAATCATATTCTATAAAACAGATGAGGGTTGACTTCGCTTTGAAGTCAACCCTCTTATTTATTAATACCTCTGGCAAGACTGGAATCAGACCGTCATCGGTACTTCCATCAGCAGCACCTCCGAATCGGCACTGGCTTTAACCGTGAGCTGGTCGGCATCCCATACTCCCAGACCATCCCTGCGGTCCAGCACCTGTCCTTCTACCTCAACCTGTCCTTCCAGCACAAACACATACAGTCCGTTACCCTTTTTCTTAAACTCGTAGGTATCCGATTTACCCGCTTCGAATTTACCCAGGTGGAACCAGGCATCCTGATAGATCCACACACCCTGATCGTCGCTGTTGGGAGATAAAATCTGATAGAAAGCATTATCCTTCGCAATTTCTTTGATGGATATCTGATCGTAGCGGGGCGTTACATTCTTTTTGTTTGAGAAAACCCATATCTGAAGGAAACGCACCTCCTTATCCTCTCTTTTATTAAACTCACTGTGATAGATTCCGGAACCGGCACTCATCACCTGTACCTCTCCGGCTTTAATTACAGCCACATTGCCCATGCTATCCTTATGCTCCAACTCGCCCGACAACGGAATCGATATAATCTCCATATTGTCGTGAGGATGTTTTCCAAATCCCATCCCGGCACTCACCTTGTCGTCGTTCAGCACCCGCAGGGCACCGAAATGAATCCGTTGAGGATTGTAATAATTTGCAAAACTAAATGTATGATAACTTTCCAACCATCCATGATTGGCATGTCCTCTCGAAGCCGCTTTATGCAATACTGTTTTCATATCTATTCTGTTTATTTGTTTATATCCAATCGCTTGTTTTTAATTACAATACAAAGGTACTACCGGGCGGATGGTCCGGAAATATGAATAAACAGGAAAAACATATGAAAATCCGACTTCAGCGTTTCAATTTGAAATTTGAAGGAGAAATACCGGTTATATTCTTAAAAAAAGCACTAAAGTTGGCCGGTTCGCTAAAGCCCAACTGATAACCTATCTCTTTGGCTGATTGGTCGGAGAAGTAAAGCAACCGTTTGGCCTCCACAATGATACGCGACTGTACATACTCTTTAGCCGTAACACCGATTATATTTTTCACCACCCGGTTCAGGTGGTCGGGAGTCACGTTCAATGCCGTAGCATAATCTGCTATCTGGTGCCATTCGGCAAACTTCTCGTCCACCATCTTTCTGAAAGATTTCAGCAGTGTATTCTTTGCCTCTATCGTCTGAGGATTCTCATTGGAAAGTGCACATAGATTATCGCATCTGATAAGGAGCAGATTCAACAGAGAGGCTACAGCCTGTTCTTTGAATTTCATATTCGATTGAACGGCCTGCTCCATCTCGTCGGCATAATTGTCCAGCCTTTCCAGCTCATCCTGATTTAAAGCAAGCGGGGGAGAATCTCCATAATCATGAAACAGCCGAAGCTCATCTATAAAACAAATTGGTATCTGATTATCCAACAGAAACTGGCTCGAAAACATGATGCAGTATCCCCGGGGCTTTTCCTCCTCCACCATTTGATGAACCTGTCCGGGACTGACAAAAAACAGTTGGTTGTCCGTCAACTCGTACTCGTGAAAATCAATAAAATGTTTCCCCCGGGCCTTGCAAACCAGTAAAATGGTATAGAAATCGTGGCGATGAGGCACGTCCGGCTCGCCATTACTCAGCTCATAAAGAGTCTCCATCCTGTAAAATGAAAAGTTCATCTCTTCATTCCATTCCTCTGTCTGCGTATATGTTTTCATTCTCCCAATGTTACTTCCTACAAATATAATCAAATAGATTCGAAGTAAGAATATTAGTTCTCTTCTAAGTCTTTCAATTCTTCCAGACTCTTTAATATTGAATCAATATTCTTTCGATACATTTGTTTATACTCCCACCAAGCCCCTATTGATCCTACTACAACACTAATTGCGATTGTTATCCATCTCCACATCTCCATATTAGGAGACAAAAGACAAGCCACAACTACCAGAGCTATCAGAATAACAACGGCACTATAATTTACTATTCTGTTCCGTTTTACTGTAATATTATAGTGTTGAACCAGACGGATGTTTTCATTGACCGGATTCGTAAAATTAATTTTATTCAGAATAAGAATATTCCGGATACTACGTAGCACACTGACAATTAAAAAGACAATGGCAAACAAAAAGATTCCTGTTTTAAATGGTCCAAAATAGAGCCGGGTCATTTGCCATGTAAGTAAGCCGATAGCACTTACACTGACTATCACACTAAAGAAATCATAATTTATTATCCGGCTAAATGCTTTATCAGATTTGGCAAGCAGCATTTCCTTTATAATGGCTGCATCCATTTTCTCTTTTTGCTTCATGCGATCATTTATTAAATCCCATGTTTTTTTTAAATCATCCAGTTCCATATTTATTATTTTTATTTGTTAGACATACTGAGCAGCTTCTCTTTGGTCCGCTTCAGTTTTATGGCCACATTACATACGGTTAATCCAACTATATCTGCAATCTGTTGATAACTTTTTTCCTCAAGATAAAGTAGTATGATAGCTCGTTCCATGTCTTTCAGTTGATAAATTAAACGATATAATTCTGAAACGTCCGGACTAGAATCCTCCGTTTGTTCGAATATATCCGGCAACTGAGACAATGGCACCCTCTGTGGTTTCTTCAGTTCCTTTCTTACACTTGAAATACATGTATTAAGAGCAATCCGATAAATCCATGTTGAAATTGCGCATTCGCTTCTAAATTTAGGGTAAGCAACCCATAAATTACTTACAACATCCTGATAAAGATCACCTAGCGTAGCATCATCAGAAATATAAAACGAACACACCTTATATATAATTCGTTCGTTTTGTTGGATTATTTCGATAAATGCTTTTTCAAGATCTATATTATTCATCTGTTTTTCCTTTTTCAATATTAGTCGTTCAAAATTGAAAAGAATTACAATGAAGAAGGAAGAAATAATGATTTATTTTTTCCGGAAATACATTCAAGTTCAATTTTAGACGGAAACGATGACAATGCAGTATAGGAAATTTAAATGATTGGTCTACTTTTTCTGATGAATGCTTCAAAAAGTGTCGCATATAACAGTATTAGACAAATCCTTACGAAGAGGTAGTCCTTTCATTTAAGACATTTAATCCGGGCATAACGAAGAACTATTCGTTTGCGATATGACTACCTTTCGTTTAACAGCTGTTGAATGCAAGGTATCCATATGGCTACTTTGCATTCAACAGCTGTTAAACGAATAACTCATAGTTATGAAAGGAATAGTTTCCCGCATCCTTAGGGTTAGTTCACTTAAGGGATCGGGATAATAGATAAAGGATCCGATTCGTAATCCGGGATTAAGTACATCGATAGATATATAAGGAAGAAGCCGGTTAATAAATCCTTCGTAAGCTTACGGGGTTTATTACGAGTAAAGAGTGCCGGATTCGAACAAAACAATGAAATAGTGAAGGATAATTCAATAAGTGAAACATAAAGTGAAGGATATTCGGCAAAAAGTGAAGGATATTAGTCACCATCCATCATACTAACACGCTGTTGTAAAACGACTTACTTAAAAGAGTGAAGGATGTGAAGGATATTTTAGCGATAATAATATTTAAACTCAGAATTGGTCCTTGATCCTCAGTTTTATCATAAACATACTTTCCACTATCCCCTTTATCAAAACCTACTATAGTAAAGTATTCAAGTATCCTTTGGATATTATTTACTCAAATCATGATTGGTTGGGATCCTTATCCATTTAATCTTATTTAGGAACACTTAGATAAATCATTTTAATTTTAGACCCAACTTTTGTCGGTGATCCCTAATTCTTCCTATACAGATTATGCAAAAATATATGCTGAGATACAGAGGGGGGGGGGGAGAAAAAGAAAAAGCACCCAGGAGTGGAGCCTCCCAAATGCCTTATTTCTTATTTGTAGCGAGACCCGGGATTGAACCGGGGACCTCATGATTATGAATCATGCGCTCTAACCAGCTGAGCTATCTCGCCATCATTTTCATTTTGATGGTGCAAAAGTAGTGCTTCTTTTTATATTATGCAACTCTTTAGTGAAAAAAAATTGCCCATTTTAGTAGTGTTTCAGTTAAGACGTTCATTGTTAAGTGTTTTTTTAATTTGAATCCTTGTGTTTCTTGAATTATTTTTTTATCTTGCTCCGCATAAAACAGTTGATCCTGATGAAGAAAGAGAAGTTTCATATTGAATACATTTTTGATAAAGTTTCACAACGAAGCTTGTGGAATCATCTTACGACACCTCCCGGATTGTCGGCCTGGTTTGCAGACGATGTAACAATCGACGACTCGCTGTACACATTTAAATGGAACAAGGTTGAAGAACGTGCCCAGGTGGTTTCCATGAAGCCCGAGGTAAGTGTAAGATACCGTTGGGAGGATGAAGAGGACGAATCGGCCTATTTCGAATTTATTATTCATACCATCGAGCTTACCGGAGCCACATCTCTGGAGATAACCGACTTTTCAGAACCTTCGGAGAAGAGCGATTCCATCAGTTTGTGGGACACACAGGTAGATGAACTTAAACGTACTCTGGGCATTTAGAGTAGTTTCACATAAAGAATTAGCTTTTGTATCGTTTTTTCCACTACTTTTGTCCATTCAACCTGAATAGGCAATGTTTCGAGCAAAACGATTATATACATTTATGCTGCAGACATTTCTGCCATTGTTCGCTATGACATTTGGCATTTGTCTGTTTATTGTACTTATGCAATTCTTGTGGAGGTACATTGACGATATGGTAGGGAAAGGACTTGAAATTCCTGTACTTGCCGAATTGTTCTTTTACGCGGCGCTCTACATGGTACCCATGGCACTGCCGCTTGCCATTCTGTTAGCATCCTTAATGACCTTCGGAAACCTGGGCGAGCGTCTGGAATTACTGGCCATGAAGGCTGCCGGTATCTCGCTTACGCACATCATGCGCCCGCTTATTATAACCCTGGTTATCGTCAGCATTACCGCATTTGTATTCCAAAACAACATCATGCCGGTGGTACAGGTTAAACTCTTCTCGCTCCTCTACTCCATGCGTGAGAAGTCGCCCGAACTCGACATCCCCGAAAGCACTTTCTATAACGGCATTACCGGCTTTAATGTGTATGTAAAGGAGAAGGACAATAAAACCGGACTGCTTAAAGACATGATGATCTACGATTATTCCGAAGGGTTCAACAACGCCAGGGTGATTGTAGCCGATTCGGGAAGATTGAAAACGTCGGCCGACAAGCTCTTTCTGGTTCTGTCGCTATACAACGGAGAATCTTTTGAGAATCTAAAAAGTCAGGGCTCCTCCGATATTACAACTGCCGTACCCTACCGGAGGGAATCTTTCAGGTACCGTGAAGTGCTGATTGAATTCAATGCCAATTTTACACGTACCGACGAGTCGTTCCTGCAGAATCAATATGTTGGAAAGAACCTGAAGGATCTGCGTACGTCCATCGATTCCATGACTCAGCGTCTGGACAGCGTTAAACGGGACAATGCCCGCAGCATCTACGATTTCTCTTATAAGAAGTCGTTCGCCTCCTTCAGGAACAGAGCGGCTATTCCGGAGCCGGGCAATGAACCGGTGGTTGAAGCTGTAGAAAAGGGAGCACCTGTGGTTCTCAATTTCGACAGTCTCTATCAGGCAAACGACCCTTCCGGCAAAGCATCCCTGCTTAACAGGGCAAGGAGTGCCATCGAATCTATAAAATCAGAGTATTACTTCCGGGCCTCTACGCTGGAGGACGATGATTACAAAATACGCAGGCATATCATTGAGTGGCATAAGAAGTTTACCCTTTCTTTCGCCTGTATGGTTTTCTTCTTTATCGGAGCCCCGTTGGGTGCCATCATCCGGAAAGGGGGACTCGGTATGCCGGTGGTGATATCCGTTTTTCTATTCATTATCTATTACATTATTGATAACGTTGGCTTTAAAATGGCGCGAAGCGGCGTATGGGAAGAATGGGAAGGCATGTGGCTGAGTTCGGCCGTTCTGGCTCCTTTAGGCATTTTCCTCACCTACAAAGCGGCCAAAGATTCGGTTATTCTGAATGCGGATACCTATATCAACTGGTTCAAAAAGGTGGTTGGTAAAGGTGAAGGAAGAAAGATTGAACGGAAAGAGGTGATTATGACTCCTCCGGACTACACAAAGGTAACGGCTCGGATCGACGAGCTGTCTGCGCTTTGCAGCACATTCCTCGAATCGAACAAATCGAGAATAAGCTATATCTCTTTTTGGAAAAAAGGAGAAAAAAACAAAGGAGCAGTTCAAATTGCCACCTTGCTGGAAGAGCTTGTGGAAGAGCTTTCCAACTCCGAGCATATCCTGCTTCTCAACAAGTTGATGGACTATCCGTTCCTGAACGGATACAGCAAACGAAGAGAGGCTATCCCTCAGGGGTTGAACCTGGTGATTGCCCTGTTGCTGCCTGTGGGCCTAACCTATTACCTGTTTGAAATGTACAACCGGAAACTGTTGATACACGACATAGGGGTGGTTCAGAAGGTGAGCAACGAAGTAAAACAAATCATTATTGAAAACATTCAAGCAAAATAAATATGAGCGAGATTAAATTAAACACCATCGAAGAAGCGATAGAAGATTTCCGCGACGGAAAGTTTTTAATTGTTGTAGACGATGAAGATCGCGAAAACGAAGGCGACTTTATTGTAGCTGCAGAAAAAATTACCCCCGAAAAGGTAAACTTCATGCTTACTTACGGTAGAGGGGTATTGTGTGCACCCATTACTGAAGAAAGATGCCGTGAATTAGATCTTGAGATGCAAGTATCCAATAACACATCCATCCTTGAAACCCCTTTTACGGTTACAGTGGATAAGTTAGGAGGCGGCTGTACAACCGGCGTTTCCATGTATGATCGGGCACAGACCATCCTGGCTCTGGCCGACCCCAACACCAAACCATCCGATCTTGGCAGACCCGGACATATCAATCCCTTGCGGGCACGTTCGCGTGGTGTATTGCGCCGTTCCGGACATACCGAAGCTGCCGTAGACCTGGCTCGCCTTGCCGGTTTGTATCCTGCAGGAGCACTGATCGAAATCATTAACGAAGACGGCACCATGTCGCGTCTTCCCGAACTGATGGAGGTTGCCAAGAAATTCGATATCAAAATTATCTGCATAAAAGACCTTATCGCATACCGTCTTAAAACCGAATCTATTGTTGACAAAGGTGAAGAGGTGGATATGCCAACCCAATTCGGACATTTCCGTCTGATTCCTTTCCGTCAGAAAAGCAACGGGCAGGAACACATCGCGTTGATAAAAGGCGAATTCACCAAGGATGAGCCAATCCTTGTACGGGTTCACTCTTCTTGTGCCACAGGAGATATCTTCGGATCCATGCGTTGCGAATGCGGCGAACAGCTTCACAAATCGATGCAGCTTATCGAAAAAGAGGGTAAAGGTGTTATAGTCTATTTGAATCAGGAAGGTCGCGGTATCGGACTGATGGAAAAGATCAAAGCCTATAAGTTGCAGGAAAAAGGCCTCGATACAGTAGATGCAAACGTACATTTAGGTCACAAGCCCGACGAACGCGACTATGGCGTGGGTGCACAGATTTTACGCTCCATCGGTGTAACTAAAATGCGTCTGATAACCAACAACCCGGTTAAAAGAATCGGTCTGGAAGCCTATGGTCTGCAGATCGTTGAGAATGTTCCCATGGAGATTACGCCCAACGAATACAACGCTTTCTATATGAAAACAAAGAAAGAGCGTATGGGACACGTGCTACATAACATCAAATAATTGTCAATTAGTTGCAAAAGCCGATACTATTATCTATTTTTGTCACGATATAACAAAACATTCAATACAAATAGAAGTAATATGACACAAGTTTCAGATCGTTTAGCAAGTTTATCGCCATCGGAAACATTGGCGATGTCTCAAAAGAGTAACGAACTTAAGGCACAAGGAATCGATGTAATCAACCTTAGTGTAGGTGAGCCAGATTTCTTTACACCCGATCATATTAAGGAAGCAGCAAAAAAAGCCGTAGACGATAATTACTCGTTCTACTCTCCTGTTCCCGGTTATCTTGATCTGCGTAAGGCTATCGTTGCTAAGTTGAAAAACGAGAACGGTCTGACCTATACAACAGACCAGATTATTGTATCAGGTGGTGCCAAGCAATCTGTTTGCAACGTATTACTAAGTATTATCGGCCCGGGCGACGAAGTTATCGTACCTGCTCCTTATTGGGTAAGCTACGTTGAGATGGTTAAACTGGCCGAAGGTACCAACGTGGTTATCTCCGCCGGAATTGAACAGGACTTTAAGATTACACCAGCTCAGCTTGAAGCAGCCATTACACCTAAATCGAAAGCGATCATCCTTTGCTCTCCTTCCAATCCAACCGGAAGTGTTTACAGCAAGGAAGAGCTGGCAGGATTGGCCGAAGTATTGGCAAAGTATCCTAATATCATCGTATTGTCCGACGAAATTTACGAACATATCAACTATGTTGGAGCACACGAAAGTATTGCTCAGTTCGAATCGATCAGAGACCGCGTGGTGGTTATCAACGGGGTATCCAAAGCTTATGCGATGACCGGATGGCGTATTGGCTTTATTGCCGCTCCTCTGTGGATTGCCAAGGCTTGTAACAAACTGCAGGGCCAGTATACATCAGGACCTTGCTCCGTAGCTCAAAAAGCTGCCGAAGTTGCATTCTCGGGCGATCAGTCGTGTGTAGCCGAAATGCGCAATGCATTCCTGCGCCGTCGCGACCTGGTTGTAAAATTGTGTAAGGATATACCGGGTATCAAAATAAACAATCCCCAGGGCGCATTCTATCTGTTCCCCGAAGTGAGTTCATATTATGGTAAAAAAGCCGGCGACCGTGTTATTCAGGATGCAGGCGACCTGGCCATGTATCTGTTGGAAGAAGGACACGTTGCTACGGTTGGCGGAGCTGCTTTCGGAGCTCCCGAGTGTATTCGTTTCTCGTATGCCACATCAGACGAAAATCTGGTTGAAGCAATCAAACGTATCAAAAACGCATTGGCTGCATTGAAATAAGCAGACAACCGTTAACATATAGTAAAGCCCGGATCTTCATAATAGTTGATCCGGGCTTTGTTTTTGTGTCTCTACATTATTATATATCTTTATTTTATATCTTTGTAGAAAGATGATCCGATAAATTCAAATCAAATGAACTGGAACCAATTATTGTCCGACAAACGTTTCGGAATGGAAGAATACCACGACAGGAAGCACGACAGAACGGACTTTCAGAGGGATTACGACCGGCTGATATTTTCGGCCCCATTCCGCCGGTTACAGAATAAGACACAGGTATTTCCGCTGCCGGGCAATATATTTGTACACAACCGCCTTACCCACAGTCTGGAGGTTTCCTGTGTTGGCAGATCCATGGGAAACAACGTTGCCCGTGGCTTGATGAACAAGTATCCCGAACAGAGCACCTCCTTTTTCGAAATAGGATCTATTGTGGCGGCCGCCTGCCTGGCGCACGACATGGGTAATCCTCCTTTCGGGCATTCGGGGGAAAGAGCTATCTCCTCCTACTTTATGGAAGGAAACGGGAAAAATCTTGAAATGAAGGTACGCGACGAGGGTGGCCGATGGGAAGACTTTATCCATTTCGAGGGCAATGCCAATGCCATCAGGTTGCTTACCAACCAGTTTATCGGACGCAGAAAAGGAGGGTTTGCGATGACCTACAGCACGCTTGCCTCCATTGTAAAATATCCCTATTCGTCGGAATTGTCCGGAACAAAGGGGAAATTCGGTTACTTTCAGTCGGAAGAAGAAACCTATAACCAAATCGCCAACGAACTGGGCATTCATACCCTGCAGGAAAACCCATCCAGGTACGTACGTTACCCGCTTGTGTATCTGGTTGAAGCGGCCGATGATATCTGCTATCAGATTATGGATATCGAAGATGCCTTCAAGCTGAGACTTCTCACCTGCGAAGAAACCATCGGACTGCTGCTGAACTTTTTCGACGACGAGAAACTACCGCACATCAAGCGGATCATGGATATGGTTGACGATGTGAATGAAAAGATAGCCTACCTGCGCTCCAGCATCATCGGACTATTGGTAGACGAATGCTCACGTGTATTTCTGGAAAACGAGGAGGAGTTGCTGGAAGGCACATTCAACACCACGCTGATCAAACAGGTAAACCCCAAAGCAAAAGAGGCCTATGCCCGTTGTTCGGAAACAGCCTTCAGAAAAATATACAAGGCGAAAGAGGTGCTCGACATCGAATTAGCCGGTTACCGCATATTCGGGTACCTGATAGACAGTCTAACAGAGGCTGTGATGAACCAGGAAAGGGCCTACAGCAAGCTGTTGCTGAAGAGAATCCCCGAGCAGTACAACATCAACGCCACTACTACCTACGGTAAGATACAGTGCGTACTCGATTACATATCGGGGATGACCGATGTATATGCCCTTGATTTGTACAGAAAGATTACAGGGATGAGTCTGCCGGCGGTTTAAAAATCCTCCCGGTATTTACTTTCTCCCTTGTCGGTAAGGATACTCAGGTAACTACGGTAACGAGATTCGCTGATGTAATGATTTTCTACCGCCTCGATAACCGCACAACCCGGTTCGTGCCGGTGCGAGCAGTTGCCGAAACGACACTTGTCGCTGTGTTTGAATATCTCGGGGAAATAGTGTGAAATCTCCGCGTCCTCCATCTCGATGGTACCGAAACCTTTTATCCCCGGAGTATCAATTATAAAGCCGCCGTCAGGCAGTTCGATCATCTCAGAGAAGGTGGTTGTATGCATCCCTTTGTTGTGATACTCTGAAATATCACCAGTTTTGAGGTTTACCCCCGGCAGCAGTTTATTTATCAGCGTAGATTTTCCCACACCCGAATGACCTGAAAGCAAGGTGATCTTCCCCTTCAGCTCCTCACGCAGCTCGTCAAGACCGATCTCCTTCTTGGCACAGATCTTGGAACAAGGATAGCCAATGGTGGTATACAGATGGATCAACGCCTCCATATACTCCTGGTCATCGGCATGATACCGGTCTATTTTATTAAATATAAGCTTTACAGGCACGCGGTAGGCCTCGGCTGTTGCCAGAAAACGGTCTATAAATACAGTGGTGGTTATGGGGTAGTTGACGGTAACAATCAACATCGCCTGATCCAGATTCGCGGCAATGATATGCGACTGCTTAGACAGGTTGGATGCACGACGGACGATGTAGTTCCTGCGGTCTTCGATCTCCGTAATAAAGGCAGTTCCTTCGTTATTAATATCGATATCCACGCGGTCGCCTACAGACACAGGATTCGTACTACGGATATCCTTCAGTCTGAAATTCCCTTTAATTTTGCTTTCGATTGTACGGCCGTCGTCCGTACGAACCGAATACCAGCTACCTGTATTCTTAATAACCAATCCTTTCATGCGAATCTATTTTTAAATGCCTGTCCGGTGCATTCTTTTAAAAACAGAGGCGTCAGTATCTGACGCCTCCACTAAATTATACAGTCATAATTTCTTTTTCTTTAGCTGCGTAAAGATCATCTATTTTCTTGATATATCTATCATGAATCTTCTGAACCTCTGCTTCCGCGTCCTTTTCAACATCTTCGGGCAAGCCCTCTTTGATGGCTTTCTTCAATGCATCAATAGCATCGCGGCGGGCATTACGCACGCTGATCTTGGCAGTTTCTGCCTCCTGTTTGGATTGCTTGGCAAGCTGTCGGCGACGTTCCTCCGTTAACGGTGGAATTCCAAGACGAATTATCTCTCCGTTGTTTTCGGGAGTAATCCCTACTTCAGAGTTCATAATTGCCTTTTCAATTTCTTTGATAAGCGGCTTTTCCCACGGGGTGATTACAATAGTCTTTGCATCCGGTGTGTTTACCGATGCAACATTGGTAAGTGGCACCAGACTTCCGTAATAGGGAACACGTACACCGTCCAAAATTTTGGGATTAGCCTTTCCGGCACGAATATGAGCCAATTGTTCATCGAGATATTCGATCGCGAATGTCATTTTCTCTTCCGCTGCCTTTACGAACTGTTTCGTATCTACCATAACTGCTTATAAAATTTGATTTTATTACAACTAACAAAAATAATAAACTTTTCCGATATAACAAACTATTCATCAATTATGAACCAGCGTTCCAATCGGCTCCCCGCTCATCACCTTTTTCAGATTGCCGTTCGTATCCATGTCGAACACAATGATAGGCAAGTTGTTTTCCTTGCACATGGTGGTAGCGGTGAGGTCCATCACCTTTAATCCACGGGTATAAATTTCGTCGTAGGTAATTTCAGAAAACTTAGTAGCCGTAGGATCCTTCTCCGGATCTGCCGTATAGATTCCATCCACGCGGGTTCCTTTCAGCATCACATCGGCTTCAATTTCAATACCTCGTAACGACGAGCCGGTATCGGTGGTGAAGAATGGATTTCCTGTTCCGGCGGACATGATAACGATGTGTCCTTTTTCCAATAATTCGATGGCTCTCCATTTGTTATAGAACTCACCGATAGGTTCCATTCTAATCGCAGTAAGCACATTTGCTTTCGCCCCCATGGATACCAGCGCAGAACTTAAGGCCAGGCTATTGATAACCGTGGCAAGCATCCCCATCTGATCTCCCTTCACACGGTCGAATCCCTTGGAAGCACCGCTTAATCCGCGAAAGATATTCCCTCCGCCAATCACAATACCTACCTGGATGCCCATATCGGCAATCTCTTTAATCTGAGCAGCATATTCGGAAAGGCGTGTCTCGTCAATTCCATACGATTTGCCACCCATCAACGATTCGCCGCTAAGTTTTAAAAGTATTCTTTTGTATTGAGTCATGAAAATCTGTTGTTTATTCGTTTCAATTTACAAAAGTAACCTATTTGTTTAAGTAACCAATTATCGAAAGCTGTTTTTATTCATCTTTCGCATGTAACAAACACGTAAGGCTAACGACACATTCATGTAATTTTAGGCTTGTATTTTTGTAATGTAGAAATAGAAACACACGCTGTTACTTGTGATTTGATTCATTAAATAACATTTTCAAAAAGACCAAAGCCTATTCCTAACTTTGTGCGGCAGGCATACACTCAGCGGAGTGGTGGCTGCCGCTATTTTACATAGCTCACCTCCTTGAAAGCATACGTCCGCTCGCTGCCGTCCCTTAATTCCAGAACCAGATGTCCGGTAGGCTCAATCGCTTTGATCCGGGCTTCAAAAGCACCCTGCTCGTCGGCATACGGATAAAAGCCCTCCTTCCGGTATAACACCTTTTCGTAGGATTGCCGTATCAGCGACTCCTCGCCTTTAAGCAACCGAAGGTACCATTTATAAAATATGGAAAGGAAGCGGTCCAACACCTCACCCGGATCGTAAGTCAGCCCCGTAATAGAGCACAGCGAAACCGGATTGGGCGCGTCTCCCCGAAATACAGTCTGATTTAAGTTGATGCCGATTCCGGCAATGGTTGCATAGATGGTTTTACCGCACAGATCGTTCTCAATAAGCATACCACAGATCTTCTGATCCCGCCAGTAGATATCATTCGGCCATTTAACCGTGATACCGTCGGTATAAGCATCCAGCGTCTCCTTCACACTCAGCGCGGTGAGCTGCGATAAGACAAACTGACGGTTCGCCGGAACTGTTTCCGGATAAATCACCACACTGAAGGTTAGGTTTTTACCGGCTTCCGACTCCCACACATTGCCTACCTGTCCCCTTCCTGCAGTCTGAAAGCCGGCCATCACAACCGCTCCCTCTTCCACACGGCCCCGGGCCATCAGCTCCCGCAAGGCTTTGGTGGTCGACTCTGTTTCTTCCAAATACGTTATTTGTGACATATCAAGGATTTTCTTTATATTCTTCCCTAAGCGACTTAGGTAATTTGGCAATTACTTCGCGGTACGAATGATGAATCCAGCGTTTGATTTCGGCCTCCTCCATGTCCCTCTCCAGATAAATGGAATTCCAGTATTTCTTATTGAAATGGAATGCAGGAGTGACAGCCTGGTAGCGATCCCTCAGCTCCTCCGTGTAATCGGTGGAACACTTCAGGGAAACATGCGGCTCGTCGGCATCCAGCGGAAGCAACAGATACATCTTGTTCTCCACTTTAAAAACCAGCGACACATCATCGAAAGGGAAACACTCCGTGGTGCCTCTCAACGACAGACAATAGCTTCTTACATCTTCAATATTCATAAAACAAAGGCTTAATTATTTACGAAGCGGGGCGTAAAAAGCATCTTCAATATGCTCTGCCCTGTAACCGTCGGCATATTTAACAACGGCAATGATATCAAAACGGATGGACAGATCCACGTTAAATTTACGGGCATACACATCCGCAGCGCTTACAATACATTTTATTTTGGCGGCATCCACCGATTCCAGCGGCGAAACCAGGTAATTATCAGAGCGGGTCTTCACCTCTACCACCACCAGCTCTTTCCCGTCGGAGGCAACAATATCCAGCTCCTTATGCCTGTACCTCCAGTTGCAGTGCAAAATACGGTAACCTTTATCTTCGAGGTAGTGCCGGGCGAATGCCTCACCCTCTTTACCTGTTATATTATGTGTTGCCATATGAATAATTTGTACAAATGTAATCATTTTCTTTTTTATTTACCCATTCGGCATTACATTTGCATACTATGAAGAAAGACAGGAAATACGCATCCACCACCCCAGGTCAGCCGCGGGTACATAAAGTCACCTTTATGCTTAACGACGACGAGCATAAGGCGGTAAAACGCTACCTGTCCAAATACAAGATTGAAAACAAATCGAGGTGGTATCGCGAAACCATCATTTCTCATATACTTAAAACGCTGGAAGAAGATTACCCCACCCTGTTCCGCGAAAACGAAATGCGCAGATGAATCCATTTACAGACGAATATTTTATGAAACAGGCGCTGGTCGAGGCCAGGCAGGCTGCTCTGGAGGGCGAAGTACCGGTAGGCGCGGTTGTGGTATGCAACAACAAGATAATTGCGCGGGCACACAATCAGACCGAACGGCTGAACGATCCAACGGCACATGCCGAAATGCTTGCACTAACGGCAGCAACCGGGGTACTTGGAGCCAAATACCTTCCCGAATGTACCCTGTATGTTACGGTTGAACCTTGTATTATGTGTGCCGGAGCCATAGGTTGGGCGCAGGTAAGCACCATCGTGTATGGGGCATCCGACGAGAAACGGGGGTTTTCGCTTTTTGCTCCGAAGGCAATGCATCCCAAGGCTGTAGTGAAGAAAGGAATTCTGGAGACGGAATGCGCGGCAGAAATGATCTCTTTTTTTAAAAAGAAAAGGTGAAGCAGTTTATTCTTTAACCTCTTCGTAATCTACATATTCACCATCATCCTTGGTAAAAAGCTTTTTCTTGGCTGCGGCATATTCTTCCGCACGAGCCTGTTGCTGACCGGCAGTAGGGTTGGTGTGTCTGCGACCGGTTTCGGTTTTAGGTGCGCCGAACAGGATACGCTTAAACGTTCTGATTACAGAAAATCCCAGCAATAAGACCAACAAAAGGAAAAAACCAAAAAGTAAAAATAGAAATTTGAACATAATTCAATACGTATTGATTGCAGCAACAAAGATACAATGTATAATTACTTCTTTTTGTTAAAAATAGACAATACTATATATAAAAGAATTGTTCCGGATAGTCCCAGGAATCCGAAGGCTGCCACAAACACTACGGCACACACCACCAGCATGTAACGCAATTCGTTCCCTTTCCATTTAAGAGATGTGATTTTAAGTGCGAACATGGGGATTTCGGACACCAGCAACAACGAGGTAACCAGTGCAAGTACACAGATCAGCACCGTAAATAAAAGAGGATTGGTATACAGTACCGGAAGTACCGAATAGGCTGCACCCACCCAGAAAAGAGCATGGGCCGGAACCGGCAGACCAATAAAGGAGGTAGTCTGACGATCGTCAATATTAAATTTGGCAAGACGCAGGGCCGAGAATGCCGGAATAACAAACGCCCAGTATGGAACTACGGCAGCCGCTGAGCCAAAAGGCAGCAGAGGAGCCACTTCACTGAGCAACCAGAACACCACCATCCCGGGGGCAACTCCGAAGCTCACCACATCGGCCAGCGAATCCAATTCTTTACCTATAGGAGAATAGGCATGCATCAGTCGTGCGGCAAAACCATCCAGAAAGTCGAACACGGCAGCAAGGATAACAAACATCGCTGCTAAAAACAGATTACCTTCCAGTGCTGCCACACAGGCTGCACAACCGGAAACAAGATTAAAACAGGTAATTGTATTCGGAACGTACTTAGCTATATTCATTTTTTAGTATGTAAACGGGCAATCGGAGTCTGATTTCCGGTAACCTTTTGGTCCATCTCAATTAATACTTCGGAATCCAGGGGAAGGTAAACATCCACACGCGAGCCAAACTTGATGAAACCCATCTGTTCATCCACATGGCACTTCTCGCCCACCTTGGCATAGGTTACAATTCGTCGGGCCATGGCTCCGGCAATCTGGCGGGCCAGGATATCCACCCCGTTTTTGGTTGTCACCACCACGGCAGAACGTTCGTTCTCGGTACTGCTCTTGGGTAGGTAAGCCGCCATAAAACGGCCATTGTTATGAGATACATGCTTTACTGTTCCATTTACCGGGAACCAGTTGGCATGCACATTGAATACAGACATGAAGATGGAAATCTGCAATCTCTTCTCGTGAAGGATCTCGTTTTCCATCACCTCCTCGATGGCTACAATCGTACCGTCGGCAGGAGCAATTACAAGACCCTCCGAGTCGTAGGGAAAACGACGGAAAGGACTTCTGAAAAAGTTTAAGACGAGCAGAAAAAAGATGGCAGACAAGGCACTTACCGTATAGAAAAGTGTGCTTTTGCCTGATGTATAATACAATGATACGTTCAAGACGAAGAAAATCGTAAATAATGTTAGCAATAACCCTGTTCCTTCTCTGTGTACTTTCATTCCAAATTTTAATCTGTTACGTTATAATATTTGCAAAAGTATGCAATTTTACGAAATAAAAAAAATATCAGCACTACACCGCCTCTATTTTATCCAATTCCACATACCAAATGTATCCTGTCACCTGTTTATAGTCCATCTGACGGATCAGCCCAACATACTCTTTCATCTGCGAAATATACGTTTTACTTTCTTTCTGACCAAACTTATAATCCACCACCACCACCTGATCATCGTATATCATCACCCGGTCCGGACGCTTGGCCAACCCTTTGCCATACAGGATATCAACTTCGTTCAGTATCCGGGCCGTACCGTCGTACCAACCGGCAACCAGCTGCTTATCGAGTAACGCATCTAAACGACCGCAAAGCACATCGGCCTCTTCCCGGTTTATCACGCCCGAAACCCGGTATCCCTCTACCGCCTGGCGTATATCCGCCTTGGTATGAATCCGGCTCAGCACCTCGTGCATCAGCGTACCGTGCTTGCGCTCCTTATTGTCGAAGAAAAATCCCTTTCCGTGCAAACGCAGCTGCAGCCGGTCGTCCGGCGAAACCGAATGAATCCGTTGCATCGGTATTTCGGTAACCGGTCTATCTTCATTCTTTTTCTTTTCCGGATGCCACCACGAACCCAATTCAAACACCGCCGATTCGGAATCGAAATGAGAAGCAAGAGGCAACAAAGATTCCCCTTCGCGGGTGGAGTCGTATCCGTCGGAGGACAACCCGTTCCACAACAGATCCGACATCGAACTTATCTTTTCGGGCTTTTTAGGCTTTGGCGAAAACACGATAAGTTCTTCCTTCGACCGGGTAAATGCCACATACAACGTATTCAGGTTATCAATAAACGCATGAAGCTTCTCGTTGAAATAATCGTCGGCAAATATCGTATTCCCCAGCACCGATCCGTAACGTACCGGCACCAGATGCAGCTGATTAAAGGGAGTCTTATCCGGATGGCACCACAAAACAGGCTGCTTGCTGGGCTTATGATCTATCTCCCAGTCGCCGAAGGGAACAATCACCACTTTGAAACCCAGCCCTTTCGACTTATGTATTGTTAAAATCCGGATCGCATTCTGGGCATCGGGCGTTGCAATGGTCTTGCGGCTGCCCGTATCGTCCCACCATTGCAGGAAGCGCGAAATATCCACACTCTCACGCTGGGTGAACTCGGAAACCATGTCCATCAGGGCCTGTACAAAAACCTGTTCGTTATCGGGGAAGCGGTCGTTAAACAAGCGGAACAGTCCTTCCGTCATTTCATAGAGCGAATGATTGCTCAACCCATGCAACGCACGGTTCAGCTCCTCCGGAAATTCATCCAAAGGAATAAAATCACGTGCACCACCGGAAGCATTGTCAGCTTCGGGCACAGCCAATGTATAGGCAAAAAGCGCCAGCCTGTAATTGGTCCTGTCGCCCGGATTGCGCAGGTAACGCAGCAGTGCGATCAAGAAACGTACAGCCGGCGAGCTGCTGATAAACAACGCCTCGTCCGAAATAATATCATATTTATATGTATCCGATGGATTCTCCTCCTTGTAAGCCAGCAACGAATCGGCCACCATGGCCCCTTCGCGGTTGGTTCGTACCAGAACCGCAATATCCTTAAGCGAATACCCGTTATCCTGCAAACGCTCCAGCACACCGGGCAGACGGTCCACCGCCTCCTCTTTCCAGTCCTGATCCTCCTGCGAAATAAACTCCACCCGGATATGTCCCTCCTTATTCTGAAAAGGAAGAGGCACCCGCTGGAAAGACTGATCGTAAGCCGTCATAATCTTGGTGCAGTAGCGCCTTTTCTGCACATCCGAAAGCGAAGAGCCATCCAGGGCCTCATTAAACAGATTCTGCAGCAAAGCCGGAGCAATTGTAAACAAGGAATTATTGAAATCCACAATGCAACGGCAGCTGCGCCAGTTGTCTTTGAGGGTCTCTTCGCGAAGTTGTTCCGGAGAAAAATCGTAGCGGATCTGTTCATCCAGCAGTTTCCAGTCGGAATTACGGAACCGGTAGATACTTTGTTTTACATCGCCCACAATCAGGTTATCTCGGTTGTGCGAAAGGCTTTCCGATAATAACGGCAGAAAGTTTCCCCACTGCATACCCGATGTATCCTGAAACTCGTCGATCATATAATGATCCACCTGGGTGCCAGTTTTCTCATAAATAAAGGGAGCGTCGCTACCCCCCACCACCTTGGATAGCAGTTCGGTGGTATCGGCAATCAGCATCACGTTCTTCTCCTCGCGGTACTCGGCAATCTGCACTGCGATGTCATTGAGAATACCCAAAGCATAATAGTAACGTACAATCTCCTTTGCCGTATAGTAATTGGTAAGATTCCCGAAAAGGGTGTTGATCTTTTTGATGCAGTCGTTCAGTCCGTCGTCGAAAGCACACCCGATGATCTGCCTCATCCCCGACTCCGTCTTCGCCGTAAAGCAGCCCTCCAGATTATCGGCCAGATTAGCAAACGTATCGCTGGGAGGCTTCATTTCGCCGGCAACCAGTTTGGCAAAATAATGCAGCGGCGACCGGCTGCCGCCTTTAAAATCGGACGGTTGCAATCCGTATTGATCCAGCACTGCCTGTCCCTGCCTGCCCAGATCGCGGGCTTCGGCCTCGACGGAGCGGATAATGGCGAACAGATGATTCTTGTAGGATTCCAGCGCCGCTTTATCTTCGATATCTTTAGCCACATCGGCACTGAAAGCCTTGTAACTCTCCTTAAACACCTCGCGCGAAAGAGCCGCAATGTCTTTCCGCAGGTTCCAGCCGCCGCCCTCTTCCACCTTATCAGAGGCAAAGCGAAGCAACCAGCCCAATAATTCTTTATTTTCGGGCTTTTCGAGTCCTGCCAACAGGTTATCAATCGCCTCGGTAAGTACCAATTCCTGGTCCATCTCGATGGCATATCCTCCCTGCAACCCTATTTCGCGGGTAAATGCCCGCATGGTCTGCTGGAAGAATCGGTCGATCGTACTGATATTGAAAGCCGAATAATCGTGCAGGATAGCAATCAACACCTTCCGCGCCTGGGCACGTACCTGTGCCTCATCCAGTCCGAACCGGCTGGAAAGCACCGGCACATAATCCGATTTCTGTCCGGACGAAAGGGTATAAAGTTCCTGAACGATGCGCCCCTTCATCTCGTCGGTTGCCTTGTTTGTAAAGGTAACCGCCAGGATTCGCCGGTAGGCACCGGGCGATGCAAAGAGTAATTTAAGATACTCTCCCGTAAGTTTATGGGTTTTTCCGGCTCCGGCAGAAGCTCTGTATACCGTAAGCATGGCTGTTAAATGATGCGGCTCTTGGTGTAGCCTTCTTTTTGCAGAATTTCAAGCACTTTGGGACGCAGATCTCCCTGCACGATAATCTCGCCATCCTTGGCAGATCCGCCTACCCCGCATTTCACCTTCAGGAACTTTCCCAAAGCAACCAGATCGTCGTTGGTTCCCCTGAATCCGGTAATCAATGTAACGGCCTTGCCACCCCGGTTCTTTTTATCCAGCAAAATACGCAGCAGCTGCTTATCTTTTGGAAGGGTATCCTCCTCTTCCGTCTGGTCCGTATCGTATTTAAAATCAGGATTGGTAGAATACATCACCCCCAGCCTGTCTTTCCAGTTGTTATCTTTCATATCGTTGTCTTATTCTGTATTGGAGCTACAAAATAAGGAAAAAAATAAGAATCCCCAACAATAGTATATACAAATTGTTTTCAGAACATAATAGTGGCACCACCGTTCAACCGTAGTCCGGACCAGTCCACGCGAAGGGTGTTGCCGGTGGTGGAGAGCTTCGATCCAAATTCGATATCGTACCCGATATTGGCAGTCAGCGCAAGCTTACGGGTTAAGAACAGCTTGCTTCCCAGCGCCGGCAGCACGGACCATCCTTTTGCTTTCGTACTAACATTGTCGTTGGCCTCTTCGTGAATATTGCCTTGGTAAATATCAACCGCAGCGCTGTACTTCAGATTCGTGAAGGTAACAGCGGGAGAAACTTCGCCGTAAAACAGCAACGGAAACTTCCCCAGTTTTCCTTCGGACAAGTAGTAACGATAGGTGGAACCAATCCGATAGCCGGTAAGCGTAAGTTTTTCGACGTATTTACCTGAATAATCGGAATAGGCAATCTTGCCTCCGGTGGTCATAAATGTACCTGTCACTCCCCATTCCATGCGGTCTCTCTTATAGGTAAAATCGACCGACTGCGTTACATAGGCCGGAAAATTGTCCACTATCCGCAAGCCCGCAGGCATAGTTCCTTGCTCCATCTGAAAGGCAGACTCAAGCAGCTTTTTCATATCACCCATTTTATAACTTCCGTATCCGGCCGTATAACTTACACTAAACTGGGCATTGGCGCCCAACGTGGTTACGAGAAAAAGAATAATATATATACTTATTTTGTACATGGCAAAGTTTATTTAGTCAGATTCATTACATAGCCGTTAAACATCAGCAGGTTATTGTACAGTCTGGTATCGGCAAAGGGGTTGATATTGGCCAACTTCATTCTCCAGATTTCTTTTGTACCGCTGCTGTCCAGCACTTTCACCTCGTAATTTCCGGATATATAATCGGCTGCTTTATATAATACGGCGTCGGTAAAAGGATCAATATTCTGGAAATATCCCGCCACGGTTGTACGTGCGCCGGTTTCCACTTCCTCCAGCGAGAAGCGGATATCGCTGTATTCGATAACCGCCTTACGGGGATTAACAGGATGAAAGCTGATGGCACTGATCTTTGCATCGGATTCTGTACGGAGCAGCTTCAGCGAATAATCCGGGTTCACCTCGTACAGTTCCAGTTGCTTTTCGCTTGTATAGTAATTTTTACGGAGTACATACAGATAGCGGGCATCCGACGAAATCCGGACATTCAGTCCTTGGGTATAGACCTCGTCCGGCGAGCTGATTAACTGCTGACTTCCAACCTGGTTTCCGGTTAAGATGTTGTACACATCAAAACCATCGTTGGTTTGAACAAATAGAAGGTTGTTGTCCGTGAGGCAGAAAAACAAGCCTTGAGTCTGAATCTGAAACAGCAAATTATTAAATGTATTGTCTTTGTAGATATAAAGGATGTTTCTGCTATCCGACACAACTACATACCCTGTATTGGATGCCTTCATTATACAACCCGTGTGCAACGTAAGGTTGTGAGCCTTTGAAAAGGTGGGCAACGCCGAGGATACATCGTACTGATAATAAGTTCTGAAGTCCATCCCCACCAGCCGGTTTCCATGCAGGTCTGCCGCCAGTGAAATATGCGCTTCCAGCATTCTGTCGGAAAGTGAACCGTATACATAGGGATATGATTTATACTCGGATACATCCGCCGTTAAAGGTAATATATACAGATGAAAAGAGATCCAGCTTGGAAAGTCGCCTCCGGGTAAAACAAGCTCTCCGGACCGGTCCGCCTCCACAATCTTATTTTCATAGCCATATTCCACCACATACTTACAGGGATAGGGATTCGTATTAGTAATCTGAGTACGCAGACTGTTCCGGTTGATGCGATCTCCCTGAATATGTCCGGCCTCAATGGAAGAATAAGACACCGTATAATAAGTTGTGATTTTGACTTGCTGACTATTCCTCAACCGGGCGGCAATCTGATACGATTTATACCCGTAAACATAGCTCTGATCCACAAACCAGGTCTGGTCCGGGTCCGTAATCGTAGCAAGCAGACGTGGCGTATATTCGTTGCTGTATATTTCGTAGGATACCACATCAAATCCTTGAGGCCTGTCCCAAACCAACTTCAGGTTATTGTTGGCATCTACAGTCTGCCGCACATTCAGTGCAGCGCTGTTGTTGGAAGAATCTATAAACTTCAGCTTAAACGTATATTCTCCCACATACATTTCGTACCCTGCCAGTTCGGCCAGACTACCGGTTCCGGTCTTGAAACCTACAATCATTTTAAGTTCATGCTCCTTTCCATCAAGAGGTCCGCCGTTAATATATACACTTCCATTATTTATTCCGGATGAAATATCTCTCCCGTCCAGAAAAAACTTCTGATCTAAGATTTCCTTTCCCCGGGTATCCAGCGAATAATAGAAGTATCTGGATGAATATAGATAAATAACCTGATCGGGATCAACTCCGGCAAGGTCGATGCCAATCTGGAACTGTTCGCTTGGTTTTGGCACGTCAACAAAATTATCGTCGTCGCTGTCGTACGCACAGGTAGGCAGTAACAGGGTGCATAGCAAGACAAATGAGAGAAGTTTTAAGCTGACTTTAAAGGATGTCATTGGCTCCATTCTACACTATTATTAATTGAAAGAGCAAATATAATAGGATTATTATGCATAACAATAGATAATGCTTATTTCTCTTTTTTCAAATCAATGGGTTCGGCATACAATAGAAGCAACAAACTGAAATGCTATATACATCTCTAAGCATATGCTGTACTGAGATTAAGTCTTTTCATCGTTTACTTCTACTCTTTTCAATACGAGAAGCTAATC